>Ga0307515_10019669_pt1 | contig 12125 bp, 7 predicted proteins | sample 17_EM_MG_FD_194513 | JGI IMG/M metagenome (GOLD analysis project Ga0307515, IMG submission 194513) | Populus trichocarpa ectomycorrhiza microbial communities from riparian zone in the Pacific Northwest, United States - 17_EM | ecosystem: Host-associated > Plants > Roots > Unclassified | place...
TTAAGAAACCTTGACTTGAAATTTAGACAACCTCTCCATGGTATGAAAACCGGACACCTGAATTACACATCGTCTGCCCTTTGAGAAAAGAAAAGAAAAAGATCAGGCGCCCGGGGCTGCCTTTGCAGTCCGGGAATTGTGTTGCATAAAGATAACATTTTTCCAACAAAAAGCTTTAACGCGTCCGACTTGTGATTGATGTGTAGGTATTTGGAAACACGGTTAAAATTATACTTTTTTAAAATTAATTTTTTTTATTAAAAAATTATTTTAATGTAATGATTTTGAAAATAATTTTTTAAAAATAAAAAAATATTTTAAAATATTTCTAAATAAAATATACTTTATATACCATTTCAAACATGCTAGTAATATACCCCGAAGGCTAGATTTCCTGGGGGAAATGACACTCACAATGGCACTATAGGAATTAGGGAGTATGAGTATATGACAATCGAGTGCGGAGGCTCAAACCACGTAAAGGGTTCAATGACTGGCTTTGGTAATTATCACAAGCTCGCTTAATACCTAACGAGATGACATGACCGCGCGCTACCGCGGGTTTATAAAACAAATATATTTGATAGTGTTATAATTATGAACCAGCGCTGGATAAGTAATAGAAACTAAAGGTATGATGAAACAAATATTTCATGACGGAAAAAAAAGGTTGTGTTGGTGATCAAAAACTCAGAGATTGAACAAAATGATTTGTAGTAATCCACAGTGTTTTGTGAGGAAAGATACAGTGCTTTCGCTACATTATTTAGCTTTTCGCTACATCATTTAGCTTTTCTGTTAATAAAAAAAAAATTACAAAGCTAAATTCTCTACCAACTTAATATTAAAAAAAACCAACAAAGATAATTTTGGAAGGAAAAAAACCCATGAGAAAAAACGTTGTAGCTATTGACAGTGTTTTGTGAGGAAAACTACAGTGTTTTCCCCAATAAAATAAAATAAAAAATCATTTAAAGAAATATTGTAGCAATCCATAGTGTTTTGTGATAAAAACTACAACGTTTTTCCCATATGATTTAGCTTTATTGTAATTATAATTATTAACCAACTCAATATTAAAAAAAAATCGACAAAGATAATTTTAAAAAAAATCACAAAAAAAATCATATGGGAAAACATTGCAACAATTGACAGTGTTTTAAAGAAAAAAATTACAAAACTAAATTCTTAATCAGCTAAATATTAAAAAAAATCGACAGAGATAATTTTTTTAAAAAAATAACAAAAAGAAGGGGGGGAAATCATATTGGAAACACTGTAGTAATTCACAGTTTTTTGTGATGAAAGTTACAATGCTTCCCCACGTGATTTAGCCTTGTTTGTAATTGTAATTCTCAAACAGCTCAATATTAAAAAAAATAAATTGACAAAGATAATTTTGAAAAAAATTATAAGAAAAAAAACCATGTGGAGAGCCACTGTAGCAATCCACAATGTTTTGTAAGGAAAGCTACAGTGTTTTCCCCACATGATTAAGCTTTATTACAAAGTTAAATTCTAACCAACTCAATATTAAAAAAATAAAATCGACGAATATAATTTTGAAAAAAAAATACTACAAAAAATGAAAACACAAAAGAAACTGGAAAAAAACCATGCGAGGAAAAACTGTATCAATCCATAGTGTTTTGTGAGGAAAAACTTGTATTTACTTGTAATTGCAATTCTTAACAAACTTAATATTTAAAAAATAAAATTGACAAAGACAATTTTAGAAAAAAAAACATAACAAAACAGAAAAAAACTATGTGGGAAAAAACACTGTAGCAATCCATAGTAATCTGCGGGGAAAGTTATAGTGATTTCCTCACATATTGTAACTGTAATTTTTAACCAGCTAAATATTAAAAAATAATAATAAAAAAAATAATTTAGAATAAAATCATAAAAAAAACAAAAAAAACAACCATGCGGAGAAACACTATAACAATCAACAATGTTTTAAAGAAAAAATATTACCAAACTAAATTTTCAATCAGCTCAATATTAAAAAAAAATCGACAAATATAATTTTGAAAAATAAAAAAATAAAATAGAAAAACTATGTGGAAAAATAAAATAAAATTACAAAGTAAAATTTTTAATCAGCTCAATATTTAAAAACAAAAATCAACAAAAATAATTTTGAAAAAAAATAAATGAAAAAAAAACAAAGGAAAGTTGAGAAAAAAAGAAAGTAATTTTGGAAAAAAAAAACAGGAGAAAGTTGGGAAAAAATGACAAATACAAAAAAAAAAAATGCACTATGGATTACTGTTGTAATCTACATTGTTTTGTGTATGGAAGAACAGTGATCACCATTTAAATATTAGTTAATAATTAGTTAAGTTGATTTTCTTAGATATCAATTATATCATTATTATTTTTTCAAAGGATTCGAAAACGATGATGATTAATATATAATTAGAGTGTTGTGATTGTAGTGGAAGTTATTTTTTAAAATATTTTTAATTTAAAAATGTATTAAAGGAATGTTTTTTTTATTTTTTAAAATTTATTTTTGATATAAATATATCAAAATAATATGAAATGTTGCTTTTAAAAATATTTTTCATTTAAAAATATATTAAAATAATATTTTTATCCTTTAATATTTTTATACGAAGACATTAAAGTAGTATGAAAAAAATTAAAATTAAAATAATCTTTTACCGCAAAAATAAATATTATCTTCATCAAATTAATCAAACTGTATTACAGATCAGCGGTCAATAAAAAGCATTCCAACAAAATGGCGGTGCTACTCGTGATACAGTTATAAGCTAGAGAGCCCTTATATTTTTCCTCTAGGCTTTCGGTCCACTTCGCTTTCTATGTTTCCCCCTCTCTCTCGTCCCTGACAATCCCTCTCCTCTCACAACTCCGAGCTCCCGCGCATTTCCCATAAAAATCAAACCGACTCTACTCTACTCTATCTCATCAATCAACTCAGGTATACTTAATTCATCATCAACCCTTTTTTATTTTCCTCGAAACCCTTTATTTCAGTGGAGAACATATTATTAAGGTCTAGTTATGCTCAAATTTCGTTCGGCTTTGATTTATCTAACTTGTTTTTGTTTTTCTTTTCCGGATGATTTTATGGTTTCTAGGAGAGTCAGTGATCGTGACCGAGGAAATTGTTTTTAGAGTTTATAGGTCTCACTGTATAATATCAATCGGTTTGACTTGATTTTTTTTTTTAATATAGTGAAAATGGATATTGACTCTAAGCTCGATAAATTTGATGTTAAGTCTGGGGATGAGGGCTCATCATCAATGCAAGTGGATTCCAAGGTATATGATTTTGGCTTCAAAATTCTTATATATATTTAAGATAATAATACAAACCGAGTCATCGTACATATTTAAGAACATAGTTGTCATTTTTCTGTTTGGTAATGGTGCTGCAGAGCCTGGATATTTTTATCCAATTACCAAACTGTGCACAACCTGTATTTGTTAATTGAAGCTTACTTGGATTGTTTTGGCTGTGAAGTGAGAAAATAAGCTCAGTTTTTGTTTCTTGAAAAATTGTTTGTGTCATTGGTTTCTCATTGTTTGATTTTTTGATGTGAAGGGAACTGCTGAAGAAAAGGATGAATTAACTGACTCAATGAATAAATTGAATGTGGAAGCATCGTCATCTGGGCAGGCGGGACATTCATTCAGAAGAAAACCAGTTATCATCATCGTTGTTGGAATGGCAGGTAATCTAGCAAGTTTGTTGAAGAAGTGTTATTCTGTGTACAAAATAAATGCAAGTGTCCTTTAATTTTACCATACATAACATCTGATCATATATGCATTGCATTTTTGTATTACAATAAATAATACAGGAGAACTTTACATGCGAGATCTAAAAGCATATCTATCCGTAGCATATGTAACAAGTACTCTATGGTTTGGTTCTTTAGCAGATCTATTATTAATGTTATCGCGTTTCAATAATCCCTGCTGCCTGCGCTTTTGTCAACTCATATTCATAACATTGTTACTGTATTTGGACAGGGAGTGGAAAAACAACTTTTCTTCACAGGTTGGTTTGCCACACACAAGCTTCAAGGATTCGTGGTTATGTGCTCAACCTTGATCCTGCTGTGATGACTCTCCCCTATGGTGCAAATATTGATATAAGGGACACCGTTAAGTACAAGGAAGTGATGAAGCAGTTTAATCTTGGACCAAATGGCGGAATCCTGACATCTCTCAACTTGTTTGCAACAAAATTTGACGAGGTAAAATTTACCTGCAGCTTTTCTTCCTTGGAAGGGCTCATTCTTATCCTCCATTACATATTGTGTGTGATTTATTCTTACCATCGTTACTGAAACCTTACCACTATTAACTCTAATGAAAATTTCAGTTGGCAATTGAGTAGTCCGTTGCACAGCTATTTTCATCCTGATAGACAGCAGTCTAAGTGTTAACTAGTGGGTAGCAATTTTGGGCAAGGGTATTGGACGGTGGAAACCTGTCTTGCAATTCTATTTTTCTGCATGCAGACCTTTTCACTGCGAGTTTCAGGCCATTCTCGTAATTCCAATACTTCCTCGCTTTTGTATTCACATTTTCAGGTCATTCAAGTCATTGAGAACCGAGCAGATCAGCTTGATTATGTTCTTGTGGATACGCCTGGTCAAATTGAAATATTCACTTGGTCTGCTTCTGGAGCTATCATCACAGAAGCTTTTGCTTCAACCTTTCCAACTGTGGTTGCTTATGTAGTTGACACGCCTCGTTCCTCAAGCCCAGTAACTTTCATGAGCAATATGCTTTATGCTTGCAGCATACTCTACAAGACACGGTTGCCTCTTGTGTTAGCGTTCAACAAAACTGATGTGGCTCAACACCAATTTGCTTTAGAGGTATAACTTTTTTCCTTTTCTCTTGATGCATCATTACTGGCGTTTTTCTTATTTGGAAAAAAAGTACTTAAAAACTGTTGGAGGGAGTTGGAGGCCTAGCTAGGATGCAATAATGCTCAAGTGATTTTGGGCTTAAGCCCGTGGGATGCATAACATGTTCAACAATTTTATCAATTAAATAGCCGAAATAATGTTTGTAGGGAAATTTTCATCATGCCAGACTCTCCCAATATTTTCCAGTCCAATTATGATTGAAGTTTGATAACCATGTAGGATTGGTTTCAGAATTAAGGATCAATGAAAACAGTGTTGTCAAGGGATCTGAAACATGACTAAACAAGAAGTGTACTGAAAATTTCAAGGTTTTCAATCAGATCCCTAGCTTTTAAGGGACTGTTTTTTGACATTAGAATGCTGTATTTGCAATTTTTTGTAGCATTGCTTTCAGAAGTCAATTTCTCTAGATGTTTCATTTTTCTTCAGTGTTCTCTATTTAGGAGTGTTGCTCTTGAGTTTTCATATGTAATGTTAGGTTATGATCTTTGCCACTTATTTTCACAAGATTCTTGTTCTGAGTGTTATAACTTGTGCAGTGGATGGAAGATTTTGAAGCCTTTCAAGCAGCAATGAGGTCAGATGATTCATACATGTCTACTTTTTCTCAAAGCCTTTCCCTTGTGCTCGATGAATTCTACAAAAATTTGAGATCAGTTGGGGTCTCTGCTGTTTCTGGAGCTGGAATGGATGCCTTCTTTAAGGCTATCGAAGCCAGTGCTGAGGAGTATATGGAAACCTACAAGTATTTCCTTAAGCCCTCAACTCGATAAATATTGTTGTTTTGATCAATTCTTTACTCTCAACTACCATTGTTTTGCTTTTGCTTGTCTAACCCATGGATCTTGATGGTTTTAGGTCTGATCTTGATAAGAGACGGGCAGAGAAGCAACAAATGGAGGAAGAGCAGCGAAAACACAACATGGAAAAGCTGAGGAGGGACATGGAACAATCAGGGGGACAGTCTGTTGTTTTGAGCACTGATTTGAAGGATAAAGGTCAGAATGATAACATGGTTGAGGAGGATGAGGACATTGAAGATGATGATTTTGAGACGTTTACTGACAAGGAAGATGTTATAGACGAGGATGAAGATGAAGAGGTGGGCAGTTTCTCCTTCTAGTGCTAAGGTTTTGCTAGCACAAGTTGGTTTATGGGTAGGACTTTTTACAGGACTTCTAGGAATTGGATGCCAAGTACTCGTTTGAGAATCACCAATTTGGTTGTGGCTGTGGCTTATAAGTGTTTGGTAATGGTTTAAAAGCTAATATCACAACCCCTTTCATGTGTTATTTTCAGAAGCTACAATTTGTAGCTTTTCAAAAGTCACATCCACTGTTATTTTCGGAAGCTACAATTTGTAGCTTTTCAAAAGCCACATCCACTGCCCCGGCTTTCCCAAATGGACTTATGTTAGATGACATCTCTTGTGTTTTCCACGGGTATTCTTCCCTAAAGTTGACTTCACGTATGCGCATGTGTTTCGAATCAGCCATCTGCATCGTTGACTGCAAACTTGTTTTGACAGGTTTAAGAAATGGTGAACGGTACTTCTGTCCAACCCCACCATCGTTTTTCTCAGTCCTGTGCTCTCATTGATCCTTGTACGCAGGAGATGGGCTGTTGCCATACGGCCGATTTTGTAATTCTGTAGCATTTGAACTCGTTATGCCTTCTATATAATGTCAAATGCATGGATGGTTAGCATGTACAGATCTCTTCCTTGGATTTATAGGAACCTACATGGACTGCCCACCAAGTTATTTGTTTGATATCCTAGCTGGCTTTAGTTGTGTACTCAGGAATCAGGATGCTTCTTGTCCTAAGCGCCAGGCATCTGGTTACCTATGCGGATCTCCTGTGCTCCTGTGCATGTTTTTGCGCTATTGTTACATAAAGATTCTGCTCGCTAGTTTGATTGTGTAAACCTTTATGAATCATAGGGCCTAGTAATCTGACTACAAAAGAAATTCATAAACTCCTTTTCCCTTGCCTGATTGTTCACGGGAAGAATTTGCACCAGATCCTTCGGTATAATAAACCTATATATAAACTACCACCATGGTTTTCCCCCACAGTAGAGTAGTTCTAGTATTATTTACTAGAACTTATTTGCACATGTCAGCATATTATGTACTATTTAGTTAAGAAATGAAAGAAATGTATGTGTATCTTATGGAGTAAAGTTATACAAATATATTTCATTCATAAGATCCATATTTTATGAAGTTGACACATCAATTTATATAGAGATTTCATAGAAAAAATCATTTCCTTTTCTCATCGCGCTCGTTCTTTTCTTATTTGCAAAATCCCAAGTCTTCTCAGATTTGCACTCTTTTTTTTAAAAAAAAATTGATTTGAAAAAAAAAAGTACTTGAATTTTGAAGGATATCATGACATTAAAAATATGTGCCAGGATAAAAGCTCTAAAAAGAAAATTGCTTATAGCAAAGACTCAGAGTAACTGCTTCAACAATCAAAAACAAAATTAAAAAGTTAAGAATTTGTTATCATTCGAGCTTGAAGAGGAAGGGAAACTTATTGAAAGGAGGGATGAACTGCAACCATGCCTTGTAATTTCACCATTGCCATTCCGGCAAATTCTTTGAAGCTATTGCATTTGAGTTTTTTTTTTTTTTTTTTGAAGACAGTCCCGAAGGATAGAGGTGGGCCAATTTGATTGGTACCTTATGGTTTTATATAATTTGGCAACCCATCCAACAGCTAGATCAAAGAACATGTACTGATTAATTTACATTGATTCAGATGACATAAAATTGATATAATTTCTAAAATTATAGCTACACGGGCATTAGCTGAATTGTGTTTTCGCTGTTTTCGAGTTGTGTGCGACAGCAAAGTGCAAACTAGACATAGAAGAATTTATTTCGTAGTATATATTTTTTTTATTTACTCTTCGTCTTACCATCAGCTTATTTGACATTAACTATTAATTTGTTTAGGAATTTAAGATTAAAAGTACCTTCGTTTAAGAAATAAAGATGTTCTAGATTCGGTTACTGGATGGCAAGAAGACAAAAAACATGGATAATAAGCGGTGGGGTTTTTTCCCATTGTGGTGTGTTGGCAGCAAAGAATTGATGGCCATAAGGTAAGATGTCTCCTTCAAGAGTTAATTCCACCGACTTCCGGAGAAACTCAGGTCGGCGCCCTTAATCTGTAGGGCTTACACCTCATCCTGCTGAAGTCATGGTTGGAAAAGTGAACTTTTTATCTGAAAGACAAAGGGAAGAAAAGAAGGACGGGCCTTGGTTTAAGAAGATCTACCAAAAAGAATTCTCCAGATTAAAAACCATGTATGATTTGGCTGTTGATGTCGCTATGGGCTACAGACCTGAGGACTAAGTCCAAATTCTGAGCGCATTTGGAAATTCATAACTAATAGAAATAAAGACACAATGGCCAATATCCACTAATGAAGGGAAGGATACGATTCATAAAAAGAACTCTGCAAACTCTTGTTGCCATGACCGCTAGAGACAAAATGAAGCTATGCTTCCTCATATTGGAGGTGGAAAGAAAATCCCCTCATCCATTCTCTTGGCGCGGGAAAGCTGCTCAACATCAGGAGACACTTTAAAAGATGCCTCTAGTTTATTTGTCATGTACTATGATTGTGTATGAGCGTGCCACCAGCGCGTGTTGTTATCTTCTAATGCCAAGGGCCAGGTGTGGGATTACCATTTTTTCACGAATACTACCCTCGTTTGGGGAAAAAAACAGAGGAAATCAGTTAGTTCTTTGTAAAACAAGATTGACAGAGGGGAATTTTGTAGAATTTAGTAAAGGATGGTCCTTGTTTCTTTCTTTCTTTTTTTAAGACGTATTACCTTGGTGAATTTTTACTGGTTTCCATACTTTATACAGCCTTTTTCTTAGTTCTTTCAGTTTGAAATGGTACAGTGACCCACATTTATTGTAGGTTATTTGAAGATTAGCATCTCGAATATGACCAACAGAATCTTCAAGGAAAGGACTCAAATATGATCAGCAGAATCTTCAAGGCAAGGACAGCCAACTCGCACTCCTTATTGTGATGACAGTGATGCGTGCATTGTGCTTAATTCAAAGGATATTGCATGTGTTACGTACAGCGGGAGAAATGACGGATAAGTTTCAGGGCTGGTATATATGCTGGGCAGGTAGCACTACGTGACTTCCTGCAAATCAAAGCTAATGTGTAATGCAGCGACCGAGTTCAGGTTATTCATACACGTCTGCTTTGGCTCAAAGCCCCTCCCTTGAAAATTATTTTAAGATCAGCTGGGGTCTCTGCTGTTGTAATTTGGAGCTGGAAGGGATGCTTTTTTAAGGCTATATACATATGTGCCAGTGCCGAGGAGTACATGGAAAACTAATAGTGTTGCCTTGAGTCCTAAACTCGATAAATGTTTTTGTTATCATAATCATTTCTGGGTCAACAATATACCATAGTTTTGCTATTGCTTTTGGCTGTCTAACCTCATCTGGGAATCTTGATGGTTTAACAAGGGCCGATCTTGATAAGAAGAGACGGGCAGAAAAGCAAGTCTGGACTCTGGAGGGAGAGCCCAGGAAGCAGAACACGGGGAACTTGAGATAGGACATGGGAAATCTGTTGCTTTGAGCAATGGTTTGAACTTTGAAGGACACTTTAAAGTTCAAACCATACTCCAAAAGACCCACTAAACCTTTCAATCATACATTGAACTTGCAGGCTGCATACCTGCCTTGCCATTTGATTGCTATCTTTGATTTCATGGAGGAGAATAATGATGGGTTTTGAGTTATGCTGGCAGCATAAAAGTGGTAGCCGTGATATGGAAATCTAGTCGAAACTATAATTTTTTTAAAAAAATTAAAATTTATTTTATATTTTTAAATAATTTTGATATACTAATATTAAAAATATATTTTAAAAAATAAAAAATATATTTTAATATATTTAAAAAACAATCATTTTAAAAGACAATCATTAAAGAATAACGTCACCTCGAAATATGCTTCCACACGAGTTTCATTCCACGTAGCAATTAATGGCGGAGAGAGAATCTGAAGAAAAGAAACTCGTTGATTGATTGATGTCCACCTTTTTTCTTCAAATGTGATTATCAAAATTTTACTTCTTAGCATATCATTCCCTCGAGAGAAGAAAATGACAAATGGATAACGTGGTGATGTAGACTTGTATAGTTATTATTTCTCTCCTCAAAATGTTTAAGGCCTGTTTTTTTTTACGTTTTAAAAAGATAAAAAATTTTAAAAAATTATTTTAAATTAATATTTTCAGGTTATTTTAATATTATAATATAAAAAATATTTTTTAAAAATAAAAAATATTTTTTTTCAATAAAAACACACCTTAAAAAACAGCTAAAAAACCAATATCAAACACCGTTAAATCAGATTCTCCCATCTTAATCTTTTTGTCGATTAGCTGTCATAATAACCAGCCATTAATTAATTAATATATCAATGAGTGCTCACTCACTCTGTCAACATTAATTTCACCAAATCAAAAACAAATCTTAATCGCATCAAATTAAAAATCAGAAAGAAAAGAAATATCTGGATAACGAGTTAAAAACAAGCTCTCATCCTTGGAGGTTAGACCGGTTATTTAACGGGTTTTCTCTCTAATTTCTTATAAATGCTTTAATTCGATTTTGAATAACTTGGATATAAATAATTTATTTAGATTTTGATTCAAAAATGATTTTGTATCGATATATAAATTTTTGTAGTTGAGTCTTACATGAAAAAAAAAAAAATATTCAAATTAAATCAACACGTAACTACGTTTGGAAATGCGGTTGTATCTATATTTTCAAATTATTTTTTTGTTAAAAATTAATTTTTTTTATATGTTTTAGATCGTTTTGATGTGCCGATCTCAAAAATAATTTTTAAAAAATAAAAAAATATCATTTTAATGTATTTCAACACGAAAAGCACTTTAAAAAACAACCGCAATCACACTTTCAAACAACACATAAATCTAAATGTAAGAGTAGGAAAAATATCAAATTTATAAGCTAAGGAAAAAAGAAACAATAATCTCTATCTTAATACGATAGTAAAAAATTCTTAATATATATTATATAAATCTGTAACTAGTTAATAGAAAATCTTATATGCTCAAGTTATAACTACTTAGACATAGAAGGGAGATAGTAAAAAGAAAATAAAAATCATATGCAGTCCCGTGAAAAATATTAAAATTCTCAATTTTATTTTTTATTTTCCTCTTCTTTTTATGTTTAACTTATCGGTTATTAATTGAGCAATATATAATTTTTCGACAATGATAAGAGTAATTTTGTCAGGGAATTGAATGGAAGTGGACAAGACACTAACGCGACTAACTAATTAAAAAAAAATCCTAATATCTTTTTTTTTAATTAAAATTAGATTCCGTTTGATTTGATAAAATTAAAATTGCACGGGACAGTCGGGACTAGATAAGACACGACCGGAAAAAAGAAACCATCATCATTATCATCTGATCTGATATCATCAACTATATAAAAGAAGCCACTATTTGACTTGATAATCAAATTAAAAGCTATCAGTTAAATGGCGAAACATGAAGAAACGCCGGTTCCATGTTACTCATCGTTAGAGGCTGTTTACGGCGACGGATCTCAGCTTGAAGAAGCTAAACTTCGTTTTGATCACTTGAAATCCAAGTTTCTTCAAGTTTTTGGTCACCCCCCTGATGTCTTTGCTCGTTCTCCAGGTTCCAAAAATCCCTCCCTCTCTCTCTCATCAGTCCTCTGTTTGGTTCCCGAGAAAACGAAAGAAATTCAAATTTTTGTTTTTAAGAAAAAAGGTTGATATTGATAGGGTTTCGTTAATAATACGTGCACGTATTTTACTGAATTGAACCAGTTTCTTCAGCTCAAACATCTCACACTTTCTCTCGACATAATTTATCATCTGTTTGATTCGCTAGAAAACGAATGAACAGGAAAGAAAGAAAGTTAAATTTGAAAATCGGGTTTATTTTATTAATTTAAGAAGATTTTTTGGTTCTTTTCTTTTTTAAAAAAAAATATAGGAATGACAGAAATAAAATAACGTACACGCTTTTTAAAAAAAATTGTTAGTATTATTTTAATTTTTTTATCGTATTTTTGCAGGGAGAGTGAATTTGATTGGAGAACATATTGATTATGAAGGCTACTCTGTGTTGCCAAT
>Ga0307515_10019672_pt1 | contig 12124 bp, 8 predicted proteins | sample 17_EM_MG_FD_194513 | JGI IMG/M metagenome (GOLD analysis project Ga0307515, IMG submission 194513) | Populus trichocarpa ectomycorrhiza microbial communities from riparian zone in the Pacific Northwest, United States - 17_EM | ecosystem: Host-associated > Plants > Roots > Unclassified | place...
TTGGGCAAGAGGCCGACGATGAAGGTCGACAAGCCCATGATCAGGATGGTCACCAGGAAGGTGTACTTGCGCCCGATCATGTCGCCCAGGCGGCCGAACACCAGGGCGCCGAACGGCCGCACGAAGAAGCCCGCCGCGAAGCCGAGCAAGGTGGCGATGAACGCCGCGCCGGGGTCCAGGCCGGCGAAGAACTGCTTGGCGATGATCACCGCCAGCGAACCGTAGATGTAGAAGTCGTACCACTCGAAAACCGTGCCGAGCGAAGAGGCGAAGATGACCTTCTTCTCTTGTCTCGTCATCGGCGCGTCCGCTTTCGCCAACGTCGCTGTTGCCATGCGTTTGTCTCCTGAACGAACTGCGGCCGACCGTGGCCGCGCGTGACCAACTGTGAGCGCCGGCTCTGACCGGGCTCTGACGCGACGCTGATGCGCAGCTTACGGATCACGTAGTAACCCGAACGTTTCGTTCCGGCATGCGAGATGGGAGCAGCGCTACGGGAAAGTCCCTGGGGCGGCGGAAGAGGCCCAGCGCACGCGGCCTGTTCACTAGTGAACGCGGTTGCGCCGTGCCGCTCTTGCATCGCCATCATGACTTCACCACCTCACCAAGGACCTCACATGGCGACCTTATCTGCTGGCGATGCATGCTCGCCCATCGCTCCAGGCAGGAATGAAGACGACGTTCGACCCCGCCGCCGCTGGTTCGCGGTAAGCCGCGGTGAACCCGCCGCGGCCGCGGCTCCAGAAGGCAGCGGCCAGTGGCTCTCGATGGCGCGCGATGACACGTGCCGCATCACCGATGTGCGTGACTTCCCGGTCCGCTGCCGCGAAGGAACGCTGTGGATCACCTCGCCGGAAAATCCCGGCGACACCATCGTGGCAGCCGGGGAGCAGCTGAGCGTGACGAGCGCCGGAACCATCATGGTCGCCGCACTCGTTCCTTCATCGATGTGGGTGCCGGAAGGCTTTGCAGTCGACGACGCGGAACAGGAATACGTCATGACCATGAGCCGAATCCGCGCACCGTCGACTGACGCAGCCGAGGCGCCCGGCTCGTCCGTGCTCGGTGCTTTCCAGCGTGCTGTCGCAGCGCTTGCGCAGCGCCACGCGAGCGGCCCGGCCGACGAGCGAGAACGCTATCTCTCGCATTCGGTCGACCATGAAGATTTCGAGAACCGCATCCGCATGTGGGACGCGCACGAGGCCCGTCTGCGCTGCCTTCCTCCGGTGCTGTGAGGACACGTCGGGTCAGGTCTCGGACCTGACCCTTTCCATGCTCCACGTCGAGGCCCAAGTGCTGCAGACGTCGGCGATGACGGCCTGGTTGGCACAGCCCACTTAGAATATATACGCTTTCGTATCTATTCAGCGAACAGGAAACGCCATGGTCGCCACCGCCAAAGTCTTCACCACCGGCAACAGCCAGGCCGTGCGCCTGCCCAAGGCCTTCCGGGTCGATTCGCGCGAGGTGTGGATCACGCGCAACGAGCACACCGGCGAGATCACGCTCAGACCCAAGCCCGATGGCGATGCTCTGCAGGCCTTTCTGCACGAGCTTCGCAGCATGCCCGCCAGCGACGAATTCGTGCCGCCCCGCAGCGATGCGCCGCAGGCTGACCCGCTGGCGGGCTGGTCGCGATGAGCTTGCGGTATCTGCTGGACACCAACATCGCCAGCTACTACCTGCGGCGCAGTTCGGCTGGGCTGGAAGAGCGCGTGAACCAGTGCCTGTTGCAGCAGACCCTGGCCATCTCGGTGCTGACCCGGGCCGAGCTGCGCTACGGCCAAGCCGGCATGGCCGCCGACGACCGGCGGCGCAGCCTGGTCGACCACTTCCTGTTGCTGTTGCCCAACCTGCCGTGGACGCCTCAGGCCGCCGACCGCTACGGCACGTTGAAGGACACGCACCGGCGCGGTGGCACGCCTATCGGCGAACTGGACACGCAGATCGCTGCCCACGCGCTGGCCGAGGGGCTGACGCTGGTGACCCACAACACCCGTCACTTCGACCAGGTGCCCGGCCTGCAACTGGAAGACTGGATGGCCGAGCCGCCGGCCCCGGCCAAGACCAGGCGCAAGCGATCATGAGCCCCGAGCAACGGTGCTGGAACGACGATGGCTCGCATGAAGCCGGGGAGGGTCGCGCAGAGTGAACGAAGAGAACATCGAAGCCTGTTGACGAAGACGCCGATGGCGAAGGGGCTCTTGCCTGCTGCCGCTGCGACCCCTGCTGCTCCATTCACCAGCGCTGCGGCAAGTTCTTGAGCAGCACGATGCGCTCTCGCGATACCTCGATGTAGCCGCCGCGCGCCAGGTCCTGCAACAGCCGGTTGACCATCGCCTTCGACGCACCCAGGCGCTCGGCGATGCGCGCCTGGCTCATCGGGCCCGGCACCACGCGCTGGCCCTTGTCGTCGACCGCCAAGGCGTCGAACAGGCCGACCAGCCGCCCGTAGACATCGACCGACGCCAGGCGCCCCACGGTTTGCGTGAGCGTGCGAACACGCTGCACCAGGCGCTGGATGAGGTGAAGGGCAAGGTCCGGCCTCGAAGCCAGCACCCGCTCGACCTCGGCGCGGGTCACGCGCGTGAGCCGCGCCCGGACGGTGACCTCCACGGTCGCGGCGCGGTGTTCGCCGCTCAGCATCAGCTCGCCGAAGAACTCGCCCGCGCCCAGCGTGTTCAGCTCCACCGTGCGCCCGCCCTCGCCGGCCACCACGGCGCGCAATTCGCCTGAGTGCACGATGTACATGCAGTCCGCCACTGCACCCTCGGCGACGACCGTGGCCCCCGCCTCCCAGGTCCGCGTCTCGCCCAGCTTCGCCAGTTCGGACAGGATGTCGTCCGGCTGCGCCGCTGTCGCTTCCCCTTCCATGCCGTCTCCTGCTGCCCAGCAAGGCCGTGACTGTAGCGGCGGACCCCGCCTCCAACGCTTCACGGACACCGCCATGCCGCGCCTGCCCGGCGGGTGATCGACATCGACGAGACGACAATGAACTCGCCGTTCCTCTGCCGATCGGTCGCGAAGGCTGCGGAGGGCCGCTCGGAATGGATGACGAGAACATCGAAGCCTGCCGCACCGCCATCGCGGCGTTGGAGGGCCAGCGTGCCACGCTGGGCGACGCGGTGCTGGAGATGGCCGTGGCGCCGCTGCGCGCGCGGCTGGCCGGCCTGCTGCGGCCGGCCGGGCTGCAGCGCCGGCAGCTGACGATGCTGTTTGCCGATGTCGTCGGCTCGACCGCGATGGCGCAAGGGCTGGACGCCGAGGACACGCTGGACGTCTTGAGCGGTGCCTTGCGCCGCATGGCCGCCGTCGTCGAAGCCCATCAGGGCCGGGTGCTGCGCTTCACCGGCGACGGGGTGAAGGCGGCGTTCGGCACGGACGAGGCGCGTGAAGACGATCCCACCCGTGCGGTGCGTGCCGGCCTGGCCATCCTGCGGGCCGGGCGCGAGCAGGCCGATGCAGCGCGGCTGGCGCACGGCTTCGCCGACTTCGCCGTCCGTGTGGGCGTGCACACCGGCGACGTGGCGCTGGGCGCCGGCGTCGAGGCCGACAACACCGCGATGGGCGCTGCGGTGAACATCGCCGCGCGGATGGAACAGAGCGCGCCGCCGGGCGGGCTGCGCATCAGCCACGACACCTTCAACCACGTCCGTGGACTGTTCGACGTCGAGCAGCAGCCGCCGCTGCTGGTCAAGGGCGTCGAAGCACCGATGCAGACCTACCTCGTGCGCGCGGCGCTGGACCGCGGCGTCGCCAACATCGAGCGCGGGCTGCAGGGACTGGGGACGCCAATGGTTGGTCGTCAGGCCGAGTTGCAGCGCCTGCTCGATGCCGTGGCGCATGCCCGCGAGACCCGGCAGCTGCGGGCCTTGACGCTGCTCGGCGACGCCGGCCTCGGCAAGAGCCGGCTGCTGCGCGAGCTGACGGCTGCGCTGGCTGGCGATCCCGCTGGTGATCCCGTTGGCTGGCAGGTGCTGGCCGTTCGCTCGCAGCCCGACGGCATGCTGCGCCCCTGGGGCCTGCTGCGCAGCCTGCTGGCGGTGCAGTTCGGCGTCGCCGACACGGACAGTGCCGACGTGGCACGCCGCAAGGTGGTCGATGGCCTGGCACCGTGGTTCGACGAGCGTGGCGAGCGCCAGGCCCAGCTCATCGGCCAACTCTCGGGCCTGGACTTCGGCGACAGCCCGCACGTGCGCGGCCTCGACCCGCGCAGCCTGCGCGACCAGGCCTTGTCGGCGTTGCGCGGCTACCTGCAGGCGCTGGCCGCCAAGAGCGATGCGTTGCCGGTGCTGATCGTCGAAGACCTGCACTGGGCCGACGACGGCTCGCTGGACCTGCTGCAGAACCTGCTGGCGCACGCGGCCGAGTTGCCGCTGGCGTTGGTCATGACGGGCCGGCCGACGCTGCTGGCGCGCCGGCCCGAATGGGGCACGGCCGACACGATCGTGCGGCTGAGCCCGCTGGCAGCGGCGCATAGCGACGAGCTGGCGCAGGCGCTGCTGCGGCGCCTGGACACGGTGCCGCCGAAGCTCAGCGAGCTCATCGTCGGCCGCGCCGAAGGCAACCCGTACTACATGGAAGAGCTGGTGCGCCGGCTTGTCGACGACGGCGTGATCGTCGTCGGCGAACCGCATTGGACGGTACAGACCGAGCGGTTGCAGAACCTTCGTCTGCCCGGCACCTTGGTCGGGCTGCTGCAGGCGCGGCTGGACGCGCTGCCCGCCGGCGAGCGCCTGGCCGTCCGCCAGGCCAGCGTCATCGGCCACGTCTTCTGGGACGACGCACTGCAGGCCGTGGACGACAAGGCGACGCAAGCCCTGCCAGCGCTGCAACGCGCGGCCTTCGTGAAGGCGCACGAGACCAGTGACTTCGCAGACACCCTGCAGCGCCAGTTCGACCACCACCTGCTGCACCAGGTGACCTACGACACGCTGCTGAAAGCCGAGCGCCGCCTCGGCCATGGCGCCGTGGCACGCTGGTTGACCGAGCGCACACAGGGCCGCGGCGCGGAGTTCCTGGCCATGACCGGCGAGCACGCCGAGCGAGCCGGCGAGACGGCCCTGGCGATCGACTGCTTCGATCAGGCGGCGCAAGAGGCCCGCAAGCGCTTTGCGAACGCGGCCGCCGTCTCCTGGTGGCGCCGTGCTGTCACCTTGCTGGGCGAAGCAGATCCTGTGCGCCGCTTCGATCTGCTGGACCGGCTGCTGTCCATGGCCGACAACGTGGGCGACCCACCCACGCAAGACGCGGTGCGAAAGGAGATGGCGGCGTTGCTCGAACGTCATCCCGATGACAAGCAACAGGCGCAGCTGTGGTTTTCCGACGCCTTGCTGGCCGACCGCCGCGGCGATGCCCAAGCGGCGGAACGCATCGCCGCGAAGGCCCTCGACCTGGCCGAGCGCTGCGGGGCTGCCCATCCAGCGGCCCAGTCACGCGGGCTTCTGGCTTGGCTGCACTTCGCCCGGCGCGACTATCGCGGCGCTGGCGCTCATCTTGAAGTCAGCCTGCAGTGGGCAGCCAGGGTCGAGCCTGAATGGGTGCGATCGGCCGTTCAGGCGCAACTGCTGACGTTGTCGGCAATGGTCTCGGCCGCACTGTGTCGCTTCGACGAGGCGCGCGTATCCCTGTTGCAGGTGCTGTCGCAAGGTGAGGCTATCGGCCCGAACGAGCAGCTCTCCGTGCTCACCAACTTGGCAGGCGCTGCTGCCGAGCTCGGACACTGGAGCGACGCGGTCCAATGGGCAGAGCGAGCGCACGCGCTTGCCCAGGCCAGCGGTAATGCGCGGTGGGTGGGGATTGCTCATGCGCTTCTGGCGCGTGCTGCGGCGGGGCGGGGCGACCTCGGAGCGGCGATCCGCGAACGCGAGCAGGGTCTGGCGCTCTTTCGGACGACCGATGATCGTCGCAAGCAGGCGATCTCGCTGCGCGCCCTGACGATTCTGCACCTCGAGCACGGAGATGCATCAGCGGCACTGCTGTGCTGCTCCGAGGCGCAAACCCTCCACCAGTCGCTGAGTGAAGCGCTGGAAGCCCGCGAGGTCACCGCGCTTGCCGCGCTCTGCGAAGTCCGGCTGGGCCGGCCCGATGCCGCGCAGGCGGCGGCCGATCAGCTGCTGCAACGACTGGACGACGAGTTGGCCGAACTTGCCGCCCACGACACCATCGACATACGCTGGCCATGCCAGCAGGCGCTGGCAGCCCTGGGCGACCCACGCGCCGCGCCGATGCTCGCGCAGCTGTTCGCCGATGTGCATGTCCGCGCCACCGAGCTGACCGATGCGTCGGACCGCGACCGCCTGATCCAGGCCCTGCCCGCCTTCCGCGCCATCGTGGCCGCATACCACCGGCGCGCCGAGCCGAACGCCGCGCGCTGAGTCTCCAGCGGCGGCGGCCCGCCGCGAGACGCGTTCACTATTGAACCGACGCGGCCTGATCGGCCCCTGCGCCGCGAACATGCGTTCACCGCTGCAAACGGCGCAGCCCGCTCGCAGCGGGACCCGCGTCTTCAACGCCACCGTTCAGGAGATCAAGCATGTCAACCGCCGCCCTCGACGGGCTCCCATCGTCTTGCTGGTGCTTGGCTGCCACTCAGCCGTCCATCGAGGCTGAACCACCGGAGCCCACCATGAAGACCACGCATCACGAGGGAAGAGAAGTCAGCGCATGGCTTTGCCGCGCGCTCACGAGCCGGCGCTTGACGCTGACGAAGACGGCTGCAGTACTGCTGGTCGCCGGCGCGACGGGCTGGCCGGCAGGCAGCAGCGCGCAAACGACTCAGGCCACCGAACTGCCCTTGACCGTGCTCGAGAAGTCGTTCTGGGTCTGCGACTACGCGGCAACGACCGGCGGCATCGACAGCGGCACGGCCATCGCTTGCGGCAGCCTCACCGAGGCGCTGAAGCAGCGCAAGTTCGCTGGCGACTTCGCCGCCATGCTGGCCTGGTGGCAACAGCACAAGGAGGCCGAATACCGGGTGCTGGCCAGCATGGGCGGCCCGTCCCTCGCACGCCTGGCGCCGCCTGCGCTGAAGTGACCTGCGTCAAGCGGTCGGTGCAATCCGGGCGCACGGGCATCACACGGCAGTCCTGCAGGCAGCTCGGGCCCGCGGCCCACCCATCGGCGTGCTCGAGCCGCTGCAGTCCAGCGCCGCGCGCACCCGGCAGGTCACCGCGGCGAAGCGACAATGACTTCACCGTTCCCGTGCCGAGCGGCCACGGGGAGCTGCGCCCAGCAGCACGACATGAACGACAGGGACATCGAAGCCTGCCGCGCCGCCATCGCGGCACTCGAAGGCCAGCGTGCCACGCTGGGTGATGTGGTGCTGGAACTCGCCGTGGGCCCGCTGCGCACGCGGCTGGCCGGCCTGCTGCGGCCGGCCGGGCTGCAGCGCCGGCAGGTGACGGTGCTGTTTGCCGATGTCGTCGGTTCCACCGCTATGGCGCAGGGGCTGGACGCCGAGGACACGCTCGATGTGCTCAGCGGTGCTTTGCGGCGCATGGCCGCCATCGTCGAGGCCCATCAGGGCCGGGTGCTGCGCTTCACCGGCGACGGGGTGAAGGCGGCGTTCGGCACGGACGAGGCGCGTGAAGACGATCCCACCCGTGCGGTGCGTGCCGGCCTGGCCATCCTGCAGGCCGGCCGCGAACAGGCCGATGCCGCGCGGCTGGGGCACGGCATCGCGGACTTCGCCGTCCGCGTGGGCGTGCACACCGGCGACGTGGCGCTGGGCGCCGGCGTCGAGGCCGACAACACCGCGATGGGCGCGGCCGTGAACATCGCCGCGCGGATGGAACAGAGCGCGCCGCCGGGCGGGCTGCGCATCAGCCACGACACCTTCAACCACGTGCGTGGACTGTTCGACGTCGAGCCGCAGCCGCCGCTGCAGGTCAAGGGCGTCGAAGGCTCGATGCAGACCTACCTGGTGCGCGCGGCGCTGGAGCGCAGCGAGGCCAGCGTCGAGCGCGGCTTGCAGGGCCTGAGCACGCCGATGGTGGGCCGCCAGGCCGAGCTGCTGCGCCTGCAGCAAACCATCGCGCAGGCCCGCGAGACGCGACAACTGCAGGCGCTGACGTTGGTGGGCGATGCCGGCCTGGGCAAAAGCCGGCTGCTGCGCGAGCTGATGGCCGGGCTGAAGGACTGCCGCGTCATGACCGTGCGTTCGCAACCCGACGGCATGCTGCGGCCCTGGGGTCTGCTGCGCAGCCTGCTGGCCGTGCAGTTCGGCGTGGCCGACACCGACAGCGCCGAGCTCGCCCGCCGCAAGGTCGAGCAGGGCCTGAGTCCCTGGTTCGACGAGCGTGGCGAGCGCCAGGCCCAGCTGATCGGCCAGCTCTCAGGGCTGGACTTCGGCGACAGCGTGCATGTGCGCGGCCTGGACCCGCGCTCGCTGCGCGACCAGGCCCTTGCAGCGTTCCGCGGCTACCTGCAGGGGCTGGCCAAGGGCGATGCCTTCCCCGTGCTGATCGTCGAAGACCTGCACTGGGCCGACGACGGCTCGCTCGATCTGCTGCAGCATCTGCTGGCGCATGCGGCCGAATTGCCGCTGGCACTGATCATGACCGGCCGACCCACGCTGCTGACGCGCCGGCCCGACTGGGGCACGGCCGACGCCATCGTGTCGCTGTCACCGCTGGCCACGGCGCACAGCGATGAACTCGTGCAGGCGCTTCTGCAGCGCGTGGACGACGTGCCGTCCCAGCTCACGGAGCTGATCGTCGGCCGTGCCGAAGGCAACCCGTACTACATGGAAGAACTCGTGCGCCGGCTCATCGACGACGGTGTGATCGCCGTCGGCGGATCGCGCTGGACGGTGCAGACCGAGCGGCTGCAGAACCTGCGTCTGCCGGGCACGTTGGTGGGCCTGCTGCAGGCGCGGCTGGACGCTTTGCCAGGTGATGAGCGCCTGGCCGCACGACAGGCCAGCGTGATCGGCCACGTCTTCTGGGACGACGCGCTGCAGGCGGTAGACGGCAAAGCGCCGCAGGCTTTGCCGGCGCTGCAACGCGCGGCCTTCGTGAAGGCCCACGAGGCCAGCGACTTCGCCAACACCGCCCAGCGCCAGTTCGACCACCACCTGCTGCACCAGGTGACCTACGACACGCTGCTGAAGGCCGAGCGCCGCCTGGGCCACGGCGCCGTGGCGCGCTGGCTGACCGAGCGCACGCAGGGCCGCGGTGCCGAGTTCCTGGCCATGACCGGCGAGCACGCCGAGCGCGCCGGCGAGACAGCGCTGACCATCGACTGCTTCGAGCAGGCGGGCAAAGAGGCCCAGAAGCGGTTTGCGAACGTGGCCGCTCTGTCGTGGCTGCGCCGTGCTCTCGGCTTGCTGGGCGACTCGGCGCCGAAGCGCCGCTTCGATCTGCTGGAGCAGATGGAGAAGATCAGCGACACACTGGGCGACCGCCCGGCGCAGGACGCCGTGCTGGCAGACATGGCAGTGTTGCTCGACCGTCATCCCGACGACGGGTGCCAGGCGCGCATGCTGTTTTGCATGGCGTTGCTGGCAGTACGGCGCGGTGACAGGGTTGCGTGCGAACGGCATCTCGGGCCGGCGATCGAGCTGGCCGAACGCTGCGACGACGCGGTGGTGGCAACTCGTGCACACATTCTGCTGTCCTTCCTGTTCCGCGTGCGAACAGACCCGGCGGGTGCGCTTGCACACCTGGACATCGCGCTGTCATGGGCCTGCAAGGCTGGCGACCCGGGCACACGGGACGATCTCGAATTCGCCGCACGCCGGGAATCGGTGGGTGCCTTGGTCGACCTCTGCCGTTTTGACGAAGCGCGCCGGATCGTGCACGCGACTCTGTCGCGAGCCGAAGCGATCGGCTCGATGCCGGATCAGAGCTCCGCGTTGTACAACTGGGCTGTCATCGAAGGTTCGCTGGGTCACTTCGACCGCGAGGCGGCCTTGTTGGAGCGTCTGCTGGCGTTGGCGCGGGCCATGGGCTCGGTTCAACGCATCGGAACGGCCCTGTACTCGCTGGCAGAGGTCAAGGAGTACGTCGGCGACCACGCGGCGGCGATCCACGGGTACGAGGAGTGCCTGTCCGCATTTCGCGCTTCGGGCGATCGGCAGCATGAAGGAGTGGTGCAGTACGGCCTGGGACGAACGCACTTCGATCGAGGCGATGCGACGGCGGCCTTGCAGTGGCACGACCAGGCACGGGTCGTCTACGAGACCCTGGAGCCATCGATTTACGCCTGCGAGAACCTGGCCTGCATCGCACTCTGTCACATTCGGCTCGGTGAGCCCGATGTGGCGCTGTCCATCGTGAACGCGCAGATGGCCCAACTGCAAGGCGAGTGGGCGCAAGAGACCGCCGACGTAACCCTCCACTTGCGCTGGATCTGTCAGCAGGTGTTGGAGGCGGCAGGCGATGCGCGCGCCGCGCCCCTGCTCCGGCAGTTGTTCGTCGACGTCCAGGCACGCGCCGCCGAGTTGACCGATGCGTCCGACCGCGACCGCCTGATCCAGGCCCTGCCGGTCTTCCGCGACATCGTGGCCGCGCATGGGCGGCGCGGCGCTGTTCACTATTGAACGGGCGCGTGCCGGACGGGCCCAGCGCGGCGAACATGCGTTCACCGCTGCAGACGGCGGCACCGATCCGCTACTGCACGACCGTCAGATCACGGCCGACCCTCCTGGAGAAGTTCATGCGTTCCGTAAAACCAATGGCCCGCCTGCTGGCGGCTTCGTCCGTGCTGGCTCTGACATCGGTGCAGGCCGGCATCGTCTCGGCATCGGGTGCTGCAATGCAGATTGCGGCGCCTGGCAGCGCCGTCGCGAACTCGAGCCTCGAGAGCTTTACCAATGCCTTCGTCTTCGGTGAGCGGCAGAACGTCACGCTGGCCCAGGCGGCCCCGGTCGATGCGACGACAACCGGTCTCTTCGACGCCCTTTCCGACCTGACGCCGGGATCCGTCGCCATCGGCACCGTGGTCAGCAGCTACTACCTGCATGCCGATCCCGTCGGCGCCAGCTCAACCCTCTACACGTACATCGGCAGCATCACCTTCGACTCGGACATCCTGGGTGTTGCCGCACAGAATGCCGATCTCCTGGCCACCAACTTCCTGGGTGCGGCGGGCACGACCTACCCCAGCGCGGCGAACGTGAACGGCCTCGATTTTTCGGAAGGGACGGACTCGTTCACGATCTCCGGCGACCGCCGGACGCTGAGCTTCAAACTCGTGGCCTACGCCGGTTCGGATGCGCTGCGAGTGATCACCGAGGAGAACGCCGTCCCCGAGCCCGGCGCACTGGGCCTGGCGTTCGCGGCAGCGGGCGCGCTGGCGCTGACACGGCGCAGGCAGGTCGCCCAGGCCTGACTTCGTGAAGCTCCGGGCGCCGATACATCGCGCCCCGGAGCCACGACCGCAACGCGCCACGGGCCGTTGCGCCAGCGGAACCGGCACGATGTGCCGCGCCCTCTTGGCGAGGCGACAATGAACTCGCCGTTCCTCCGACGATGGCACGCGTGAGGCCAGGGAGGCCGTGGAGGGCCGCTCGGAATGAACGACAAGGACATCGAAGCCTGCCGTGCCGCCATTGCGGCGCTGGAGGGCCAGCGTGCCACGCTCGGCGACGAAGTGCTTGAGATGGCCGTGGCTCCGCTGCGCACGCGGCTGGCCGGCCTGCTGCGGCCGGCCGGGCTGCAGCGCCGCCAGGTGACGGTGCTGTTTGCCGACGTCGTCGGCTCCACCGCGATGGCCCAGGGGCTGGATGCCGAGGACACGCTGGACGTACTCAGCGGCGCCTTGCGCCGCATGGCCACCCTCGTCGAGGCCCATCAGGGCCGCGTGTTGCGCTTCACCGGCGACGGCGTCAAGGCGGCGTTCGGCATGGACGAGGCGCGCGAAGACGACCCCACCCGTGCGGTGCGTGCCGGCCTGGCCATCCTGCAGGCCGGCCGCGAACAGGCCGATGCCGCGCAGCGTCTCCACGGCATCGCGGATTTCGCCGTCCGCGTGGGCGTGCACACCGGCGACGTGGCACTGGGCGCCGGTGTCGAGGACGACAACACGGCGATGGGCGCGGCCGTGAACATCGCCGCGCGGATGGAACAGAGCGCGCCGCCGGGCGGGCTGCGCATCAGCCACGACACCTTCAACCACGTGC
>Ga0307515_10019673_pt1 | contig 12124 bp, 8 predicted proteins | sample 17_EM_MG_FD_194513 | JGI IMG/M metagenome (GOLD analysis project Ga0307515, IMG submission 194513) | Populus trichocarpa ectomycorrhiza microbial communities from riparian zone in the Pacific Northwest, United States - 17_EM | ecosystem: Host-associated > Plants > Roots > Unclassified | place...
CGAGATCAGCACTCTTTCTTCCAGTTTCATGAAACTCCGGGTTTGAACCGGGATTATCCTCGTCTCAAGGTCAGCGGATGGAACAAATAACAACAATATACAATTGCTTATTCGTCAACTTGACCCCAGGAACAATTCCGCAGATTATTATTCCGGTCGATCCGCCAACCAAAAGGCCTCGGCGAACGACTTCTCGCCACATCGCGGAAAATTACTTCTCATGAGCAATCGCTAAGATACGACAAGCTGTTCCCGGCCGATCCGGCTCTGCAATGAGGACGCAGTCTGCTTAGAATAACAGGACCAACAATTAGGTAAAGCTTTTGGATGGAACAGGAATGTAGTCAAAAGGGTCTCACCTGATGAGACGAGCCTTCAATCTCGAAGCCGATGAGCCGCAAGAGCCGCAGAAAGGGCCGAAATTGCTCCTCGAGGTGGATTTGAAATGGTAATAAAATTGCCTCTATGACGATATCTCATCATGACAGATGAAATTGAGGCGTGGTTGAAAGAAACTCCACATCTCCTTCCCTTATGGAATGATGCTTTGGTAGATTGTAGCCTGGGGTAACTTCTGGACTTCCTAAGCGAGAAGCCCCCTTTGAACCCTGAAGCACCGTGTGATTTGACTCTGAAAAGGGTAAGAGACGCTCAATAACCGACAGCTGTTCTTGATTGATGAACTTTCAGGATCAAAAATGGCCATTCCCAAGCTACAGCTATTCGCAATACCTCAGCCATTTCTGAGCATGCTCGGCCGTTACTTTCTCTCCTGAATCACTACATCGGGGGAGCGGCTGAGGGATCAATGATATAATATACTATATGCGTCACATTAACATGTACAGAGCTTTCACTGCCTTTTCGGCGGCGGCAATGTGCCATGGTCTCACATCCCCCACCGAGTCCACAAGGCCACGTACCCGTGCCAGCGTTCCAAGTCCTCTATAATAACCAAGAATTTCCCTCAAAAGACCCTCGTGGAATGTTCGCGGGTTTCCTACCACTTCACTGTACAGAATATTGACCTCCATGATGATTGGCGGATCATCACTGTTAACGCCGCCACGTTTCAGAAGGTAACCGCTTATAAGTGCGGGATTCAGCTCCATGAGTGAATTTGAGTTGTTTAAGCGATGGGACAGGACGGCGCCCCAGTTTTGGTCCGTAGAGTCTATCAATCGGGCATCACTATCAGGCTCAACCGGTCCATCTACGGGAGTAGCAGCACTTGCAATCTCCTTCGCCGGCGTTGCTGCGTCGCCAGGTGAGACAATTGATGATTGCAAGGCCTGAGGCGTGGACACTGGAGTGGCAACAGAGGTTGCACTATTTGTATTAGGTGCGAGAGTGATCGAAGCTGGTAACAGTCGCAAGGATGGATCCGTCTGGACTGTTATGAGCGTCAGACTGACTTGAGCATCGGATTCTGTCGATGCAAGGCCAGTCCAGAAGTCGATTTCGGATGGATCCATTACCCCTACTCGCGCAATCATGATACGCCAGTGAATCTTCTTGCTTGCAATGAAATCCAGCGTAGTCTCCCATATCTCATTAGCAACTTCAGAGAATGGCATCGAGATCGGTTCGTTCTTTCGTCTTAGACAGTAAGAAGCCGTCATTTGCTGCGTGCCTCTATTATCGGTCCATGTAGCAGTGATCCAGCGGTCATCAATGCTTTGCGCATAACCAACATGAAGGCAGGTGTTCTCTTGAAGGAGAGATGCGGACGGAGTTGCGTTCAATTTAAAGTCGATAACTTTTGGAAGTGGCTGCTCGAGCATTATTGCTGGGGTCGAGGACGAAGAAACGAAGTCTATACATCGATCATACACCTCCATAGCGAGTCTAAAATATTCTGACGGAAGTGGTACGGCAAGTGATGTTGGCGAGGATACAAGATCTAGAGGAATCAGTTGCAGCACCAACTCATTCGCTGTGGTGACTCTTCTTTCAGACAATGCCTTTCTGTACAAGTTGAATAGGTGTTGGAATGCAGAGCATATATGGACAAGAAGTGTGCTGTTGTCGGTCGGGTATATAAAATACACAACAAAGTTTTTCTCTTCCATCACAACTGACGACAGTATTCTGCTCAGTCGGGATGCGACATCCTTGAGGGCACTTAAATGGTGAAGTTTGTTTTGTTGTGGTGACTCCACAATGAAAGGCATCATCCCATTCGTGAGATCTTTGGTTACGAGTTTGTCATGACTGCCCAGTCTAGAACACTCGTATACACTTCTCATTTGATCAAGAAAGATCTCTGCATTTGAAGCCACCCCGTCGAAATTTGGATAGATGCATACAGCACTCACGTCCTTAGGGCCTTTGGATGGTCCCAACCCTAAATTTTCCCAAAACGTGATTGCAGCAGGAAGGACAGAGAGCTTCGTATCTGCGCGGCGTACTTCAAGCTGCGGTGGTGGTATTGGGAACGGATTATTACCTCTTGCAGCATCGATACTGTTTGGGCCTCGAGGATTGACGATAGGCCGCGGAGGTAGTCTGAGTCCTTGGTTCAAGACGGGTATGCCTTGTATTTCCAAGAACGAGCGCATGGTACAGCCGTTGATCTCCCTCAGGCAAGATTTTGCGGCCCTGGCAACACTAGAGATCAATTCTTTCGTGGTAAAGGTCGACTTCGAGGTGAAAGGAGTCTCATTTCCAGCAGTCTTAGGAATTTGAAGAGTGCCCGACACTGCCTGGTCTGCAAGAATCTGTGCTGTTGCAACTCTTTCAAGATCCGAGAGTGTGTTAGACTCAATATCTGGTTCGGGCGACGTAAAATATGTGGTCAACGCCCACTCTGCAGGGTCTGCTTCCCGAAAGGGTATTTGCGAGCCACTGATTGATTGGGGCGTACTTGCAGAGTGCTCAAGCTCCATTGCCAGAGTATTAAATGTCGAGGCCATGTCATCACCGTCCTCTTTCTCCCATTTACGTTTTAACCCATGATTTGGAAGAAGAGATTGATCACTGGTGGTATGGCTAGTATCGTCTTGTTCAGAAACCTGGCTGCCAGCGTCAGAATCCATCAGATAATCCATGGGCTCGCGGGAATTTATTGAAGCATCCAGCTCATTTTCTGTCGGAATGCGGGGAATATTTCCAAGGTCTTGGCCTTTTTCTTGTATTCTTCGCCGCGAAGAAAGGTATTGTGTCTGTGGGAGTTCGATTTGGCTCGAGGCCTGCTTTGGTTTGAGCTTGGCACTAAAATTGAATTGGCCGTGAGCGCCATATTTTTCGTTCACTGAGAGGAGAGCATCCTCAAAGTCTACTCGGTTGAAAAGACTCGCCCGCCTAGGCTGCTTCTGTCTCGTCTTCCCCGATGGCTCTCGTACGAGTCGCTTGAATACCGTTTCCTTATCAAGAGGCAGATTAATAGGCGTTCGGCGGTTCTTATTGGTATCGATGGTTTCTGTGCTTATAACTTCCCCAGTTTCTATTTTGTTTTTGAGCATGCCTGCTTCAGATGAAGGCGGCGGTAGTTCATCCATTCGGCTTTCGCTGATATTGACGTCCAACATAGTCATGTCAGGGGCATCGAGAACCTGAAGGTTTGCAGGATTGGAAACAGCAGTCTCCTCTAAAAATGAAGCCTCCTGGGAGACAGGGAGAGAGACAACTGGCGATTCATTTTTGAGATCCGGCTGGACAGCGTCAGGCTTATCGAAAAAGCTGAAGTCGGCATCCGTAACATCAGTCCCAAACATATCATATCCTAAATCTCCAAACATATTGGAATTGTCGTTGTCATTGTCATTGAAAGCCATGCCTGAATTGTTCCGCTCTTTTTTAACAGATGAGCCCCATAAGTCTGCGTCTCCGTCATTTGCGCCAGAGGTCATTTGACTGGCGGTCCCTGGGTCGTGAGAGGCGAAGGGGTGTGGGTTTCCAGGTGTGGATGCGGTGCCGTCAAAAGAGGGTGTAGCACCGATAGGGTGATGTGGGGCATCTGGAGGCGTGGGATACATAGCACCGGCATTGCTCCCTCTCCGCAAAGTGGCAGGTGAGTACGTGATGGATTGAAGTGCGCGAGCCTCGACATCGGCTTGCTCTTTTGATAAAATTTCGGCTGCCTGACGGTCTTTTTGTCTTTTGGACATGGCCATGGCTCTCTCGTCTTTACCAGTGAACCAGTCTTCCGCAAACGCGAGAGAATCACGAGGGCCAATAGGACCACTGTTAATAGCCTGCAAGGATCGAGGTCCAATGCTTGAGGTCTGAAAACACAATAGTGCGGGCCAGGGAACAAGAGCCAATTCATCCGCCACTGGCAATCCTTGGATTTCGCCATTGAAGTATGGCGGATAACTGCCAACAACCTGGACAAAGAGCCAACCACCATCTTCCAGGATCGATGCATTCAAGCCCTTGGTCGACAACCACTCGAGACACTCAGATTGCCGAGATTTGATGGTGAGAGAGTTGACGTTGTTGGGTCGCTGTTCCGCAGCACCTGCCTGGATTTGAGATATCGACAAGCTTGTAGACAAGTTCTTCTCATCGATATAGCTGTAAAACTTAGCAGCATGTCTTCCAGGTGCCAGCCATAGAGCGGCACCCGGAACTAGCTTGGATGAAACGCTTGCTGAGCCTGAATTTTCAAGCAACGCCTGGAGGCCACGAGCCAAGTTTGAGCGGGCTTTGACCACAAGTGTGCCCAAAGAGGTAAGACTTATATCGAGGGTCGCGAGCTCAATAGCATTGGCAATTTGTGCATGCTTGTTCGTAAAGTGGCCTTTGCATTTGGGTTTGAGAGGGGTCAAGATCAATGTTCGCGAGTTCAGAGGGACGAACCCGTGATCACGACAGAGAAAGTAGACTATAGATCCCAGTACCGCGGAGATGAATAACTCATGGATGTCTTTTAGGGTTGTGGGTGTGTCGGCACCTAATGCGGATCTGGCGCCAGGAGAAGGTGTGGGTGGCTCCTGCATAACCCCTAGAGCCGAATTTGTTTGAATTGACCTTGCGTTGAGAGCTTGGGCATTTCGTATCGTGCTGTCCAGAGAAGAAGATGGAGATGAGCTGCTACTGGGAGTACTTGTGTTGTTCGAAATTGCTTGCTTGCTTCTCACAAGACTCGCTGGCTCATACGTGCCTTTGTCCCGTTGGGCTAAGCCAGCGCTATAAGCCTCCGCAACACTCGAGGCATCTGCGTCCCTGGAAATCGTATTGCTCGAGGCATTAGCCGTGCACTGAAAAATCCAGATGCCGCCTCTTGAAAGATCACAATAGACTAGCTTTCCCTCTTGTCTCCAGCCCGCTTCGAGTCTTTGGAGGTATTTTCTGGCGGTTCCCGCGGGAAGGCTTTGCGGCTCGAAGTATTCGTATATTATGGATGCAAAAATATTCTAGTGAAACAATCAGCCACGAATTGATCAGATGAAAGCCAGAACTTACGGATGATAATACATTGGTAAGGTAGTCACCGGGCTCCATCCTAGATGTCCGTCAATCATAACCTGACCTGCACGCGTCCAAATCAAGACGCCAGGCCTAGGCCCACCTTTTGGCCTGTGCTTGTCCTTCGTGCAGCTTGAAGTCTCGTCTGCGCAGTTGCGCTTCTCCAAAGGATGGGGGCAGGCGAATCTTTGGATGGCGTAGCGATTGTTGGAGTTGCAGCGCTCCATCTCAATAAGAGAGCAGGGAAGCCACTGCGTTTTCCGAGCCAGCACTTTGGAACTCAAAGGGAGAGGCTTGTCACTGGTTGGCGCAATATGATAGCAAGGTCAAGATTTGACGTCTGCCAGGGCTGTGAGGCTGATCTCGCCTCGCTGACATGGACGCTAGAGCCGACCGGCCCACGGTATCCTTGCACCGTACCCGCCACTAAGAAAATAAAATCTGAAGAGAAAACAGCAGCGATTTCCTCAGGCTTTGAGCACTCACATACCACTAAGCAATGAAGCTCACGAATCCAAACGACGTGCCCGTCTACACGATCTCGGGCGCGTCCACTGCGCGGCCGCTTCCAGACTGGCTTGCGCGAAAACGGAAGCGCAGCTTAAAGAACGATCCCGAGTACGCAAATCGAGTCGAACTGCTCCAGGATTTCGAATTCGAAGAAGCCAGTTCCTGCATCAGGGTCAGCGAAGATGGAGAATGGGTGATGAGTACAGGCACATATAAGCCGCAAATTCATACACATTACCTTCCTCATCTCTCTCTATCCTTCGCCAGACATACTACAACCTTGAATCATTCTTTTGTTCTTCTATCCTCCGACTACTCCAAGTCTCTCCATCTACAAACTGACAGAAGACTCGAACTTCACACACCTGGAGGTTGCCACTACCAAACTCGACTCCCAAGATATGGCAGAGATCTGCAGTACGATCGGCACTCCGCTGAAGCTTTGATTCCCGCAGTTGGGGTGAATGCTGATGGAAGTGGAGAGGTGTACCGGCTGAATCTCGAGATTGGGAGGTATATGAAGCCATACCAGGTGGACGTTGGAGGTGATGACCTGGCCACGGCTGGGGGAGGAGCATTACAGGGCGGGATCAACACGGGGAGCGTGAACGTGGCCGCAATCGCGGAGGACAGTCACAACCTCTTGGCCTTTGGAACATCAATAGGGACGGTAGAGTTCTGGGACCCTAGAGCTAAGGCGAGAGTTGGCATTCTAGGAGCTCAAGAAGGAGAAATCACAGCACTCGACTTCGATAGATCAGGATTGTCACTTGTGACGGGCTCTTCTGAAGGTCTCATCCAGATTTTTGACCTGCGACGACCGGTACCCATCCTGAGGAAGGACCAAGGCTATGGTTATCCAATCAAAACATTGATGCATATGACAACCTCCTCTCAAGAAAGGAAAATTCTTTCTGCGGATAAACGTATTATCAAGCTTTGGGATGAGGCGGATGGGAAAGCGTGGACTTCGGTTGAGCCAGCTGTCGATATCAACTCGGTGGCCTGGTGCAAGCAGAGCGGCATGATTCTTACAGCAAACGAAGGGAAGCAGCAGCATGCTTTCTTCATTCCACAGTTGGGGCCAGCGCCCAAGTGGTGCTCCTTCCTAGATAATATGGTAGAGGAGATGGCAGAAGAAGCCCCGACAGAGACCTACGACAATTACAAGTTTTTGACTCTACCAGAGCTGAAAGCTCTAAATCTTAGCCATCTTGTTGGGACGACGAATTTGCTGCGTCCTTACATGCATGGATACTTTGTTGCATCGAGGCTTTACGAGGAAGCCCGACTCATTGCCAACCCGTACATCTGGGACGACGAGAGAACGAAAAGGGTCAAGGAGAAGGTCGAGAAAGAACGTGCAAGCAGAATTCGAGGAAGTAAGAAAGTTAAGGTCAATCAGAACCTCATCGACAAAATGCTCAAGAGACAAGAACGAAGGCAGACGGTCGACGAAGATATGGGGGTGCTTGGTGACAGTCGCTTTGGCAAACTGTTTGAGGATGAAGAGTTTGCAGTTGATGAAAGGAGCAGAGAGTTTCAGGCTCTCAATCCAAGTACAAAAGTGGGCGAGAATGCTGAGAATAGCCGTGCTGGTGCCGCGAGTGATAGCAGTGAGAGCGATGGTGAAGATGATGAAGACGAGATTGTGGCACAGTCCAAGGTCAAAGCCAAACCAGAGATGCGTATCTCGTCATCTTCGTACAAGAAATCGGGACACCAACGACAAGATAAGCCTCTCGGATCTCGAACACAAGCAGGTGGCCGCGTCAACAAGACCAGAGGTGATGTTGTGGGAGAAAGACAGGTCACTTTTGCACCAAGCACGGGCCGGAAGGAAAGAGACAAGGTTGAGCCTGCACCAAAGGGTAGACGAGACGAGGGGAGGAGGAGCGCAAGTGGAAATGTTTTTAGGAGGCTATAAATTCAATTCTCAGACTAGCTCTCGAACACCCGATAACCAAAATACCAGGACACCAATACCGCCATGCTACAATGCACAAGAATACGCGAGACATTAACTCATAAAACGGCGGTTTCGTCAAAACGATCATCGCCCAATCTTCTTCGCCCACTTCGGTTGCTTCGGTGGCTCAGCCATCATAAACGACGTCACTTTGGGGTTTCCCTTCTCAACATCTGAAGTCCCCTCCTTTGGCGAACCGGGAATATCATCCAATTTGGTGCTAAGCCTCCTGCTCGATCGTCTTTTCGAATGGATATCCTTCGGAAATGTCGACCTCCGAGGGGTCAGCGCAGTAACGACTTTTCGTGCCGACTTTCGAATGCTTGCGCGAATCTCCCATGATCGTTTCTTCGCAAGATACCATAACACAGCAGAAACGGCTTGGGTATCATCAGCCTTGATCCTGATATGTTTTACAGGGAAACTCACCTCCCAATAAACAAACCGATACGGCACAGACGATTATGGCAATTATTGCACCTCTTGATAGCGTGATGCCTCCGGAGGAACTTCCAGACGCTCCAGCATCTGAATCTCCAACACCGGTCCCTGCCGATGATCCAACGTCTCCTGGTGCCGGTCCTGGTCCACTGTTAGCCATTTGGCCAGTGAATTAAGTTTTCAGATGTATCTACACTCACCATCTCCAGGTTGTTGTGGCGATGAAGTTGCCAACACAGAGTACAATGCAGAAACAGCGCTTGCGGACATTTCTGGAGTTATTGAGACCGAGGAAGTTGTTGTCGCTGCTGAGCCTTGGGAAGATAAAGGATCTTGTGAGGTTGCAATATTAAAGAAGCAACACAGCCATAAGCTGAAAAGAAGAGTTGCCCTCATGTCTATGACGTCCAACTGGTTATGTGAAACGCTCACGCGCCAACAATCAACTGTGCAGTGATGAAAATTGAAGCACGCTGTGATAGTGGCTTTTCGCTTTGACAGAGATGGTGATTGATAACTTGATACGGACATTCAATCGATCTTAAGGAATTGAGCGCCTACCTTCTGGCCTATTATTGGGCCTCCCACAAAAAGCCCTCGTGGGCTAAGGATCTGTGAAACGGATAAGAACGATGTGACCAGCAACGGCCGTCGCTGGTATTGGTGAGTTGCTCTACTGTCAGCGGCTATTCTCGTGCATGGGAATCTATTTTCGGGGTCTTGCAGCCAATGACGCACCACCTTTAAGGGGTGGGATTTAGCGAGTAAAGCTAGCAAGAACCTCCTCATCACTGGCGTGGTCGGGGTAAGCTCTGACATGATACAACAGCCTGCCTAAGTAGCTATTTGAAGGCTCCCTCATTTCAAACGCACTCTTGAAACGGCTGCCGCCCACTCTTGAGTGCTTCGGTGGCTGATGATACTGCGGATGCGCCGACAAGTCGCGGTGAAGTGCCTCGATACCCGCCACGATGAGGTCTTCTTGGGGCCAAGAACAGAAATAGCTTGGCTGGGGAAGCCTAGAGACCTCTGGAGTTGGGTTGGTCCTCGATGAAGGACCTTGGAGCGAGGTTGACGCTGCTTGGAAATCCGAAAGGCTCGGCCGCCAATTTCTGCGCTCTAAAACTTTCCTTCAAAAGAATGAACGTTCTTGATAGAGAGTAGTAAACTCCTAAAAGATCATATGTCGCCATCTATTGGATTTGATAGTCGGTAGAAGTTGCCCTCTAAGTAACAAATGAATTGTTGATCCCGAACTTGTACCAGATTAGAACACGATTGAGGAATCTCGGATCTCGTTGTATCCGAATGCCTCTCAGCCATTTAGAAACTGCAGCTATCGCTGTTGCTACAGTCGTCGACAAGAAGGTCCACGACTTTGACGGAGGGTTTTAAAATTTCTATCTCGAAGCTGAGAATTCATGCGCTGGCTTCCGAGTTTCATAAGCTGCTCAAGTTAGGGGGGCTTTTCCATAACGACAACCAATTTGATCTCGAAGCTAGACATTGAAGAAATCTCTAACGACCCTCGCTTCGGTTGCTGAATCTCCTGCTCCTCGCCCTCAAAAGGCGAGAATAATGGAGACTTTCTAGCATTCAGTCCATTCCGTTAAAACATGAGCACGTCCCGCATACTTAGCCTCATCGGAAGCAATCAGAAAGGCCTCGACTTTGGCTGAACAGTCAGCACAAAATCTCCTGCAAGATGAGAAGCTCTAGGTGAAAGCATCACCTGAAGTACACGTGACCAATAGCAATTGAGCGTACCCAAAGTTCTTTCCACGTTTCGATGCTCTGAGATTTTGTTGGCCTTGTAAGGTGCCGGGCTCGTGGTTGACATGCTACTTATGGAAAGAGCTGGTTGACGAAACCGAATAATTTAGCGAGCTCTTTCTTTACTTTCCTTCTCTGCCCCTCTCCATCTCTTCTTCAACCTACACATGATCTTTTTCCATCCCTACCATCTCGGTCATCTCCAAAATACGATCTCCCGACATCATAAAGCCCCTCTGGAGGTGATCACTTCATTGGGGCTTCCCTTTCTACCAATTCCAATCATCCCTGAATGTTGCAGCTTCCTCCTCTGCCTGATCACACTGTCATCCAATGATTTGATCTGGATTACCTTTCCATCGACACTGCATCAAGTGTTTGTAGAACCCTCTGGAAATAATCTGTGTCCATTGATGAACTCCCTGAAGGGGGAGAAAAAACAAGGTACGACCCTGACTCCGTGGTCCACGGTCGACGACGCTAACTATCATTCAGTCATCCAAAATGGCAGACCAGGAGCCCGAAAGTCAAATTGTACCTCTTGGCGTCGGTTGTGATTTCACTGTTCCATCTTCGCCACCAATTCCGGCCTCCATGCTTCCTCCGAACGTAGAGAATGGCAACTCAAGACCTCACATCGGGGATGAAGAGCCAGAGTCACAACTTCATGATCGTCAGCCTGAGAGTTACGAATTTTTTCTCATAGAGGATACACAGTTCGAGCCAGTCGAAAAAGATACACAACTCCCTGAGAGTTGCACGTCTCAAGTAGAGGAAACACAATTCGTGTCAATTGAAGGAGATACCCAAGCCGTGGACGAGATCAACTTCCCACTCGCCCAGCAAGATTCACAATTCCGCGAAGCATATACCCTTAAGCCATCACCCAATAAAACTATTCAACCCCCCTCGGTGATATCACGCCCAAACTTGGGTGGCCTTGATGACCTAATGGCAGGCTTCACCTATAGCAAGGCTGACAAGCCTGAAAAGGGCAAGTTCAATCGACCACCTCTTCTAGTTCCAACCAAGCCACAGCAGGGGGCAGAGATGCCACCGGATGAAGACCAACCGACTGGCAAGTTTTACCTTCAAATGCTCTAGTTATCAACTAATGTTGTTGACTCAGCTATACCGGAACCACCAACACCAAAAGTTGCCACACCCGCTCACTCATATCTATCTTCTCGCCCTGCAACCCTCAATGAGCCATCGCCAGTCAACAATATGGTGGCATCAAATGTCAGAATTGACATTGACGTATTACCAAATATTACAACAGTTGCTGTTCAACCAGATGCATCTTCACGCTGTACGACTCAACTTGAACCATCGCATGTCAATAGTATGGTAGGATCAAACAGCAGAACTGTCCGTAGTGTAGATGGAAATCGTACTCAAGAGTTACCTCAACGGGAGCCTCCTCCGCCACCGGCGATTGCTTGTGATCCTCAGACTCCCGTTTCTGAAGCATCGGCAGCGAGGCCAGCCCAAAAATCCTCAAATAAGTGAGTTGTGAGTTGCAAATAGCTTCAATTCTGCTAACACACCCTAAGGAGCCATAAGCGAGTCAAGAAACCATTCCTGAAGCCATTCCCAGAAGAAGCTGGTCCACCAAGCAATCAGCATCGGCACGGCGGTATGACCAATGTGCTACAAATGGAATCTCCTCTCAGCCATGCGAAACCAAGACCTGAAGCAATCTCTGCTGCAGTTCATGCAATGCCTGGTCGGACTGGACCTTTCAGTCCCAGGATAGATAACAAAAATGTAAGCCGTCCCTACTATTCTGCACCAGTTCGTGAGCCTTCGCTCCAAGACCCACCAAGAAGACTACACAAACCAACAGATTCAAATTCTCACGAGAAATAGGCTTTCCCGGCCCCCGATAGCAGGCGGGCCATAGCTCCATTTCCCCGCCCAAACTCGGCTTGGAATACAAACGAGCAGATGATCTCAGCCAACACCAGTCGGCTCCCCGAGTCCACAGCTAATGAGTTGCAACAGGGCAATATTGAA
>Ga0307515_10019674_pt1 | contig 12123 bp, 8 predicted proteins | sample 17_EM_MG_FD_194513 | JGI IMG/M metagenome (GOLD analysis project Ga0307515, IMG submission 194513) | Populus trichocarpa ectomycorrhiza microbial communities from riparian zone in the Pacific Northwest, United States - 17_EM | ecosystem: Host-associated > Plants > Roots > Unclassified | place...
GGCTGTGATGGCAAGATCCGCAGCGGTTGCACAGGGTCGTCATATGGTGCCGGCGACTTATAATCAGACAGTCTTACCGTGCAAGAGTTGAGTGAATTCGGCATTGGTGGCGCTTGCCGTAGCTGCTTTCGAGCTCTCGAACGAACGTGGCCAATAAAAGCTTCGTGAGGAACATCAGTCCCGTCGATTGTCGCGATCGATCGCGTCTCAGAGCCATCCTCCACTTGGAGAGCAATTTGAATTGGGCGTAAGCTCTTGCAGTAAGCCAGCATGTACCTTCCATGCGATGTAAGGTTGGCAGGGTGCGTCAACGACTTCCCATTGTTCAAGACCTTTGAGTGCGTCTCCCTGTTTCGCTGCGACTAAGTTTCCCCACTTCCAGATCTTTGGGGTCGGAATTGAAAATCACGAGCACTCAGCGCTTTTTTTTAGCCGAGGGACAATTAATTCACGTGTCTCAGCCACTGAGCCTTCAATTACTCTCAATCACTTTCTTGTTCAAACTCCCCGTCATTGGGCTTCGGCCTTCCACGCGAAATATCAAAGGATCCAGAGAGGTGGCAGGTACGCATTTGCGCAGTACCTCGTCACTCGATCAGCTTCAACGGTCCCGGATCGTCGACTCGCTCGTTGTGGGCGGAGGGGTCACCTCCCACTAGCCTCGCCACCTCCTAGCTTATACCCTGGCTGAAGAGAAGCGAATCTTTCGTTTCGAAGTAGGGAACATTTTACCTGCGTCACGTCGCTATGAAAGTCGCCTAATGAACGTCCTTCACTCTACTTCGCCCGTTGTCCAAGACACACGTCCGTGTTCTCTCTCAATACGACACCAACGATCATATCCCTCCCAAACATGTTGCGTAGAATACAAATCCGCTAGGAAGGGTACAACACGAATTAAAATACCTCCAATCAAGCGTGAGTAGGGCGCGCGGAACGGTTGGCCGGGAGGTAGAAATGCCACATCGCAGCATAATGAGGAGTCCAAATAGGAGTAGAGGTGTCACGCTGATGGAGCGACAGGTAGTGAATACGTGAGTCTGTTCGTAAAAACCATGGCGGCCGTGTTCCCGCACAAGAGCTGCGCATCTTGGCGACGACCAATCCTGGTTGTTTGGCTAGGCTGGCGGATGATATCAGTCGAGTAAAATGACACCGAAAAGCGATACAAACTGTGGTGGATCTTCTTCCTGTGGCGTCCCAAATTTCCGACGTTCGAGAACACCTTCGAGCTGGGTATTAACAGTGTCAGCGCAGTATTCAACGAAAAGAAAGACCCACACACCATTCGGGACAGGTGAGGGTGGTAAGCCCGGCCTTGATGGTATGATCCTTAGCATATTCCTCAGAGGAAAACCATTGACCACTGGGAGAAGGGGTTACAGGTCAATACCCGGGACCGTGATAAGCAGAGTATACGCGGCATACCAAGTAGGATGACCGGTGCCGCCTTGGCATGGGAATGGGTAATGCCCAAAGTGGTCCTGCCGTTGGTGGCGAAGGGCCCGGGAGAACCTGGCATCTACATGTCCACATTCGTGGCAAGTAAACTGTGGTTTCGCAGTGCGACCGGAGAAAAAGAATATGGTGTAAATGGACTTTCCAGCCGTCCCTAACTTGGGATTCGAGCCGATGATGGCCGTGGCAGCCGGGTCGCCAATGCGGGGCTCAATGGCATGGGGGTGGTCCTTGACGAGTTGCCGGACACCCTTCCTAACGTTTTCGAGTTCCACGATATCCGTAGGCGAGCCGAGGGCGTTGGGGCGCGCATACGGCACAGAGCGCTGTACCCGCTTCTTTTTTCGCGAGGGAATGGCAACATTGTTTGCTTCCGGACTGGTACTCGTCGAGGTACTGGAGGTACCTGGGGTCGAGACGTAGGACATGGACGCTGGTGTAGGTGGCACGGAAAAATCCAAATCATACGCCGGACCAGCATAGGCACTATCAGGGGGGGACCCTTGTACGCTGGCACACCCAACGGGTGAGGCCGCGGTCGTCCTGTTGTTCACTTGATGTTCAGCAAAAGCTGTGTGGACACATGAGTTATTGCTCCTTTCATATACCACTCAGACATACTTAGGTCACTGTTGAAAGGTTCACTCAACAGCCCTGGATGGCTAAATTGTGACGGGACTGTTGAGGATTCAAGTGGGTGGTTGGCAGCAGCCAGATGAACCTCAGGACTTGGTTGTATATCGTGACGGTCATCTTTTCTATGACATCCGGCCTCGGTCGCTGCTTCGTCCTACCAAGTGCAAATCATGAGCGATGTGAAGCCAAGAGACTGGTTTGAGAATTACTTACCCAGGCAACAGAGGAAAACAATTGGTGAGCACAGATCTGTCCCGTGGAAAGACCGACACACGGACAAGAGCTTGCTGTCGGCCAAAGACCGAGGCCAACAGAGCAGGGCGACTGATGGGGCTCCATGACGGGCATGCCGTGTGGCCAGAGGAGTGTATGTGTGGGCCATGATTCGGGTATGTGTAGTGTCGAATGCTCCACTGCGTGCGTTGGGCGGAGCGCGGCTTCAAAAGGAAGCGACGCACTTTGCACGAGCGGGAATGGAGGAATCGCTGTGCCAGTGTAGGAAAATGGCTCTACAGCAGGGACTATGAGCAATTCAGCATAAAAGACACGATGGAACGAATTTATTGTGGCCGAACCTTGCATTTGGTGCGACGGGGCGGCATCCTCAATGAGACGCGACTGCAGCATCTGTTCTGCAGAATAAAAACAGCTGAAGTCTGCCGCGTCCCTGACTTGTCCCAGTGAGCCATCTGGACATGTTGTCGCTGCCGAGGGAAGTTGGTTGAAGAACAAGATCAAGCGGGTCGGTAATGTCAATAAAGCAAGACATAACAATGGGAATAAGCGAATTGGTAAGTAAAGGAAGATCACACCTACCATCAGTATTGGGCTGACCACTGTCATCATCTGGAAACGTGATCCATTGCCCAATGTCGTCCTTAAAGGCATCCATGGGAGTAGCGTTTGAAACGAAGGGATAGAAGGGGACGGTCGGTGCCTATGCCTACGGAGGGGACTAGACTTCCAAACGGTACTGGGCAGGCTCGAATGGAAGGTAGGCAGGAAGAGAAGGAGGGTGTAGAATGGAAAGAAAAGGGAGATGAGGAGAATAAGTAGACGGGTTGGGTTGGGGAGGTGGGGGACGGGGCGGGGTGGAAGGGGGAGGGGTCAAAAGGGAGTGTAGAGCAAATCGGGATCCATGCGGCCATCTCACAACCAAGAACCTGGCCGTGTCTACGTCCGCCTGACGTTTGAATAATGATGTCCACACCAACGGAACCGCAGAGGTCGCACTTTAGGTACAGTGGCCAAGCGTCCATGACAATGGCGGTGTGAATGCCAGTTAGCCTCCCATTCATGTTGACCCGATATAGATTGTGTCACAATGGGACACTCGAGTGTCGCCTCATGTCGTGGCCGGGTTCGTGACAAGGCAGCGCAGCACGTTGCATTATATACATTCAATTCCCTCGTTCAATGATAATCCACATAGGCTCCAAGCGACTTGATTACCTGGCCGTTCTTTCTTATTCTCGCGCTCCGCGAGAGACTCCAATCTGATCGATCCCGCAAACGGTCCAGTTGTAGAAATTATATACATGTGGACTGATAGCTCTTTCAATGACGTGGCAGCGCGCACCAATGACGCTAGATGCTGCCTTGCACCAAGCCCTGGACGACCGAGGAAGGGTCATCAGTACCTTCTTGGCGCTATTGCCGCCCACAAGGTTTGAATGTTTGGGACACTTATGAAGCATGCATGAGGCCGAATAAGGGAAGAGAGTGAGTACGGAAGGTCCAACTCAACCCAGCCACCCGAATACGATTTTCAGAGACGTGCAAGTGCCTTAACAAGAGGTTTATGCATCGAGGAATAGTTAAAAGGGGTCATGTACTAAATAAGATCATTGCTTTTACTATCACTCGACGTTAAACGTCATCGGCTTCCGCCAGTACCATCTTTGTCCAGATCACTCCCTGACGCATCTATCTATAAATAGGGCCGCTTACTGCCCAATTCACTACCACATCACAATCTCATCGCCTCCATCCATTGTGTCTGGGATTTCGTTGAGCATGTCAAGGCGGATCGGTTCCCGGGCTGGTTTGTGTCGGACCAGCCTGGAGAGCAATGAACCGTGGAGCTTTGGAGTGCGAGTCGGAGTGCGAGTCGGAGTCGGAGGCGGAGTCGGAGTCATCGGAGTCAGTCAGAGTCCTTTGTGCTCAATCTGGTCCCAAAATTAAACTGTACGCAGGCATTTCTTATATACGCGTTTCTCGACGTGTGTGCACCGTTCTCATTGCCTCTTGTACAATTAGAGGATGTATCGAGGTGCGTTTGCAGCTGTGCCAGCTCCGCTAAGCTAAGGAGGACAAAGGTCGAGACAAGAATTAAGGTGTTCATTTGAGCCAAGCGAAGGGAGAGGAAGATTACAATTATATAGGAGAGAGCATTCTGCTACTGAAAGATGGAGACGGAGATGTGGACCTGACAGAAGGTGATACTGCATACGACGAACTGGGTGAGAGGAGAAGAGCGCTAGAAGGACGGGATGGAGCGACTCGGATCACTGCCTTGTCTGCTGATGTCGTAGCTATGCGACGAGCATTTATCTCTTTCCTCTTATTGCGTCAACCCAGGGAATAATCACCTCGTCCACATACCTATTATTGAGTTCAGCCAGAGATATCCAATGGTAAGCTTGACGCCGGTGGAGACGAATCAATGGCCAAGCGAAAAGCGCTCGAGCCACAGGTGTAAAGCTCAGACCCGCCTTCCGCCACAGGGACGTCTACCTCGGTTCAGTAAATGGTCCTCGTTGAGGGGCTGCAGCAGCAAAACCCAGAAGTCTGTAGTTTGAAAGGAGGAAAGAGCTTCAATGAGCTTCAGATTGAGTCGCGGGAGGGCGAGAGACGCCTGTCACTGGTTCATCAATGCAAACGGCAGTTTCCGTTGTACTGCAATACGCCAAACTATCGGCCACGTGTGACCGAAGCGCAGCTAAGGATGGCTCTCTGAGAATGATGAAGTATGGCGCTTAAGGCCTTCGAGGTCAGAATCAATGGTCGATGATCCTAAAGGGCAATTTAGAAGAGGGGAAGGTTCCCGAAAAGGGTGAACAGACTTCATCTTCTGCTCGCTCCTGATCTATGCCAGCTGGACGAGGAGGGCACAGCTCGGCGTACGCTGTTCTCAGACACTTCTTGATCTCTGCGGATGCACGAGTCTGTAGGGTTTGGAGGGAATATTAGAAAGTTCGAGCCGAGAGTTCTTCGACCAGAGTTTCCAGGTGCCGTCAAGGCCCATCTAGCTGGGATCCGAACTCGACAAAGGTAGCACTAGTCGTACGTCAGTATCCTCGTTGACGCCGTACAATAAACCTACCCGAGGGATGTGAGCGTCTCCCAAAATACTTTGAAGAACCGGCATGTCGACGCGGCAGCAGCCTTTTCACAAAGCTCGGAGCAACAATAGCTTGATATAAGTAGAGAGAGTCGGGGTAATTTGATTACCCTTTTGAAATTGCACCGTGAGTTCGCGGTTCCTCTCAGTCGAGACTTCATCGGATAGCGCTTCCTTTCCGGACGCGAAGCACTTCAAGACACTGAAGAGACTCTTCAGCGTTATGGAAGGACCTTCGAAATCGACTTTCGACGCACCCAGTACCTTGGGTCTAATTGCTCTTTCTATACATTCTCGAAGGGGGCTTGGACGCGTGATTCTCAATGTAGTTGAAGATGAACTTCGCGCTAACATGTTCAAAGGGTGAACATAGGAGGATGTCGTTTAGTATCCCCCCAAAACTCTCCAGCCCAGGACGTGCACGCAGCCTCCAAGCCCGTGACCACGGATCAAATCGAGATATCTCGCAGGGAATAGGTGAATTGAATAGGTGTAGAAGATTTGGAAGCCGCTTAGTGATGTTGTCCTCTGACTCGTCCTTTTCCACATTGATGACGGAAATAAAAATGACACCTCCCTCCAACGACTGGGAGAGGTAGGTAAAGTCGTATTCCTGTTAGGTACACTCTTTGCGATGTATGACCCACTGAGAGCGTTTATATAGCATAACCCTGAAAACTTAGTGAGCTTGTAACTATGGCGCCGTGAAACATACTGGAATGTTTATGAGCTACTAGACCTTCGTTAGGTTATGTCGTATACCTACATTAGAAAGCGCGACCCACCTCGGATAGATGCTGAGGATTAGGCGACGGCTCAAAAACGATGATAATAGCGGGCCAGTCATGGTTGACCGGATCAAATGAGAGGCCGGATGTACGGCACAACAGAGCAATTGCGTCGAGGTAATAAAGCTTTCATAGAGGTAAGTATAGCAAGGACACTCCATGTTGTACGAACCATTGTCCTGACCTGATCCAGGCCGGCAGTCTTGGGAGACAGCTCAAAGTCTGGTCGCTCAAGTACTGTAAGCATCTCCTTAACACCAAGTGGAAGAAGTATCCATGCATCCCACGCCTGCCGGAAGGACTCCGGTGCTTCTGGATGACCAATAGAAAGGAGATTATAGTCAACTTCCCATTGAGAGCACTGCCGGGTAAAGTCCAATTGACGTATGAGTTCTAGGCCGATACGAAATGGCTCAACGGCGATCTCTAAGGTTGGTTGCGATAGGCCGGGCTGGTGTCGTACTCGACAGGGGACTGATGTGGGGACTGCAAAAGACTCAGAAGTGGTATATCTGATAAAAAAGCAATACTCACTACCGGGTGTGATAAGGGGAAAGCCAACGATAGCGTTTATTAATGAGGATTTACCGCATGCTGATGACCCGGTAAAGGCGATTGAGGTGTGATCGGAGGCGAACAGTCGTATACGAACCCCAGTAAGGGCTTTAGCGTCGAGGAGCACATCCCCTTTCGGTGATGCAGAATCAGAGCTAGGTGATGATGGTTGCCCTTGCATATCACGTATACTCACACCACAAATGGATGAGGATGGATGGTTTGATCGCAACTCCTGTGGCAGTTTGCATTGCTACCCATCCTTAGCGAACTCGCTTATCTGTGCGGAAATAGCCCCTACGGGGGACCTGGGATATGGATTGCCCAGATAGGGGACCAACGGAGATACGTCTGCGCCTGTGAGGGCGAAAGGTCGACGCATAATGCTCCATGCAATACAGGCGCCTTCAAGTCGTTGGAGGTAATAGTTGGAAGTGTATTCGTTGCGATATCCCCTTGCGAGAACGAGAGCAATAGTGATGTCGTTGCTGCCCGCAATGATAGACTAAGTTGTCCAACTTGCTGCGCTGCTATGGTACTCAGGTGAGGGAAGTGAGTGCTGGAATTTATTTTGTCTTGTTGATTCGCGGCAGGATGTTGTGAACAATTCTACTTTGGAGCACCTTGAGGGTCTTCGGCACCGCCTGACGTAGCACGTCGTAAGTGATACGAGACTATAGTCATCAATATGTACACGAGCTGCAACAGTCTGTGAGTCGAGTGTAGCAACACGCCCAAAGAGCTCACTGAGGGAAAAAGAGCTGTTGCTATGAACCATCGAGGATTGTAGAAGTCCATTGGGTCGCCGTCTACTAATGGAGAGAACACCGCCGAGTGGAGCATAACCGAGCGATATCGACCTTGATCGATAAGGTCGTGGTTGCACCCAATAATAGCGAAGCATACGGCTTATCAAGCATGCACACCCTGCCGCCCATTACTGTACTAGCAGCCCGAACGACGGAGCCTGCGTAGTCATAGGAGCGTACTCGGTGACAATTTGTTGTCTCGCTGGCATACGTTGCGTTCTTCCATGTCTCCAAGGAATGGTATAAAATCCTGTAGTACGAGGGGACTTTTCGCTTCAGTGGTTCGACTGTGAGCGTAAGTTCCCCACACAAATCAGCTTATTTTACATCTGCCCATCCCGTACCTGTATATAGTATCGGTAGCAATAACAAAGGTTCGACTGTAAGTATCGCTGAGCTTCATCGTAGAGTGATATTCACTCACATATACCACAAGAAAGCCCTCCACGCGAAAAGTTGGTGGTGGTGCGGGATATCCTTCGACACAGAAGAGGTTTGATGGTTCAGCGCGTTCTGAGCGCCATTGAGGCTATTGGAGAAGGTATCAATACATCATCAGACGCGAACATGTGGTGACACACGGTAGGCTGTTGGGCTCCGCGTTCGCGCTCGCGCTCGTCGAGGTACGGCACTGGAGGTACCTGGGGAGACGTAGGTTGTGCGTGCCGGTGTAGGTGGCACGGAGAGGGCGAATCATACGCTGGACCGGCATGGGCACTGCCAAGGGAGGGTCGACATCCTTCCCATGATATCGGGCCTCGTTCGTTGCTTCGTCCTACCAAGTGCAAAGCGTGAGCTATGTGAAGCCAAGAGGCTGGTTCGAGAACAACTTACCCAGGCAACCGAAGAGAACAATTGATGAGCACAAATACGTCCCGTGGAAAGACCGATGATCCCGAGGCCAACAGAGCATGGTGACTGATGAGGCACCATGATGGGCATGCCGTATGGCCAGAGGAGTGTACTTGTGGACTATGATTCGGATCTTGGCGGTGTCGAATACTCTACTGCGTGCGTAGGGCGGAGCGCGGTGTCGAAACGAAGCGACAGACTTTGCACCAGTGGGGGTGGAGGAGCCGCGGTGCCAGTGTAAAAAAAATAGTTCTACAGGAGGAATTGAGGCATTTCAGCATAAAAGACATGTTGGAACAAATTTATTATGGCCGAACATTGCATTTGGTGGGAGGGCGCGGCATCCTCAATGAGACGTGACTGCAGCATCCATTGTGCAGAATAAAAACAGCTGAGGTCTGCCACGTCCTTGGCTCGTCCCAGTGAGCCATCTGGGCTTGTTGTCGCTACCAAGGGGAGTTGGTCGAAGAACAAGATCAAGTGGATTGGTAATATCAACAAAGCAAGCGACAAGCATAAGCAAAGTGGTAAGTGAAAGAAGCTCACACCTACCATCAGTGCAGCACGTGGAGGTTGTGTCACCTCGCCTCCAACAATCAAACATAACAATCAGATGCGGACATGGCAGACGATAGCCAACACAAAGTGCCCAAAATCATGACGCCGAATGGGTCAATGGCTACTAACCTGTTTTCCAAGCCTTTGCAGCACACGTGCAGGCGTCGCTCTTGTATACCAACAAATAATTGTAGGACTCGGCATATTATGTAATCGGGCTGTGGTTCTTTTTGATGTCGCGCGAGTTCTATTTGTTTGTACAAGAATAACCTAAACCCTCGACCACGGCCACATCCTCTGTCCATACTGTACAATGTACTGTCTGTCTCTTTCAATATAAAGGCATTCGAAGGGACTGCGATTGACCGAGAATATCGAGGAGACAGCTATTCAACATCTTGACACGTATTTCCTTCTCAGCGATTGAAAACCGATCCTAAGCCACCGGACAACTCAGGAGAGATTACTTGGTTGCGGTAGCAGATGAGACTCTAGGGACGGCAGGAGGGTTGGTCATTGGAGAGCGAGGAGCCACATCCACCTGTCCCCAAGCAAACCCAGAAGTGGGATAAGGCCAGTGGTCGACAAAAACAAGAAAACGGCGTGGAAACCTCGTTTCCCATCGGTTGTCGCTACTACGGCCCCGCCATCACCAAAAAACGCCCGTTAATTTAACCGGAAAAGGGCCCAGGTCACGATCGAAAAGGTGACTGACGAGGAGGTAGGACCCCGCATGTGGACTCCCACACCCATTCATTGCATGAACTATGACCTAAATGGAGGGGACTCCGCGAGTCAGGGCAGCAGGACTCCGTTCTCGGACAGTCTACAGCTCGGAACGCCCTCCAAGAGAATACCGAGTTTCACTCGGTCATGTCTAGTACACCGTCAGTACATGCGTCAAATTTATCACGCAACACCGTAAGCGTGCGGAGGTTTGCGCGCAGTCTGCGCACGAGCGGAACCGCACGGCCCTCGACCTCACTGGGAAGTCAATGGAAGTCGTTCAAAATGCATTCACTAGGGCAAAACGCGCGCGAGATCGATCCCACGACATATAATCAGTATCATTGTGGTCGCGGCATCAGAGTGCTCGACGACACGGACGCTCGTGCCTCTTCGGCACATCACGCCAAAAAGAGCGTAGTTGACGGTTTACGCAAGGTAGCAGACTACGAGTGCCACCTCCGAAGTCCATTATTAGACCCAGAGGCTCGGAGGGCCAGGAGGTGCAACTCCTGTATCGTCGCCACGACGTGTTGAAGGTGAGAATGCGTCGATGAACCTCGGCACTCGGGTGTCCACCACAAGATTCACCCCTTTGAAAGCTTCCCGCGATATGGCGGATGCTCGCCAGATGGGAATACGAGAGCGAGTAACCAACCAACGTGAGATAACGCCTCAAAGGCTCGCACCTGAGGAGCCTGGTCCTACACCGCAAAGCCGATAAAGTCTTCACTCGCTCTCATCTTAACTACCAATACTCCTACTGGCGCGAAGAGGACAGCAGGGGAGAGGGTTAGTTGGCCAGACCGACTTGATCAACCCTCCACTAGTAGCCCATTCGAGCGGGACCCGCCTCCGAACTAGCAACCGTTACGATACGCTACCGACAGTCGCCTTTTGTAAAAGCGAAGGGACAGTCTCTTGATTTTCCTTCCAAAGTTCGTCTAGATCCCTTATCGCATCATCCACCACCTGGGTGGGCCTTACGTATGTCAGCGTAATGAGGACAAAGGTCGAGACAAGAGGGCGTTCATTTGTGCCAAGCCAAGGGAGAATAAGATTACATTTCATATAGGAGAGAGCATTCTGGAAGAGGGAGACGGAGATGGGGACCTGGTAGAAGGTGATACTGCAAACGACGAACTGGGGGAGAGGAGAAGAGAGCTAGAAGGACGGGATGGAGCGACTCGGATCACTGGCTTGTCTATGAGTCGATTCATCTCCTGGATCGCACCTTGCGCGGCGACTAAGTTTCCCCAACAAATAAGGCATTCCAATGTCTCTGCTCGTAACTTCTGGGTGTCCTCTGACTTCTGAGCCTCCATGTGCCTCTCGGTGACTTCGTAGCACTCCTCCAAAGCACCACAAACCGCTCGATGGGCCAAAGCAGCCATCTCGTTCAGACTCTCTGTCATGCACGACTGGGCTCCGGTTTTCACCCGGGATATCACAGGGTGAAACGACGTGGACAACACGCGATTAAATATGACCTCTCGGGTCAGTTTCACGTTGCCTTTTTCCTTGCCTTCTTGTCCTTTGCCATGTCCTTTACTGGGCGAGTCGGTATTCGCCGAAAACATTTCTCCCTCTGTCGTTGGCCCAGAGCTCTGGAGCTCTGAGCTGCAGACCTCGAGAGCTTTCGCAAGACTGGCCGGTCGCACCGCTACCGCAAGATTTTCAACCTCAAGAGGTGAGGATGCGACAGATCCGTCGGGACGCTCCCCACTCGTTCCAGATGGGAGAAGTGGTCCGTCGGTGGGAGTGACGTTCGCCGAGTGCTTCGAGTGGGTCGATTGGGGTGTGCTGGATTGAGTAAACCTTTGTATGAATCGAGCGAACCATCCAGTCTGGTTGGCAACCTCACTCGCCATCGAGTCTGATACTGAGCGGGTGGACCTGCCACGGAGTCGCGTCCATATTCCTTTGCTAGCTGCCTCTACAGCCGCTTCTCCTAATGTCCCAGAAACAGCGATCCTGATTTTCTCTGGGTCTAGGCGTCGGACTTTGTCCAATTCCTTGATTGTACTGGCGATGACTTTTTCTAGATGGGGGCGCTTGGCAATCCTCGCCATCGCGTCCTGCAAAAGTGAGAGGACGGTTTCTTGGTTTTCGTCCCAGAGTCGTGACAAATCGCGTATTGTGCCTTCTAGTCCCTGGTTAACGCCATCCAGCACCGCTCCTCGGCACCGCCCCATAAAAGCTTCTGCATTTTTTGTCCTCCCAAGGACATAAGCTTCGCCGTCCTAAGCAATCGCTCAAAAACACGAAGTACAGGAGCTGAGTGGTACCCACCATTGTGAGCGACTGAAGTTGAAGAGAGATAGCCCCTTCAGCATTCTCCTTCGCACCTTGCTCGAAGTGGGTGAGTATTTCATGCAACTTGCTCTCTTGCTGGGCT
>Ga0307515_10019675_pt1 | contig 12122 bp, 15 predicted proteins | sample 17_EM_MG_FD_194513 | JGI IMG/M metagenome (GOLD analysis project Ga0307515, IMG submission 194513) | Populus trichocarpa ectomycorrhiza microbial communities from riparian zone in the Pacific Northwest, United States - 17_EM | ecosystem: Host-associated > Plants > Roots > Unclassified | place...
AAGCACCTCTGCTACTTGCTGTGTTACAGCAACTACAATCGGGTGCGAATCGTATCCACCGTGCTCCTCTGCAACATTGTCAAAATGTCCGCGGTTTGCCTCCAACAGCTCGTTTGAATGACCATGGCCAGGATTCTCCACATAATGGGGACGTGCAGACATTTCAGGTAGATATTCTGTAGTACAATATGGTTTGCGGCGGTCGCCTCGTCTAAAGGCGTACCTAGTGAATGAGCCCCACCTCACCTTAAGACGGCCCCCTCTCCGGAGGCCTCACTGCTTATTACTTATTCTTCGACCCCGCGCAAATCCAGGTTGATTGTCTCATTGTATCTGGCTGGTTGTTTTCTCTCGCTCGAACACACAAAGGTTTCCAAGTGACTAGTTTGCTTCCATTTCTCCTTTGGACCGCGCAACAGCGCAGCACGGCCCAGATTCATAATCATGCTCGAGGCACTTCCATTGGAGCTCGTGTACCAAATCTGCGATTGGCTCGTGCGCGACGACGTCCAGGCGCTTGCCCTCACCTGCCGCACCATCGCCCGACAAATTAAGCCGTACAGGTTCCCCTCGATAAGAGTAATCAATGTAGACCGGCGACTCCTGGAGACTCTGGAACGGGATCCGGAGATCGCTAGCGCAGTAAGAGAGGTGATATTCGATCTTCCAAGCGAATTCGATCCGTACGCAGCCAAGGTGCCAGACGAAATGCTCTCAATATGTAGGGGGCGATACCATTATAATTCATTTATGCCAACGACGCGTTAGATATCCAGCGCCTACTCAACCTTACCGTTCATTTGTCCGTAGTCGCTTGGACATCTCCAAGGGCCCCAAGTGATGCCGTCCTCGATGTTATCGCGACCCGTGGTGTCCCTAACATCTCCTTTAGCCAGTACGTGCCTATTTCCCTCTTAGATATCTGTAAAGAAACCCCATTTAACAGGCAACAACTCTGGCACAATATTGACACCGTCTTGCGGAAAGTTCTTTGTGAAATGAAACTGGATTCCTTCTGTCTTTTGCAAGGAGAGAAGATCCGAAAACAGTCTCCTCTCATCAAGCCCTTGTCGCCAGGACCAGATCTCAAGGACCTATCACTGAGCTATATACCGACATGGCTAAGGCTTCCACATACACCCTTGGCCTTAGAAAGCATTATATTGCGCTATCTAGATGATGGCACGACATTACTCCCAAATCTCCTAAATTCAAAACACCTCACCTCCATCGCACTACATCTCCAAACCATATCCAGTACAGTATCACTCCACCAGTGGCTCGATGAATCGCCAGTCTACCCTTCCCTTCGCAGCTTCAGCTTCGCCGTGAAGACTGAGCAATTGTATGTCTCCGACACATTTCTGTCAACCAAGCTCCTTCCGTTCCTCTCTCAGCACACACTCCTCACATACCTGGACATTGATATATTCGTTGACGATGATCTCGAGACGCTCGCCTCGATCCTCCGGCAGATGAAACTGCTTGAGTTTTTCGGGTTCGCAACAAGAGTCGGCGGCGATTGGAGCCCCCCGAACCACGATACCTTGTTTGGATACCTACAACCCTTACTTGCAGCCTTGCCTACGCGGCTTGGCGGGCTGGAAATTGGCACATGGTATTGGTTCTTCACGCATCGAAGAGAGGTACGCGAACCTTGTGCCACCAGAGAGACCACCCATACTAACGGTCGAGGTCTTTTACCCATAGACCCGTCAAGCCCATTATCGCGCTCTTGCTCAGCAGTTTCCATACCTAAACTACTTCTTCGCTCCACCAATCTGGGGCAGCAACCAAATAGCAGCCGTGAAATACCCAGATGAGGCGAGGGTTATTGCGGAGGAGATGAAGTGCGTGGAATGGATTCAGGGAGGGCAATGGACGTACCGCGTCGTTCGCCAACATTCCAATTCGTTGGATGGTGATCGAAAAATCAAAGACATCATACTTTGGGGTAAGCAAGTACGCTTTCCATGGAACCCTAAGGAACCAAGGAAGTCCAAACGGTTTGAGTAAATTGAGATGGAGGATGGAGGACCCCGCCAAGTTTGTAGACAGGCACTGTTTAGTATGTTTCTGACTACGAGTGGGGTACACTTTCTGTCCCAGTCTCGCTTGATTGCGTTTCTACTGCATAGTGCATTCACTTTCGTCATCTATATCTCCATCTAGCCACTTGTTCTAAACATCCCAACAAAATACGTGCGAAGCATTGCTTATGCGATCAACGATTTCCCAATCATATCTACGAACACCATCAGTATTTGTCCCAGGTTGACTCCAGTAGGTGACGAAGTCACTCACGTTGGTAAAGACCCTATAAAAATACAAGCCGACAACGTCAGTACCAACCCCCACCCACAAAAAGTGAAAGAACAACAGGCGATACACCATAAGGGCAAGCACAGCTAGTACAGTAGGTGCTACATCACAAAGCGCACCCTCCTCCTGACCCTCGACATCTTCCACGATCGTAACGAATACTCGTCAAATCCAGGTTGATTGTATCTGGCTCACTGTTTTTCTCTCGCTCGAACACACAAAGGTTTCCAAGTGACTTGCTTCCATTTCTCCTTTGGACAGCACAACAGCTCAGCACGGCCTGGATTCATAATCATGCTCGAGGCATTGCCATTGGAGCTCGTGTACGAAATCTGCGATTGGCTCGTGCGCGACGATGTCCAGGCGCTTGCCCTCACCTGCCGCACTATCGCCCGACAAACTAAACTGCGCAGGTTCCCCTCGATAAGAGTAACCAAAGTAGACTGGCGACTTCCGGAGACTCTGGAATGGGACCCGGAGATCGCTAGCGCAGTAAGAGAGGTAATATTCGATCTTCCAAGCGAATTCCATCCGTACGCACCCAAGGTGCTAGACGAAATGCTCTCGAAATGTAGGAGGTGATACCATTATAATTCATTCATGCCAACTACGCCTTAGATATCCAGCGCCTACTCAACCTTACCGTTCATTTGTCCGTCGTCGCTTGGACATCTCCATGGGCCCCAAGTGATGCCGTCCTCGATGTTATCGCGACCCGTGGTGTCCCTAACATTTCCTTTAGCCAGTACGTGCCTTTTTCCCTCTTAGATATCTGTAAAGAAACCCTCATTTACCAGGCAACTAAGCTGGCACAATATTGACACCGTCTTGCGGAAAGTTCTTTGTGAAATGAAACTGAACTCCTTCTGTCATTTGCAAGGAGAGAAATTACCAACACAAACTCCTCTCGTCAAGCCCTTGTCGCCAGGACCAGATCTCAAGGACCTATCACTGAGCTACATACCGACATGGTTAAGTCTTCCACATGCACCCCTAGCCTTAGAAAGCATTATATTGCGCCATCTAGACGATAGCACGACATTACTTCCAAGCCTTCTAAATTCAAAACACCTCACCTGCATCGCACTACACCTTCAAACCGTATCTAGTACAGTATCACTCCACCAGTGGCTCGGTGAATCGCCAGTGTACCCTTCCCTTCGCAGCTTCAGCTTCGCCGTGAGGGCTGCGCAATCATATGTCCCCGACACACCTCTGCCAACCAAGCTCCTTCCGTTCCTCTCTAAACACACACTTCTCACATACCTGGACATTGATATATTCGTTGATGATGATCTCGAGACGTTTGCCTCAATCCTCCGGCAGATGAAAATGCTTGAGTTTTTCGGGTTCGCAACAAGAGTCGACAGAAATTGGAGAAATTGGAGCCTCCCGAAACACGATACCTTGTTTGGGTACCTACAAACCTTGTTTGCGGCCTTGCCCTCGCGGCTTGGCGGGCTGAAAATTGGCACGCGGTATTGGCTTTCGCCTCAGAGAGAGGTACGCGAACCTTGTGCCACCGGAGAGACCACCCATACTAACGGTCGAGGTCTTTCACCCATAGACCCGTCAAGCCCATTATCGCGCTCTTGCTCAGCAGTTTCCATACCTAAACTACTTCTTTGCTCCACCAATCTGGGGCAGCTACCAAATAGCAGCCGTGAACTACCCAGATGAGGCGAGGGTTATTGCGGAGGAGATGAAGTGCGTGGAATGGATCCAGGGAGGGCAATGGACGTACCGCGTCATTCGCCAACATTCCAATTCGTTCGATAATGATCGAAAAGTCAAAGACATCATACTTTGGGGTAAGCAAGTACGCTTTCCGTGGAACCCCAAGGAACCGAGGAAGTCCAAACGGTTTGAGTAAATTGAGATGGATGATGGAGGACCCCGCCAAGTTTGTAGACAGGCACTGTTTAGTATGTTTCTGACTACGAGTGGGGTACACTTTCTGTCCCAGTCTCGCTTGATTGCGTTTCTACTGCATAGTGCATTCACTTTCGTCATCTATATCTCCATCTAGCCACTTGTTCTAAACAGCCCAACAAAATACGTGCGAAGCATTGCTTATGCGATCAATGATTTCCCAGTCATATCTACGAACACCATCAATATTTGTCCCATGTTGACTCCAGTGGTGACGAAGTCACTCACCCTCAGGTTGGTCAAGACCCTACACAAAACACAAGCCGACAGCGTCAGTACCAACCCCACCCACAACAAGGGCAAGAACAATAGGTGACACACCATAAGCGCAAGCACAGTAGGTGCTACATCACAAAGCGCACCCTCCTCCTGACCCTCGACATCTTCCACAAACGAATACTCGTCAGGATCAGCCGTCATAATGAAAGGCACGGGGTTGGTCGTATGTGCCGTATGCGGGTTCCCTGTTTCAGGGTTGACCATCTGCTCCGCGTTACCGTGGTCGGCGGTAATGACCAGGATATAACCGGCCTCCTTGCATGCCTCATAGATTGTCTTGACCGCCTTGTCCGTTTCGGAGATTGCTACTACTGCTGCGTCGTACATGCCAGTGTGTCCTACCTATTTACCATCGCCAATAGGATCGTGGAGGTCGGGTGGAAGGCAAGAGAGACACACCATATCCGGAGGGGCAAAGTTGCACATGATAAACTCATAATTTCCCTCTTTTACCTTCTCTGCCACTTTCTCCGCCACGCCATGTGCAGACATTTCCGGCTGTTTGTCGTAGGTCGCAACTTTGGGGCTGGGGATGAGCTCGCGGTCTTCACCATCAAACTGCTTCTCGACGCCACCATTGAAGAAGAAAGTTACGTGAGCGTATTTTTCGGTTTCTGATGGGGGCAGAATGGCTCAGTGCTAACGACGAGCGACAAGGTAGAGGGGAAACGTCAACACACCGGCGATGTGGCATTGCTTCACTCCCTTCTTGGCGAGCCACTCGGCGAGGACGTCGGCCATGCCTTGCGGAGGGAATGCGATAGGGAAGGTAAATTCGGTGTTGTATCGCGACATGGTAGTGATGTGCTATAATATACGTTAATTTTTGGGGTTATAGAACATCCATCATACACCTACCAAGCCCGACGGAATTTGAACCTTGACTGGTTTAGAATCAACACCAAAAATGCTAACAATCTCTCGCATACGATCCGATCGGTAGTTGAAGAAGAATAAGGTGTCATTCTCTGCATCAAGCGTCGGCACGCGTGTCCTCAAACATGAGACAACGCACTCACCCTTGATCCTTGAAGCATCCCCACCAAGAATGATAGGCTTCAAAAATTCGTCCGTCTCATCCTGTTCATACCGCTTCTCGATAGCCTTGACTGCGTCATCCACCTTCTCCCCGTCGCCATTCACGAGGCCCTTGATTGCAGTTTCGACTCTCTCCCAGCGCTTATCACGGTCCATAGCGTAGTATCGCCCGACAACGGTCGCAATCTTGCCGTACTCTAGCTTTTCCATAAACTCGAGCAGCTCCCTCGCGTACTTGTTTGCTGAGCGTGGAGCTGTGTCCCGGCCGTCGCCGAAGAAATGGACGTAGCACTCGGGAACGCCTTGTTCTTTCGCCGTCTCAAGGAGCGCATGAAGGTGCAGTATGTGAGAGTGCACACCGCCGTCAGAGACCTAGCAGGGTAAGGTCAGCTGAAGTCGTCAGTGCATGGTGCTTGTATGGTACAGAAGAATGATAGAAGACCATGGATAGGCGTAGGAATATTTTTGGTAATTCAATGGCCTTTATTTGCTGGAGTTCCAGCGATGGAGGAAATGCACCATCTACCTTAACCGATCCCAATACCAAACCAAAATGAAGCAATAGGCAGGGTTTTAAAGGGACGTTTTACAGCCTTTCGCAGAGGTCAAATGGGGAGGGAAATGCGGGGCGAGATCCATCTTGGTGTGACTGGCCAAGGTAAGGCCTGCGAGAATATGGCACAAGGTTGACCCTCAAGGTCCATACCAATTAAGCCACTCGACCGGCCCCAAGGCAGAAGCCCGCCCCAGTCCCCCAATCGAAGCGAAGCGAAGAGTCGAAAGTCGAAGAGTGAAAACGATCCGATCGACTGACCAACCCGAGCAAATGCAGCCTTCCGTTGCCGTCTTTAGCATGCTGCATAGCTTCGACAATCTTAGGCGACTCGTGAAACTGCCTTCTCTTGATGCTCTGGTCGATCCGGACAATGTCCTGCCAGACGATGCGCCCCGCGCCAATATTAAGATGTCTGTCCTCGCCCAGCGTATATGTGAATAAGCACTCGCACTGAGATGAAAGGTATGAGAGAGAATGGGAGACGTACCCAACCTCCGAGTTACCCATAAGCCCGTCGCTTAACCCAACTCCAAGTCCGTGTGCGGCGAGGGTCCTGGAGCAGTACCGGGTGGCGAGATCGTCCATGGTGGTCGTATCACCTCCCTTGACGGCATTGCCCTCCTCGATATCGGATATCCCCCAGCCATCGTGGACGCTGTTCAACCGCAAAAATCGATCAGCGTGCGCGTCAGCGCAAAGTTGAGAGTGGTAGAGACGCACATGAGACAGACTTTGTTCTTCACTTGAACCATGTCGACGAGTTACAATCCGTTAAGCGGCTGTCGACGTCGGAGGTCAAGCCAGTGTCGAAATTTCGGGCGTAAGAACCCGCTTTCGGGTGCATTGGCCATTGACGTTCATAGATGAGTGCATCAAAAACCGAGTCTATATCGAGCTAAGCTATTCCAGCCTATACACCGCAAAAGCCAGCGCGTCAGAGCATGAAAGTTAAAGGGTTCTCCAAATATCCCTTGAAAGCCTTCAACCACCGCGCGGCAATTGCACCGTCGACCGTCCGATGGTCACTGCTCAGCGTGACCTTCATAATTTGTTTCGTCTCCCAGCCCTTTTCTGTGTTGGGCGCGGGCACGATGGTCGGGATGGTGGAACCGACAGCAAGGATGCACGATTGTGGCGGGTTGATGATTGCTGTGAAGTGTGTAATATCGTACATGCCCAGGTTAGATACGGTAAACGTGCCGCCCTATAGAGAAAGGTGAGTTGGGTACGTTCAGAGAAAGAGAGTAAGGGGATACCTGATACTCGTGTGGCGCGAGCTTGCCATCTCGTGCCTTTTTTGCGAGGGCTTTCGACTCAGCTGCGATCGACGCAAGGCCCTTGGACGCGACGTCCTTGATGATTGGGGTAATCAAGCCAGTAGGAGTCGAAACTGCCATCGAAATATCGACTTTCTTATACCTATCAAAATAACCATTAATAACGCACCCCACAAAGCAAATATACTGACGCACTGTCGGATAGTCTCCCCCAACCACGCCGAGTTGGCCTCAGGCACATCCGCCATGGAAAGAGACACGGCCTTCATGATGAAATCATTCACGGAAATCTTCACTGCGCCTTCCTTATCCTTCGACCCGGCGTTGAAGACCTCACGCAACTTGGCGACCTTGCCCATATCGACATCGACGGTCGCATAGTAGTGGGGTAACTCCTGCTTGGACTGCGTGAGCCGCTGCCCGATCACGCGACGCATATTCGATACGGGAGTGTCGGTGTAGTCAGCTGTGGTAGAAGTAGGTGCGGCAGGATCGGCAAAGGTAGAAGCTCCAGCGGAGGACTTGAATTTCTCGACGTCCTCTCGTAGAATGCGACCCTCGGGGCCGCTGCCCTTAATCTGCGCGAGGGGGATCCCCCGTTCAAGCGCAATCTTTTTCGCAATTGGTGAGGCGAAGATCCTCTGACCGACTTGGAGCTCCTCTTTCTTCGTCGACGACGGTGCAGGCTTGTCCTCCTTTGGGGCGGGCTCGGAGGCTTTTGTTGCAGGTGTAGGCTCAGATTTCGATTCTGCCTTGGCTGGAGGAGGAGCAGAGGCGGCCTCCTTGGCGAGATCTGCGGCTCCTGAAAGGTCGTCGCCTGGCTCGCCGATGATGGCTATTGGGCTGCCCACCGCGATACCCTTAGAACCGTCTGCTACCTATGTGTCACGGAGGAGACGCGTGAATTCAGTGACTCTTTGGACGCGTCGCAGTGAGAAGGGGACGAACGATAATTTTCGCGAGCACGCCGTCGTCTGGTGCTTCGACGTCGATGGTCGCCTTGTCTGTTTCCTGTAGATAGCAGATACCATTAACGAATGATAAAAGAGTGTGCGAGTAATAACTCGAACGCACGACTTCGAGTAGGACGTCACCTGCAGCATAGGACTCGCCCTCCTTCTTCTTCCACTGAGTAATACCCCCTTCCATCATCGTTGGAGACATTGCGGGCATAGTAAACCTTGTGAGTGCCTGTCGTCGTGCAGACGAGTGCAGTGCTGGCGAGTCGAAAGTAGTCAGCCTTTCGTTCAACGCGCAAAACGCGTAGAAAATTGTTCTCTTACAGCGGAAGAGTGTCCTTCGTAACGACAGCATTCTCCCTGACGCAGACGAAGGGAAAAGGCTGGAATAAGAAAGATTGGGGAGATGAGGATGGTTTTGAGGCTGGAAATGGTCAGGGAGGCCGGTCCACACCGTCTGTTGGAGGTCTGAGGTCTGAACCAATATACTCAATGGTCTCGCAATGAACAATAACACCATTCACAGACAAGGGTGGCCAAACATCCGGTCCCTTCGTGCCTTCACATTGTGGGTTTAGGTATATATGGGCCATGAGGATGACTTCAATTAGTAGCATAATGCAGGTGAGATACTTCTAATCCCAGAAATTGAGGGTGGTGATCCCGTCAGATATATACCCGTGACAAAGTGGGAAGCATAAGAGGGGCTGGAACTATACTAGATGATACTCCGAACTATAAAGAGATACTCCGAACTATAAAGACAGACCGATCGAACATGGGATGTCCGCGGGGTTGGCAGAAGAACAGGGGAACGCAGACCTGTACGGGTACCCAATTTAGTAAGCCACCCTCTGAGTCAAGCTTCTGTGTCTGGCGGTGAGAAAGACAAAAAACCAGCACACGTGAGGATAGAAGAGGAGTATTGGAAGGAAAGATGTGGTGGAGATGAGATCCACAACTCGATGTCATTTCCACCAGATTCAGAGGCTGTGCGATGTCCATTGGAAGAGTCCATACACTCTCAGTGTCCCAAAGACCATATACATCCCAGACTCGAATTGTGTTGTCTATCAATCCGGAGATGATGTACTGCCCATCAGGAGAGTAACAAACAAACAGGACACTGTCAGCGTGCCCCTCTAGAGGGCCACAAGCTAGCAGCAGCATCAATATTCCAGATTCGAATGGTCCTGTCCACGGATCCGGAGATCAGCCAGTAAGTGTGCTCTGCCAAAACTGCCCTTCATACGGATCCCCACGCGCACGTCAGATGCCAAAGAAATATCCCTACGCATGTACAACCATCTCCAAGTGTTGTAGTGAGGAAACAAGGCACGTACGGCCGTTGGACTCTTGTCCAAGCTAGTCTAGCTGGCCTCCTTCTGTATTTCTTCCTCCCGAGTTTCTACAACCAACCTGAGATCATATTGACACTCCCTCACATATATCTCTTAGTGTAATATCTGTATGTCGCCGGAGATCAGCAGTAAGGACCAAGGTTCTCTCGTGAGTCGCCATATATGTTTGTTTGTTTTTGCAGGAGAGGAATCATAGCCAAATGTCCCATTTCCCAGATGAGCCAATATGGGTGGGCGACAATGTCGGAGGACTGTGCCTGTGCCCGCACTCGGCTAGGTGAAAGGACAAGAGTAATTCGTGTCTTGGTCTGGCAGTCAGGCTGCACGGAGAACTACTACCTACAGGCCATTCATCGTCCGTTGTCTTACGATGGGTGGTGCTCTTTGGTTCCTTGGGGAGTTCTTTCTTTTTTATCCCACCAGACAAAGGTCACCACAACCATAACTCCGCCTCATCTCTTACGTGCAACGATTCACAATTCGCCCCAGTGTAAGCAAACTAGTCCAAGCCTTATGCTCTTTCACACGGTTCTGACGCGTATGGCCTCCCTCAGACGCTCGCAAAGCAACCGAGAAAGCACCTCCACTGCAAACACACCTACCATGTCCAACTATGCGCCTCTACCAGGAGAGCTCCATTGCATCCGACACTATATACGAGCGGGCGAGGAAGAACTCAGTCGTCTAGACACAGACCTAGGGGCCCTCGAGGCAACCATGCGGATATCTGAGTTAAACGTCACGCAGCTCCTCGCGCAACTCCAAAGCGCACAAGCAATCCTCCAATTTCATCGAACCACCTTTGACGCCAAACTCGCGCAGCGCGCACTCGTAGCGGACGATCTCACGCAGAAACGTGCAACGTTGCGGCCCATTCGGCTGCTGCCTAACGAAGTGTTGGCATGTATTTTCGAATTCTGTGTCCAGTCCCAGGAGCATGAACGGAGAGTAAAACTTTGCAGCCTTGCGGACGAGGCGACCGGCGGTGATTGGCAACGGTCGAGTGTCCTCAGTATTGCGGGCGTGTGCAAGCGGTGGAGGGAGATTGTCGTCTCCTTAAGACAATTATGGCGATTTGTGCATATTGGCGCACATTTGCTCGATGACGAGGAGGGCAATTGGGAGGCCGCACGATGTTTTGTAGCTAATGCAAAGGGGACCCCTCTAGACGTCTTCATCAACGACTTTCCTACGCAAGAGGAAGACGTCTTTAGGTTCCGCAGTTGCATTTCCAAGCTCACGACAACTCGCACACTTTGGAAGGAGAGCCGGAAACCATTGAATTCACTGGCGGTTGGTGCAGAGAATGTTTTCGACTTCACTGAGCCATTCTCAAATGTCCGGACGAACAAATTTGTCTTTAGAGTCTACAATGGGGGGCAGGAAGAGGGCCCCGACCAGCAGGGTCCCAATATCTTCTGCACCGACTTCTTCTACTCGGTACAAGATTTACGGCTCTTCTATCTCCCATCCCTTCTGTACCCCATCCCTGTGCACATCCCGAACCTAAAGCATCTGGAAATTCTTGTCGGCAACAGCACACGGAGAGGAGAGCCGATCGCTGCCCACTATTGGATCTGGCCACTATTAGATTCCGCAAAGTGTCTCGAGAGTTTGATTCTACGAGTTCATTCGTCTATTGTTGGCTTCGGCATTGAGCCTTTCAGTCATTTGACGCTGCAGAGCCTGGATCTCCAGGCTGAGGATCTGGAAGGCTTGGAACCGCTGATGGACTGGGTCTCACTTCCCTCTCTACGACATTTAGCTCTCTGCACTCATAACATTAGTGAGGCTGGGTTGCGAGGCCCTTTCAATTCGTTCCTTCGCCACCTACTGGGGGCAGGGGCACAAGTCCAATTCCTTCAAGTAGAGGGTTCGCATATCTATCGCAGGACACAGAAGTTTGGTTGGGTGATCGATAACCTCCCCTTCCTCCCACATCTCAAGCGGCTCGAGATGCGCGAACCGGGCGATGTAACCCTCATGCTTGAAGCACTGTCAGAGCCAATCCCGCATGCGTCGTTTGGGTCGCCTCTCCCGTCATCCTACCTCATCCCTGCGTTGGAGTCGGTGGTTCTGAAAGGAGTCACCTTTGAAGAGGGGGTGTTGCGGAAGTTCGTTGACTGCCGTAGAACAGAAGGGAAAGCTACCGATGCTGGTTCTGTACAAAGCCTGAAGACCGTGACCGTGAATGGTATGGAGGTCCTAGAACGAGTATTGAGAGAGACCGAAGAAGACATGATATATTGAACCCAAGTCGTAGCACCTCACTCATACCAGCATCTTGTGTGTGTCGAATGTAACGGCTCTCTCGAATCCAGTTGCTCGCCACCATCAGGACTCCATTGATACTCTGAACGCCACGATCTCAACCATCTGGACGTGTAAAGCACTTTAG
>Ga0307515_10019676_pt1 | contig 12122 bp, 13 predicted proteins | sample 17_EM_MG_FD_194513 | JGI IMG/M metagenome (GOLD analysis project Ga0307515, IMG submission 194513) | Populus trichocarpa ectomycorrhiza microbial communities from riparian zone in the Pacific Northwest, United States - 17_EM | ecosystem: Host-associated > Plants > Roots > Unclassified | place...
TAGTCCCCCCCCCCACCCCCTATCTGCGTGTGCGTAAAGAAAGCAAAATGTAGCATGGAGGTTGTACAGTGGTTTTCCATGCATTTAACTGAGGACTTCAATCACGTGACCTTGCCCTTGTGTGGGTAAAGAAAGCAAAATGTAGCATGGAGGTTTTACAGCGATTTTCAATGCATTTAACTGTGGACTTCAATCACAACCCCCTCCCCACCACCCAGCCAAAAAGAACCCTAACCAGAACAAATTTTGTCCACAAAAATACCCTTTCAAGATATAATGGATCCTTCTATAGAAAATGATCTACCAAGAAGACATGGTGACATTGGCAGCAGACAAAATTCCTGAACACAAGGAAGTCCGTGGACACATAACACTTCAATCTTTGATTGTCTTCTAGGCATCATCACTATCTTGTATTAGGGAAATCATATAGTGATGCAACAATAAGCATGCCAATCACAGAGGATCTCATGTTCAAATCATATAGTGATGCAAACATAACACTTAAATCTTTGATACCACTTGTCACGGGGTTAAATTTTTCACCCCAAAATTCAGCCCTTTACAGCAGTTTAGTCCTGACTAGACTAAGTCTTGCCTTCCCTTTCACTCATGTTTACCTACAACTATGTGTTTCGCTCACCCAAAGAGGTTCTCACAATTTTCTTGTCATAAGCAAATAACCAACACAAATAAATAATCCCAAAGCACACAACAAAAACTCTCAACCTTTATTAATCTCGTAAACAAAGGATTTACACAATACAAGTGTTTGTGTCATGCACAAAGATTGCATGCTACACAACAATGGCCTTCCAAGCTTATTTATAGACAAGTATGAGTGGTTTACAAAGCATATAACTATCATCCCTACTTTTTAGAAAGTAGTGGGACACTTTCTCCCCCATGAACATAGTGGGTGGTTTTGACTCATGATCTTAGTGTCTTGAGGAGCAATCTCAATCATGCCCACATGTTCAACAGGCATGTCCCCATTACCATAACCGTCATAACTACTCACCACACTGTTGTCCATGTAACCTGAAATTTGTTTATCTAAATGTCAACCATCTACTAACATTCCAGTTGTGTTTTTGCCACCATGGCAAGTCCATCCTCCAAGTCCAGTTTCATGCCAAGTCAAGAACCTATGATTCGTACAAAATCGATGCACGCTGCCTGTTGTATTCGTTGTTGCCCACTGTGGGCTGCCATTGTCCTTTGCTGCTGAATTCTAGGCAGTTTGCATTCGTTGGAGCGTACTCGTGCCTAGAACTCTAACAAATCATCCCCACTAGAAGAGTTTGATGTCCTTGTCGGAATAGAGGTGAGATATTCCTGCACTTTGTCTTCGAATTGCCACAAATCCATGTCCTTTTCCCATGAAACCTTCGAGTTTTTCTCCCATTTTACTAAAAACTCAGTTCGTCGATTCTTCCTATGCTGGTTGAGTCAACGATGATCTTGACAATATCATCGTCAAACTGTTTGTTAATCGTTGGAGGAGCTCTTTGCGATTTGCTTTGTTTTGGATTTTCTTGATCTTCATGGAAATGTCTCAAATAACTTACATGCAAAGTTGGATGAAGCTTTAGCCATTCTGGCAATTTCAATCTATAGGCAGCAACCCCTATTTTTTTCATGATTTCAGAAGGTCCATCATATCTCGGCACCAACCCTTGATGCTGTCTTCCCCACAATTTTCTTCCAGATTTGTGGAGTTAATTTGAGCAACACCTTGTCGCCCTCAATGAATTCCAGCAATCTTCGTTTCTGGTTAGCATAATTAAGCATCCATCTTCAAGGTGTTGTTTGAGCAAGAAACGAAGACTACTGGAATTCAGTGAGGGCGACAAGGTGTTGCTCAAATAAACTCCACAAATCTTGAAGAAAATTATAGGGAAACAAAGCATCTAGGGTTGGTACCGAGATATGATGGACCTTTCGAAATCATGGAAAAAGCGAAGGTTGTTGCCTATAGATTAAAGATGCCATTACGACTAAAGTTTCATCAAACTTTTCATATAAGTTATTTGAGACATTTCTAATAAGATCAAGAAGATCCAAAACAAAGTAAGTCACAAAGAGCTCCTTCAACGATTCCCAAATAGTTTGATAATAGTATTGTCAAGATCACATCGTCAACTTGACCAGCATAGAAAGAATTGACGAACTGAGTTTTTAGTAAAATGGGAGAAAAACTCGAAGGTTTAATGGGAAAAGGACATGGATTTGTGGCAATTCGAAGACAAAGTGCAGGAATACCTCATCTCTATTCCGACGAGGACGTTGGACTCTTCTGGTGGGGATGGTTTGTTAGAGTTCTAGGTGTGAGCACGCACCAACGAGTGCAAATTGCCTAGAATTCAACAGCATTGGACAGTGGCAACCCATAGTAGGCAGCAGCGAATTCAGCAGGCAGCGTGCATCGGTTTTTTGCGAGTCATAGGTTCTTGACTTGGCATGAAACTAGACTTGGAGGATGGACTTTCCAAGGTAGCAAAAATACAGCTGGAATGTCAATGGAGGGCTGGCATTTAGACAAACAAATTTTAGGATAAATGAATAGCAGTGTCGTGAGTAGTTATGACGGTTATGATCATGAAATCATGGAGGAAATGGGTGAACAGATCATGGGGACATGGTTGTTGAACATGGGGGCATAGCTAGGATGGCTCCTCAAGACACTAAGATCATGAGATCATGGGTCAAAACCACCCACTATGTTCATGGAAACATGGGGGGAAAGTGCCCACTACTTCCTAAAAAGTAGGGATGATAGTTATATACTTTATAACCTCTCATACTTGTCTATAAATAAGCTAAGAAGGTCATGGTTGTGTAGTATGCAATCTTTGTGCATAGCACACATACTTGTATTATGGAAATCCTTTGTTTATGAGATTAATAAAGGTTGGGAGTTTTTCTTGTATTTGTTGTGTGCTTTGAGATTATTTATTTGTGTTGGTTATTTGCTTACGAAGAAAATTATGGGAACCTCTTTGGATGAGTAAAACACAGAGTTGTAGGTAAACACAAGTGAAAGGGAAAGCAAGGCTTAGTCTAGTCAGGAGTATACTGTCGCAAAAGGCTGAATTTTGGGGTAAAAAGTTTAACAATGTGACTAAATAGGGAAATCATTTAGTGATGCAACAATAATCACGCCAATCACAGAGGATCTCATGTTCAAATCATACTGTTGTGGTGGGGGCAGGGGAAACAAAGAAAACCTGATACTATTCAATGTAGTAGTGGAAAACTTAGTTGAAATTCGATTACTCACAGCTCAATGATGCATCTATTTCTGTCTTCTGGAAGGGAGTTCTCAAGATCAGACTGAAGTGTCATCAAATCTGCATGTAGAGCAGAAATCTGTTGTACAATGCCAGGAGCTGATACATATATTGATAATCCGGCTTGAGCATCTGACGGAATGACAGAAGCAAAAATTTGAATCCCATAATCAGTACACCTCCAACAAACGATAAATTTTACAACAATTTAACTGTGAGGGGAAAGGGTATGCGGTCATTACTTGAATGGATACTTAGAAGGTCCCTAATACCATGCAGAAGAGTATCCCGATCATCCACTGCTCCTTGTTCTTGTATATCAGATGCAGCTTGAGTTAGTGCCAGGCAACAACCCTATCACATGTTAATAAAAAGTTATTGACAAAATTCATCTGAACATAGTATATATATGATCATTTCAGCCCAATTCCTGATTTGGTTAAAATGACAGATAAAAACAGAAAAAACTCTAGAAGACAAACTTGTAGGTGGCCAGCACATTTGATAGAAGTGGCAATCTCATGAAAATCAGGAGAAACTAAAACAAAAGGCTTAGGAAGTAAGGAATACCACTCGGCCCTTAGTTGCTGAAAGGTACCCTTGAAGCTCTGACTCAATGACTTTAAGTAATGAATATGCTCCAAGCATGTTCTTCTTTTCCAACTGACAAGCTATTTTCAAGAACTGATGCCTTGCTAGTTGATTTATTAGATGATTTATGAACTGCAGCAAGAAATTAAGATTATGAATCCTCATAAAAATACATGCAGGTGTATTCATAGTATAGAATTGTTTCATCAGTGTCAACAATTTATTCAATTGGTTTATATGAAAATTGGATGACATGGATGGTTTTTGTACAAACACATTCAGAACTATTTACAGTATGGATTATCTAACACCAGCATAGTAATGCAGAAGTAAACAGTTGTTGGAACATCCACAATCAGTTCTAAAACACAAATATTGCAGCAGTAGTCATCAAATCCTGACTTGAACAGGACGTCAAATTGGGTAAATTGTCTATCTGAGATAGCTTCTGTTAGGTTCTATTATCAAAACAAGCGAGCAACAAAAAAGAATATTGGAAAGGGAGGCTGTGGAAGGAGATAGGACATGATGGCAATCAAGAGCCTGCTTTCAGATGAACTAACTCTTTGTCCAGAATACAACTATAACCAGGATGCAAAGAGATAAACTTATAAAGTTGACAACAATACCATTTTCTGTCGATTAATATAGCATTCTTGACGCATGACCTTTAAATCATAGTCACCTGCAAGTGCATAAATTAGAACTGATTTAAGTTCACAGCCAACGCTATCAGAACCACAAAATTGAAAATGCACTTCCTCTTTCTAGAACAGGAAAGCTACAACTTCGTAATACCTTGCAAAATGTATGTGTCTTGGAGTTGAGCTAACTCCCAACAAAGATCTGGAATGGTCTGAAAAATTGATGCTGAATCATTAGAGGGCAAATAGTATGCATATAGTAACCTCTAAGAAAAGCCCAGCTTTGGTAATTGTCTGTGTCTGTGAGTGAATGAATGAGAGAGAATATAGATGAATAAAACAACAGAAACCACTAAGCATTCTCACGACCACCATGCCATCTTTTTTTTCTCTGTTGCAGCCACCCATGCAACCACTGTTCCCCCAGATTTAAGGTTCAGTTTTTTGTCTAAGCAACCAATGTTCCCACAGATTGAAATAATATCATTAACCAGTGCCAACTTCAAAATTTCCCTAAATACATCAGTATCGTCTAAAAGAGGCCACACAAACTGCAATCACTAAACCGTAAGGTTTTCCTGCATATCCCAAAGTGCAAACTTAAGGTTTTCCTCTCTGAATGTTTCTAGGAAAAGAAAGATTTAATTAAAACAAAAGGAATAGAAAATAATAAGAGAATGAGCCATCCTCCATGGGCAAAATACAACAGATGTCACAATGAAAATATGTGGGCTTTCAAATCCTGCTGAATACTAGCACAAGAGTTATAGTACCTCTAAATACTCCATGATAGCCGACAGAGTTTAAAAAAAATATATAGATAAAATTAGGAAATACACCCAAACAAACCTCAGATAATAACTTATCTTCTTTGTGATGAAGATTTGAAAGCTCTTCCACCAATACAACATGTTTTCTCCTGCTCATTCAAGATAAATACAAGATGTCACATGAAATAGCCAAAACAATAACATGATAAAAGTTCCTCGAGGGACGGTGAAATTTGAAGGTTCGACAAAAACCCAAAGGGGATTTTGTGTAAAAGGAGGTTTCTGTAGTATTTTATTAAAACATGGTGGGTTTTCTGTACAAACATTCAAACTTTTGGGTGGTATCTATTATATTCATGATACCTCAGTGTGGGTTTATTGTAATTCATCCTAGGAATTTTTGTTAATTGTTGCCACTACTTTCATAGGAAGTTGGATGACAGGACATGACATTGCAGGCTTGTGTGCAATGAGAGTAATTATTTCCTTGGGTTGGATGGGTTATTTTAGAATAACAAAAGAGGATTCGCTGAAGCAAAGAGGTTTCCAGGGAGACATTTATGATGGAGGAAGTCCCCATAACTATTTTAAATGCAAATTAACAAGGTTCATAATTACTATGTTATCCTCAAGAAGTAGTGTCAAGGCATTTGTAATTATATAGTTGCAACAGAAATGAAAGCCACTTTCAACATATTTGAGAGACTATGCCAGGTGATAAAAGCATTTTAATAATGCAAAGCCTTCTCTATGGCATTAGTGGCAAAAGTGTCTACCCCACAACATAATCTCCATTAAGGATCATCTACAATCCATTTTGATAAGGGGACACAAAGAATCCAGCCATTCTCTGTATTTTACAAGCATGCATACAAGCATACGTGCATATGCTTGTAAAATACAGAGAATGTATATGTGTATATGTGCATATGTCTATGTATGTATGTATGTATGAAAGAACAATCTCACTGAGTGTATCACCTTATGCTTGATCGGAAGCCATAAAAATAGAAGTTAAAGACCATAGACTGAAAAAGAATATAGAACATGAAATTTCTACCTTAGAGAATGAAGATCAAGATGTATGTGTGCTTCATCTGATGTTACTTGAGATTTAAGTACCATCAGAATAGCTTGCTGCTTGGCATTCTCAACCTGGGCTTCAACCCACTGCCTTTCACTTGTTCCAAATCTGTCAAATTTGTTAGCATTTTTATCAACCATCAGACTTAAATCGAGGAGTTTCAAAAAAATATCACCGCTAAGCACCAAGAAAAACAAGATAGAAAAAAAAAATCACCCCCCTCCCCATGATGCCACACCCAAGATCAAGTTTTCATGCGTGTGTGTTTATGCATAGGAGGGAGCAAGGAAGAGGACAAGGGATATATCGAAAAATCAAAGTCATAGAACAGCCACATGAATACATGACAAATTGCTTAACCACCAATCTCAGATATAAACTCTTCTAAACCTTAATTTAACCTGTGGGTGTCATTGAAGTAATAGACATGGATTCTTGACGCAAGTCAATCACTATAAATATTGCAAAGACCGTTAGTTTCTTTCTCAAGAACAGTTCACAACATTTAAAACTTATGTTATCTTGACCAAAAGTTTTAAAACTATACTGCATGAAATTAAAATAACCACCCCTTGTAGAAGGCTTTTAATTGGTATAGCAATGGTTACCATGGAGCAAGACAAAGTGAGTACAGAATAAGCACAGAACCATATGGGAAAAATAAGCAATTACAGGAAAACTAAGATAAACAACATACATAGAACGAAGCCGTTGCAATTCTGAAACACGCTGGTGATGGGATTGTTCTAAATCTGCTTCATCCAAAAAGAAGTGACAGTATTTTAACAGGATGATACATGGTATATGCAACAATGTTGTCAAAGGCAAAAGGCGCCAAGCCTTTAAAATGCCTGTGGCGCTAGACGCTTGCCCGAATGAACCAAGGCGATATGCAATAAATTAAACTAACCATGTATGTATGTATGTATAATATTATATTATAATATATAAATCTAAAATATATATCTTCCCAATTAAGATTACATCATTAGAAAATCAAAAGAAAATACCATAACATAGTCATATAAAGTTATATTTTTCACCCTTAAAACAAAAAATAAGATAATTTAAAGTAGTAACAGTGTTGTCAAAGGCGCTAAAAGGCGCCAAGCCTGTAAAATGCTTGAGGCGATAGCCTAGGCAGTGCTTCGATGAATATCATCGCCTGAGGCTGATAAAGACGTTGTGGTCTCACCTTGCCTCGCCTATAGCACTTAAGTGCACGCCTTTTGACAACACTAATATGCAAATGCCCATGCAAGTCCAAATCAAGAATATGTTAGTGACATGTGAATCTCAACGTTAATGCATTAAATCCTAACACATAGATTGCATGTATCTCACCATGGTAATCGTATTTCTACATAATATTAGTTGCAGAGGTACTTATACAAGGAAGATAAAGGCAACAAGGGAAGAAAAGGATGCATCATGAACTTTAGTTGCAGAAGCAAAAGTGAAGGATACCTCGTACTAAAATATTTGAGACGTCATCAAGACTCACCCACGAACATTTTGATTTGCCCTCCTCGGCTACTAGTCGAAAAGGTCCCTGATTTTTATAACACATTATGACCATGAAACCTATAAAAAAGACCATTTCTTGAAACTGAGAGTGATCTAATATGTATCCTACTGTTGAGAAATTGTTCATAACAGAATACTCAACAACTTGTACTTTCAATCAGAATTATTAGGCAGATACATATTGTCTAGTGCATTGAGTCGGGATTTAAACTTTGGATCCCAGTATTTATTGAGTTACAGTAGAGCATGACTTTGAACAGACAGATACTTTTAAGAAAAAGCAAGAGTGAAATGGAAAAGATGCAAAAAAGGAGAGTAATGTCCCTTATTTCTCAAAAAAGTGATGTTGCAGCTATATTCAAGAACAAATATTGCCATGGTAAAAAATAATGTGTCTACTTAAAGTCACTGAAAACAGATAAACAGTCAACAGAAATATCTACTATACCACTCCACTGGTCATGGATGTCCTTGACTAAATTTCTGCAACTTTAGGTCCTAAGAGTACCTATATAGACATGCAAAATGGCTTCAAATTCAATACTATAAGAGAGAAACAGTTTGGCATCCACATACCGTGTCCAGTTGCTTAGAGAACCACTGATTTATTTCCTTTGTACAAGATGAATCTTGAAGCCAGTACTGATGAAAATCAGAGTAAGCTAAGTAGATGCCACCCTCTGCGAGAAAAATAGTGATAGAAGCCATCAAAAGAAAAACCGAAAATAATTTTCTGCTAGTTTGTGACTCTATCTATGACCTTAGGAGTTGAAGTCAATCCAATAATTGGTTGTCAGAAGTCTGGATAAGAGCAGAGCTTCCATTTTTGTGCATCATCTTGCCATTCATTTTCTTCTTACCCCCACCCCCAAACCATCCAAACAAGCCTTATGTTCTATAATGAAGCTTGAGAATGGCCCAAAGTATACCATACACTGGGGGTCAATTACAATTAGAGTAAAGAACTGTACCACGCATCAATGCCTGTATTCAATTGAAAACAAGGCTTTAAATCGACTTCGTTATCCTCTTTACAAATAGATTCAAACACCATATGTTTGAAAGTAAAAGATCTGAAGTTGAAGGTCTAATCTTTCACAAGAAATGCTTTACAAAAACTGATTGTAATTCAATAATTTCAAATGGCCAAAACAACAAGTTAAAAACAGAAAGGGAAACACTACCATCGCCAGAATGATAGTGAGACAACTCTTGTGCTGTAGATGCAATCCTTCCAAGAACTTCATTCATCTACATTACAAAGAAAGATTTCAGAAGGCATAGCAAGCAACAAAATACGACATGCAGTTTTGTCTCTGAAAGCAACCCGCGTTAAACAAGACATAAAGAGAGTACTCCAATTATCATTGCTGTTGATGAAGTTAAGTACATTTTAAAAAAATAACAAATAAGATTGTATACCCTTAAGTTTCGTGCTGAAAGAGTATCATCAACTGCAGCAAGGCATCCATTCACAGTAGATGTTGCAGCAACTCGAGCCCGCCTCCCTTGGATCAAAGCAGAAGCCTGGCCAGAAAGCAAATCAAACTGCGCCTGCAAATGCCTGAGCTGTTTCTGCAACTCCAAAGCTTCAGCTTTATACGCCGAAGTGGCATCCCTAAGACAAAAAAAAATCAGAAATTAATAAATGATAACGCGTAGAGTTGAAAGGTTTGCAAGGAAGAAAAGAGATGATTAAGAAGTGGAAATTGCCTTATATCTTTTAAGGGTTCTTCAGCGCCAAAAACTTCCTCCTGATTGTCTCTCCTTGAAGAAAAAGCTGAAATGCTATCATAAGCAAACTCCAAGTCCTCACCCTAGCCAAAATCCCACTCTAATTACACAAATCATTTTTAAAAAAAGATAAACATAAATTGGGAAGGGAATTGCACCTCCAAAAGCTTCTCCTCTTGAAGAAACTGTTCGTACCTGGAGAATCGATTGAAAAACAAAATTAGATCTGATGTGAAGAAATAGAAATAAGAAAGAAAAAAGAAGAGGAGTGAGAAGAAGTAACCGGGAGAGGTCGGAGAGGGAGAGGACGTTGGAAGAGCGGAGACTGGAGCAGATCCAGTCGAGGATAGGGCGTGCGTCGTCGTATTGGAAAGGCCATTCGAAACTGTCTGGGTCTAGTGTTTCTGCCCCTTCGTAACCTAATTCTCCGAGCAATGCGCATAATCGAGTCCCGCTCATTTTTTGCTTTCTTAGATCTTCTTCTTCGATTCAATGTGCATTTGTTGGAGTTTTTTGGCGCCGGCCTGGTTTGATTGAAACCAGTGAGCAAGCCTGCCCACTTCCGCCCTTCTTTCTTTTCTTTTTTATTTCCTTATTAATAATAGACTGCAAAATACACGTGTTTCTGTTTTATGCATTTAAGCTCTTTTCCTTCCGGTGTACTGCAATATTTTCTTTCATGTGATTGATACGTGCTATTTATTAATTTTGATTTATTTTACGTTTTAAAAATAATTTTTAAAAATTTTAATTTTTTTTATTTTAAATTAATATTTTTTAATATTTTCAAATTATTTTAATGTATTGATATTAAAAATAATTTTTAAAAAATAAAAAAAATATTATTTTAATATATTTTCAAATAAAAAATACTTGAAAAACAACTACATTTTTATTAAATAATGGGCTAATTCTTTGTTTTTCTTTCTTTAGTTTTTTTAGTATTTAAAAAAAAATCCAAATCCAATTCCTCTTCAATTTTAACATTGCTATTATAAATTTTTATTTGATTTTAGTGAGTATTTTTTATTATTATGTAACTAATATATTTTTTTAATTCATGGAAAATCAATTCAAATTGTTTTTTTTATTCTTAAAATTTTTAAATATATTTTGAACAAGATTTTATCATATTTATTATTTATTTTAGCTTGATTACACATGATATAGGGCATACTATTTTAATTGTTTTTTTAGTTAATTGACTTTAAAAATTATCAAATATTTTATTCATAACAGAAACAATTATTCTAATTAAAAAATTTATATTCACTAAAATAAATGAGAAACATGGTAATAAAAAAAATATCTTAAAAGAAAAAATTAAAATGAATATATTTTTTTATTCAATAATAATACTAAAAATTTCTCCGATGCCTAAATTTTATTTTATTTTTTGTATCTAAAAAAATATTGGTCTCGCTAGACATAACACATATATACAAACTAGTATAAATTAATACGAAAAATGTCTTTACAATCTAATAATAAAAAATATAAAAAATATTATTTTGATGTTTTTTTTAATTAATAAAAAATTAAGAACAAAAACCATTAAAATTAAACGTGTTCAATCCTTTTATTGCATGATTTTCAAAACCAAAAACCATTAGAGTGCTCTTCTTGCATATCTCATATCATGAGACGTCGTGGTTTTAATTTCAAGCAACAAGAGAGTAATAATCAATGGCTGACCATTCATCCATCTTTCGATTAATTAATTATTCGTTTCTTTCTTTTAATGAAGAAAGATTACAATTACGAAATGAGTTCCGAGCGTAGGTAGGTGGTAGCCTTGTAAAATTAAACAAAAACATGGTTGTTCTTTTAATTAGGACTCTTTTTTTTTTTTAGTTTAATGTGGGTGTCCGGGCCAACTTGCGCGCACCTCGACTAATTCCACGGCCCCTGAAGTTAACGACCATGTAAGTCTCCAGTGGCCATCATATGAGCAACCACAGGGCTTGAACCTGAGACCACAGAGGAAGCAAACCTCTTGGTCCCAAGCTCTTACCACTAGACCACCACCTAGATAGTTTTTAATTAGGACTCTTGATTCAACTATTCATGATCAAATTTAGCTTGTTTTTTTTTTCATGTTTAAACATGAACAATCATTGTTCTCATTTTATTGACGCAAATATTTTTGGTATAAATAATGCCTTCATATTCTTAGATGTTATTCAATTATCAATAACTACTTGATAAACAATTGGCTGATCTTCCCCTACTTTAGTCATAATCCAACAATGTATTTCTTTTTAGGTGTGGAATGCAAACTATCATTTTGTATAGCTTGATCTTAATAGGAGGCCCATACTTAGAAACTGTTTGGGAACGCGATGCAAACCGTGTTCCCAAAAAATTCAAATTTTTTTTTATTAAAATTTAATATGATTTGTATATTTTGGATTGTTTTGATGTGCTGATGTCGAAAATGATTTTTAAAAAATAAAAAAAACACAATTGGCATGCATTT
>Ga0307515_10019678_pt1 | contig 12122 bp, 10 predicted proteins | sample 17_EM_MG_FD_194513 | JGI IMG/M metagenome (GOLD analysis project Ga0307515, IMG submission 194513) | Populus trichocarpa ectomycorrhiza microbial communities from riparian zone in the Pacific Northwest, United States - 17_EM | ecosystem: Host-associated > Plants > Roots > Unclassified | place...
GTAATCCATAGCATATTTGACGCGTGGCACTATGAGGTCCTATGGACCTGCGCGTTGACTAGATTACTATGATACGCATGCGATTATGTGCGCTTGATACTATACATCATGCTGCATTCAACAAAACTGCCAAATGCACTTCATTGCACGCTCCCAAGTACGCTCCAAAGTACACTCCCAATTGCACTCGATAGCACACTCCCAGCCTGCTTGACTGTACACTCCCAAGTACACCTCCGAGTACGTTCTCAGGTACACTCCCGGGCATGCTCTCAAGGACGCTCCTAATTGCACTCGATGGTACACTCCTAGCCTGCTTGACTGTACGCTCCCAAGTAAGCTCTCAAGACGCTCTCAATCACACTCCCGAGCACGCTCTCAAGTACACTACCGATTGCATTCGATGACACACTCCCAGCCTACTTGGCTCTACGCTCCCAAGTACACTCTCAAGATGCAAGACACTACCAATCTCACTTGACTATATGCTCCCATGTATGCTCCTGGGTGCTCGATCCAGAGACTTGCTGAGTTGCAGACCCCAGGCACCGGGTGGCGGGTGGCGGGTGGCGGGTGGCGGGTGGCATATGGTGGCCGAAATCATGACGTCGGTCGATATCATAGTCTGAACCTTATCTTTAGCGCGGCCACCGCGACAAGATCTCACGATGCCTCACGGTCATGGTGTTGACAATTGCAGCCTTAGATGCTGCAGGAAAGATAGACAATTGGATCTTGGGGAGAGCAGATCTCCGACTCAGATTTTCCAGCGGAATCTGCTGCCCGCTTCCCATCGATTGTGGGCGTATGTGTGCACAGTCCGTCCGTGGCTGATGGTGATGATGGTGATGGTGATGGTGATGGTGATGGTACCGAAAGCACTTACTCAAGTAAGTTGGCTACGTCAACGTCAATGTCAAAGCTTCAACAGACTTAAAGCCTTCTATTGGCCAAAGCTTCTACAAACTCAGAGTTCAATGGGCCCAAAGATTCCTGTGGAAACGCTACTCCAGCCGAAACGCGGCTCTCTCAAGCGCGGCTCTTAAGTAGGCTCTTAAGCAGGCTCTCAATCAGGCTCTCAATCAGGCTCTCAAGCCGGCTCTCAATCAGGCTCTCAAGCAGGCTCTGAAGCGGCCACTCAAGTCTCTCTCAATGAGTGTGTCAGTACCAGCGCAGCCTGTCGACGGTCAAGACTGGCGGAGGTTTGTCGACTGCCAGCCGGATATAGTCCCATAGTCCCACGCGCAGATGTCTATAAACCGACTATGGATGACTATAGACTGCGCGTCGCGCAGGGGTCCACAGGAAGCTTGCTATGAGCTGTGCGTGTGCGCGTGTGCACGTGTGCGCGTAGCGCAGTCTATAGTGGATTTGCACTTTTGCCGATGTAGGGAGGGTTTGCGCTCGGGAATCGTAGGTGCGTGCCGACATGGCAGGAGAGAACGAGTGGTAATGACGGTGAGTTAAGTTGACGAGAGTTTTGGACGGAAGTTGCCGCGGGGTTTCGTGTCACATTCACAAACTGTCACTCGTAATTTGGTGTGAATTGCCCAACAAGATGCCCGACTGATCGTTCAGTCAAAAGCGACAACCAGAAGTACTTAAGTACTGTACTAGAAATGCCCCGTTTATTGATGCCGAGTGAATGCTGTATTGATGTTGAATTCTTTATAAATGTATACATCAGCTGAACTTATAGGGTATTTCAGGATTTGTAACAATGTTAATTGTTTTGAATGTGGGATCAATTTTACAATAATGTAGCACAGAAGACCACATTAGATGGTACATTGATGCCACATTGATGCTGGATTGCTGTCATATTCAAAATAATGTACATTGAGTTAAATAGTAGAGTTTTACTACATTACTTCCACATGTATATATTTCACACATGCGTGCACATGCCTGCCCATGTCCACCCAAGTCCACCGATGTCCATTGGCTCACTTCCAGGTGGTACCTCTCCAGCACACTGTCATATGATAAAAAAATGTCTCTGGCATAATTTGAACCTGTTTCAGTGGTTATTTTACACACCTGCTAACCACTATGCTATGTATGTAGTTTTCTAAACATAACATCATGTTAGGGCTATTTGTAGGTATACTGATTTATTACTGTCACATCATTGTGACAAGAATACAGAATGCCTGCCACATCTATGCAAATGCTTAATGCTGCTCAATTAACCAATATTATCCCATTCAACTAAATATTCAATCATTTACAATATCATATTTACTGGTATCTTGCATTACTGTGGTATTTTGAGCTATTCCCCAGTAATTGGAATGTTAAATTTAGTAATATGCTATACTCACTGGACTTTGGGAGTCATGCTGCACTCGGGTAAATGTGGCACTGCAGTCACATCAATAAACGGGGTTTTTTTTGGCATAGTAGCTATTCAGTGACAACATAACCCTCCGAGTAAAACATGAATAATACAATTAAAGCTCATCCACAACCTCACAACGCTCGACTCCCCGGTATCTCTGCCAACCCATACCACACAATCGCGCCCATCCCCAAAAACGCACTCAGTATACTAAACACCAACGCCACGACACCTCTTGGAGTAAACCCCTTCGGCAGCCTATCCGGACTTTTCGTCGCCCCCGTCAGATCCAAAAAGTCCTTTGTATTCCCCGCCGCATTTCCCTTCGTCGGGATCCCCTGCGCTTCGCACACTGCCAAATGATCCGCCGGGATCGTCATGTTCTTTTGCATCTCTAGCGGCGCCTCGATAAATGTCGTCACCAACCCAGAGAGCAAATGCCATTCCTGTGTCTTTGTTAGAGTCGCGGAGCGGGAAAAGAAGGGAACTTACAAGGTGACAGTGGAATAACCACAACCCCGGATTATCGGCACGGAACCGGATCACGACATTACCATTTGGCGGTGCGAGCACGGTGTCGCGCTTCATCGGCACAGCGGGGTAGGTGGTATTCGACGGATCGTAGTCGCCCGCATCCAATTCGCTGCGGTATATCACCTGGAACGCGTGCCCATGTAGATGGAACGGGTGTTTTCCGGGGTCTTGGTTGTTGAGCACGATCTCGATTACGTCTAGGTGGTTGAATACGTATGAGTGCGTGTTTACGCCGTAGACTGCGGGGTTGGTGGCGAATTCGCCGGTAGACAGCGCAGTGAATAAGGAGGGAACTTTAGGGCGGACATAGGTGATGTCGTTGAAGAAGGCATAGTTTGCGCCGTCGGCGAGGTTGTCCATCATTACGTTGAGAGTGAAAGAGTAGTCCGGATCTGGGAGACGGGGTTCTTTGTCGTAAGGGACGAGGTGGAAGTCATCCATTGGAGTGAATTCGGGGATTTCTTGTGCGGCGGGCTTCAGTGCTTTGGAGTCGTAGACTAGCCACCCGGTTACGTTGGGGTTGAGGCCGGCGGGAACTTTGTCAAAGAGGTCCTGCGTGGTTGTCAGACTTAACCCTACAAGGGAGGCGGGATTTTCACCTCGTCCATACTCCCCATAAACGCATAGTTCTTCGAAGTCTCGTTCTTGGTGGTGAGTAACACACTAACCCGCTGAGCAGCGGTGAGATACAACATCTCCGCCTCCATGGGCTCAGTGTATATCCCGTCCACTTCCACCACGCGGAACGTGTGCGACTCGAACCAGATATACTGCGCTGCAAACGCCGCCATGTTTACCATACGGAGCATATACGTCTTCCCCGGCTCGACATTGACGGTTACATTTTGCGAATCGTTGATCAGTGCGGATTGCGGCACTGGTTCTGCGCCTGTCGGGTTGGTGTATGATATAAATTTCTTGGTCAGAACCGGCATCTGCTCGTGGTACCAGTCTGACAGCGAGAGAACGATCTCTTCGTCGTACTGGCTTTTGTACGGTCCCTCAGGATCGTGCACAATGAACGGACCCCGTATGCCGTCGGGATATTGCCCTTTCACATGGGAGTGATACCAGTAAGTGCCCGGTTGATCAATCTGCGGATATATCCCGTCAATTTCAATTCTGCTACCTTAAAACAGGTGCTAACACACTGTAAAATCGTACGTGATGTTCCCCCCCGGCGGAACTGGACACTGCGTAACCATAGCCGGGCCATCCATAAACGTCGTCCCGTTCTGGAATAGGCCATGGAAATGCAGACTTGTATCCTGATCTCCCAAGCCATTATGAAGGTGCACAATGAGTCTGTCGCCTTTATCCACGTTAATCTGCGGTATCGGCCATTTCCCATTGATCCCGATGACTTTGCGCGAGAATTTGTTGTCGGGATTTGCAGTGGTCCAGGTGGCGGTGAAGTTGTATGTTACCGTTTTTGCGAGAGCGGAGGAGGAGAGGAGGAGAAGTACACAAAGCAGCTGTTGCGTAAAAGCCATGTCGCCAGGAAGTGTCAACAACATGCACACTGCTTTGTCCCCGCAGACGAGAGAGCACTTGTCTACAATATATCAAACGAGCCCTGCAGTATTGATCCAGGCATTCTGCTTTCTTCCATCACACCGGGTTGGCGGACTAGGGCAATTGTCTATTCTAGGGTTAGATATGATACGGCAAACTGCCGCAGCGTTGAAAATTAGTGCTAGCTACATGTAGAGTACTTTACATTCTTACTATGAAGGAATTCTTCTGCAATAAAGCTGGATCGAGACCTTCCCCAATCTCCACACGCTACTTAGCGCATATAACATTTAGCATTAAATCTGCAGCCAAGAAGAAGGCTGAAAGTTGTCTTTCTCTACCGTTGACTACAGCTATTAGGTACAATCCCGTCGTGTACTATTCTCGCAACGGAAGCCCCTCGTTATAGAGTACATGTTGACCCCGCACCATCGCTACGCTGGCTCATTCGCCAAAACGAAAAATTTGCCGGCTAACCTATTGATCACATGCACGATAACTGTAAGTTATCAGATGATTATTCTTGTGCGGTTTCAGGTTCAGCTAAGGTGGCCGGAAATTGGTAGGATATCTGATCAATGATGCGATGGCTGATCGGACTGTGGGGGCAAGCATGGAACTTGCCACAGAGTTCGCCACGATTGTTAGGTGGATCGAGGAGGATATTTGCCGTGCTGTGCTGGTGGGGATGTTTGTTTGCTGTACTTACTTAAGGAAGTAGCCGCCAATTTCACACCCCATTGGTCAAGGCCAAGACTGATGCACTGGACAAGACATGGCCCGAATGCTTGAGACACACAAGCTTCTGGTATTGCCGGAATCTGGATCGCTAGAAGTAGTAGACGACTCGGTTCAGGTTCTGCACGCAAGGTCAACCCACGGTGTCTGGATTTGGTCTTAGCACTGGCAACGTAAGGCAGTGCCGAATTTCCAGATTGCAGCAATTGAATTTAGATACATGCAGGACTTACTAGTTTTTTTCTCACTACTCGAAATGGGGACATCCCAACGAATCCGATTATCAGATACCCCCCACTCTAGTTGACTAGCGATTATGCAGGCGACATGCACGATTGATTGGCTGTGGAGGCCGACCTCTAACGACAATCATGTCATCAGATAAATCGCGCATCGGAGAAACCCTACGCACATACCGCGCGGACACTACTACGAGCTTTCCTTCACATTTCATATCATTGTGGAGCCCCAGCGCTGAAAAAAATATTACACAACAAATGTGGCATTGGGCCCTGTCATTCGTTGATTAACCGAGTTTTACGCGGGGATTCGGGGAAGGGAGAGGTCAAACGAACTAGAAGGGGAGATTGAGGAGAACAAACATATTCGGTCGTGTGCCGATTCTATTTTCCTGCACCACCCGACAAAGTGAAGAGTTTGACTGAACCCCAGTCGTGCGTGGTTGGTGGCCATCCTGTGATGGGATATATGAGCTGTGACGCTCCTACCCGTGTTGTGTTGCAGCAGCAACGTTGCCGGCCCTCCGCATATATTAGTGCCCGGTAGCCAGAAACATCTGATAGTTTCATCTTGCATCTGTCTTTGTTTAGCCTTTCAAAATGGGCAAAAACGTCTTCTCGGTTCCTGGTAGGTAGATAATCTTTCGACTGATACTACTAACACAGGTAGTGTTCTTCATCGTCTTCCGCGAAACTGTTGAGACGGCAATTGTCGTTGCCATCCTCCTCTCGTTCGTAAGGCAGACTCTCGATAATGATGTAGCAATCCACAAGCGTCTCGTAAGACAGGTCAATTCCCCCCCCCTCCGCATTCACAACATATTGACAACATTGAAGGTCTGGCTCGGCACCTTCGCCGCATTCGTGATATGCTTCATCGTCGGCTGCGGGCTGATCGGCGCCTTCTACGGCCTTCAAAAAAATATGTGGGGAGGTACTGAAGATCTGTACGAAGGGATCTTCTCCGTCCTCGCGGCCGTAATAATAACGCTCATGGGTTTTGCGCTGCTGCGCATCAACAAACTGCAAGAAAAATGGCGGGGCAAAATTGCCGAGGCAATGGCGACAAAGCCGATGATGGGAGGTGGCCCGTTCAAGAACTGTGCAAGGAAATATGCGATGTTTATTCTGCCGTTTATCACCGTGCTCAGAGAGGGGGTGGAGGCGGTTGTGTTTGTTGGAGGCGTGAGCTTGAACGAGCCTGCGTCTGCATTTCCGTTGCCGGCGATTACGGGGTTGCTGGCGGGTGCGCTCGTCGGCTGGCTCGTCTATAAGGGCGGGAATAAGACGGCGCTGCGATGGTTCTTGATCGGCAGCACCTGTGTACTGTATCTTGTCGCCTCGGGACTGCTGAGCAAGGCAGCGTGGTCGTTCGATATGTACCAGGTAAGTGTGCGAGCATTGTTTTGGGGCACGATTTCTGACTAGGTGATAGTTTGCGCAGCTTGTTGGCGGTGATGTGGCGGAGACAGGTGCTGGACCGGGAAGCTACAATATCCACAAGTCTGTGTGGCACGTCAATTGCTGCTCCCCAAAGGTTAGCGGGGGTGCTGGGTGGGGTGTTTTCAACTCTGGTAGGTTGCATACTATACGCCGACCGTTTGCAATTGCTGATAGGGGCAGTGTTGGGATGGCAGAATAGCGCGACGTACAGCTCGGTTATCACGTATAATGTGTATTGGATTGTGGTGATTGGGTGGTTGATGGTTATGAGGTTCCAGGAGACGCATGAGAGGTATCCGTTGATGAAGGCGAAGACTGCTACTGTTGGTTCGAGGGCTGCATCAGAGGAACCGGTGGAAGAGGCGAGACAGAAGCATGCCGCGGGGCCTGATGTTGCGGAGGTTAAGGAGTAGGTGGATGTGTACTTAGTACGTAGTGGGAACGATAATTGTGATAATTGAAGCCAATAGTCATAGAGTGTGAGGCCATCCACGGGAGTCGTTCTTGTTTCAAAGTAGTGCTACGAGTGGCAGAAGGTGATGTTCACGCCCCGCATGTGTTCGGAAAACCTTCTCACCGCAGCCATCCAGCTCAAGCCGGCACATGTGCACAGTTCACCTCCAGCAACAAAGAACGATAATCCGTCCCCACCCACCACACTTCACATACACAATTGAAACCTCTCGTCTATCACCGAACCCATTTTTAACACTCACCACTGACAAAATGCAATCCGACCGACGGAAAAACATTACTTGACAACAACCCGCCACTTTGTTTGTTTGTAATCATATTGCATTCGGCCATGGCATATACCTAACACATTTCCTCCCCGCTTCTTTCGTAACACAAGGAAACCAAAGCAAAGTCGCAAGTCCTCTTCTCCCGAAACAAACGAAATCCGCCAAAAAACAACATCAACTTTTACACCCCCCCCATCACTCAACTCCTCATGATCTGAGTTCTCCACCTCCTCCACCACTCTGCTAACTCTGCCAACATCTGTATGGAAAAGCAAATCCAACAAAGCCTGAGAATATTTTTTCTTCTGTGAAAACAAGAGACATCAGTAACTGAATCTTTGGCTTTTTCATCACTTTTTCAATACCCTCATACTCATCTTCCCCCTCTTGCCCATTGATCCATAACCTTTTTTGTTCTGGTTTCCATCTCTTACACTACTTGAACAAGTGGTCCCTAGTCTGATATTCATGTCCACACCACCAACATTTCATATCTTTTCTTTTTCCAATCCGCTTTAGATACTGCACCATCAGTCCATGTCCGGACTTCAACTGGTAGAATCTTGCTGCAATCGATTTCCAAGCCTTCATCACTGCACCATTCCCTCCTCTTTTCACTAAATCATACTGATAACTGTGCTTTGACTTGGCTCCCATCTTTTGTATTATTCCTTTACTCTCCTCCCACTTAAGTTCATCTCCTTTACCCTTTGACTAACATGGGCAAGTGAAATATAATCTAAACTCTTAAGCGGATTTTGTGTCTCGGTATACTGTCCTTGATGCTTATATGCCACTTTTGTTGCTTGTTGGTCTGCCTGTTCATTCCCTTCAATACCCTTATGTGCTGGTACCCACCGGTACTCCACTGGTATTGCTCTTTTGAGAATGTCGGTTTCCCATCTCATCGTCCCTAACGCTAGGGCCTGTCCTGGTCCTAGTTCGTCTGATTGTATTCTTTTTAACAACCCGCCACTTGGTGCGGTTGCATAAAGAATGAGGTACTTTAATACCTCTCCCCCTCTTGCTTTACCCCGTCTATCGATGTATAACTGACCTGTTCGCAATTAGATACTTATTGACAGGAGCGACGTAAACTATTTGAATCTATCAAAACTATTATTGCTCCTGTAACCGATGGCTACAAGCTCACCGAAGTGCAAGAAGTCCAAGGCTATGCCAGTAACCAGTCCAAGCCCTGTTTCTAGTCTAGAGTTAGGAGTGACCATCCATGATTGGTATCAGTGCTGCACCCAACACACCTCCGACAACACACCACACCACCTTTTAGTTTTGCCAAGACCGATTCTACCCAATCAAGTTTGACATCGCGAGAAAATTTTTGCTTCAGTTTTCAGTTGAACGAACTTCAACCGTTTAGAAGCTATCAACAATGAGTCTCTTCGGAGCCAAAAAACAGCCAGAACTCCCTCTTAAGGAGGTACTTAAGAGAGCGAAAGAAAACTACGAGAAAAAGATGGAGTCAGTTCCGTCTGAGGCTTCGGCCGTCTCAAGCAGCCATATAGGCAGATAACTCGACAACGTTACGGGTCCGGTTTCAGATCATGATCAGAAAAGCGTCATGGTTGATAGCGAGGCGGAGTTTCTAGAAAGACAGTATCACGGAACCCAAGAGTACGAAAGATTCAAGGCGGAAGAGAAACAGGAACTTTTCGAATATGGGCTTTGCAAGGCCCGTATCGAGGATGATTTGAGGAGAAGGGAAGGATCCCACGAGACCTCGAGAGTTGGAACGGGAGAGCTACCTAGCGATCTGGAAGATATGAGAGCATACTCCGACCTTACGGGAGTTACAGGAGTTACGGGTATCACGAGATATGAAAGCAAAAGTGTGGACAGCCAAGAATCGTCGAGGTTGTCTTCACCACCACCGACTACGAGTTACGGGGGAAGTGAGATTTCCTTCCCATCGCAAACACCAAGGGAGACGGTTTTGTCCCCTTTGCCAGCCACGAACTATAGCGAGGGAAGCCTTTTGGGTTTGCCTCCAAGCGCTCTTCCCCAGGATCCTTTTTCGACTCCTAGGGCGAGTGCTGGAATTATTGCGCGCAGGTATACTCAGTCGGAGGAAAATACGAGCCAACACGCGGAAAAGGAGGGGGGAATGGAAGAGACCCGGAAAGTCTACACACCCATTGCGAGAAAATTCGAAGTCAGCGATAGTAGCGACAACGAAGATGATATGATGACAGAGGTGGAGTGGAGGGATGAGGAGCCTTACATGACACCAACAAAAAAGGGGAAGAAAAGAAATAAGGGGGTAAAGAGGCCGGCAACGCCCGAACGACCAATCCCTAATAAGCCGCAGACGCCAAGCAGGAAGAAGCTCAAATCTGGTTGGGCCAAGCCAGTGGAGACGTTGACCAGTGAGAATGAACTGGCAGATCTCGGAAAGTTTATTGGTGAGTATCTTCAGAACACTAACAGACTGAGGGATTTTATGGTTGGACAAGAAAGAAATGACGCAAATTATGATAGTTGGTGTCAACAGCAGAGCCAACATATTGCAGCGAGACAGAATCATACTAACGCGGCAATTATGTCGGTAAGAGAGATAGCGAAGGAAGTGCGTACAAGTGTGGAGACGGAGAGACAGTATGCAGGAGAGAGGGCGGAAAAACTCGACAATAGGTTGGGTAAGATAGAAAAGAAATTGGCCAGAATTGCTCCGGTGAATATGGCTAAGACAATTGAAAATGCAATGAAAGATTGCATGGAAAAGATGATCGATTGGCTGACAGATAGGGTTGTGGAGAGATTTGAAGATGCAGCTGAAAAAGATAGGAAAAAGACAGAAATTCGAAGGGGGAAACAGGTAGAAGCCACCCCTGAGAATTTTGAAATGAGTGATATCGAGTTTGAACCGGGGGCAACCTTTTCAGAGGAGGAAAATGAACACATTGCGAGGGTGCTCGAACGAATGGAGGTGGAGGAGCAAGAATTGGACGCATCTAAGCATGCACCGATTATCCCACTGGGAGAGAAGAGGCAGGAGTTTCCGAGGTTCACCCCAAGTGGACAAGTTATGATTGCGAAGAGACCGGTTATTGCACCCGCAGTGCCGGAACAAAAGAAGAAGGAGGCGAAAAAACCGGAGGTGAAGGAGACACCAAAGGGACCAAAGGCAGGAGAGAAAAAGAAGCCGGAGGTTAAGAAACCCGTACAACAACAACCGGCAAAGAAGTCGGAAGAGAAGAAGAAGGAGACGTGGGGGCAGAGGGCGGCCACGCCACCACCATTAAAGAAGCAACCCGAACAGCGACAACAACAACAACAATCGGGACAGCAGCAGAAGAAGAAGGGGGATGGCTTTGTCGAAGTAAAAAGACAGCAAAAGAAGGAGGAGATAAAGTCGGTCCCCCCAGAACAAAATTCGATGGAGAAGAGGAGAGTCACCTTTAAGAGGGATAATGGCCTTCCCCTTTCTCAGAAGAAGGATTTGGATATTTCGTCGGAAGTGAATGAGCACTTTGTGAGGCGAAGGTTCCTTATTTTGTTCGCATTCAGGGAGTTACGAAGAACACCCGAGGATGTCTGTCGACCATTACGACTCCGCGAGCAACGGCCGAAATGTTGATTCGGTACCGAGGGATTGCGATAAAAGCGGCGAGAAAGGTGGACGCAGGAATTGTGGACATCGAGACAAATGAACTCTGGGAGAGAGTAAAAATGCCTGGCATCAATTTTGACAGATATTTGGGAAAGAAGACGGGAGGAGGACTGGAGAAATTGAGGCAAGAATTGCAGGCTGAGAATGATGGGGTGGTGTTGCCCCTCGCTATCAACTGGATTGGAGGACCGAAAGATGTGCAAAAGAAGAAGGCGGAAGGAAAGAAAGCATCTTCAGTTGTGTTTGCGGTCAAGGGAAGTAAAATGGCCGAAAAAGTTTTGAAGGGAGGTTTGAGAGTGGCAGGAGTGAAGTATGATGTGGAGAAGTTCGTAAATGCCGGTCCAGATTCCTTTTGTGGTGTATGCAGCAGATGGGGACATGTTGAAGCGAAGTGTGGATCATTGAAGATGCCGGCGTGTATGTTGTGCGCGGGGAGACATCTAACGAAAGATCATAAGTGCAACATGGTAGGTTGCAAAGCTAATGCAGGACAGAACTGCACCCATAATGTCGACAAGTGCGTCAACTGCAAGGGGAACCATATCGCGAAGGCCCATTGATGTGTTAAGAAACAGGAGGCCATTAAGATAGCGAGAGAAGAAAGATGTTCCTGGAAGGAGAGAGAAGGGGAACGACGAAATGTTACAATGGATCAACAGAAGGAGCTGGATCATACAGAGGATGGGGGACCATCGACTGCAGATGCGGAAAAGAAGGCTCAGGATGATGAGCAAATTGAAAAGAAGCCGGAAGTCCAAGTTGTAGCGACACAAGAGACCGAAGGACAATCTTCTAACGCAGGGACCCAAGCAACCCCCATGAAGTCATGGTGAAATGCGTAATGCATAACTGTGGGAGGGGATATGAGGCGACTATGATGGCGTTGGAAACAGGAATTGTTTGGGGGGCTGATGTTGTGATGTTGCAAGAACCGTATG
>Ga0307515_10019679_pt1 | contig 12121 bp, 6 predicted proteins | sample 17_EM_MG_FD_194513 | JGI IMG/M metagenome (GOLD analysis project Ga0307515, IMG submission 194513) | Populus trichocarpa ectomycorrhiza microbial communities from riparian zone in the Pacific Northwest, United States - 17_EM | ecosystem: Host-associated > Plants > Roots > Unclassified | place...
CCTAATCATCCATCTAACATTTATTTACGTTTCACCAAGATTATAGAGGAGATTAGAACGAGCCACTCTTTGCCATCACGCACCTATAAATAGCCCCACAAATTCAAGCCATACCACAACACACCATACATTAAAAACCTTCCCAACACGCTCTTGCCTCATTCTTGTTCTAATACCTTCTGTGAGCATGGCCGAAGAGAAGCAGCACCAAGGCGTCTTCCACCACCACAAGAGCGAGGAGAAACCAGAGACTGCCACAGGTTATGATGCTCCACCTCCTCCTGTTTCAGATGTTGATTACAGAAAAGAAAAGAAGCATCACAAGAATCTTGAGCACGTTGCTGAGCTTGGAACTGCTGGCGCTGGTGCTTTTGCCATGGTACAATGTTTTGTCAGTTGTCGCTCGCTAATTTAAATTCTGTGTGTTACTATATATATATATTCTGGTTAATATTTTTTTTAAGGTATTCTTTTATTTCATGTAATAATCAATCTTTTTAAAAGACACCTGTTTTCAATCATTGTTTTTTTTTAGAATGGTTATTGTTATATGTTTTTATTTTTATTTTACAAAAAAGGGTAAGTTGGTGGATATTTGCGTATAGAAGTGTGTGTGTGTATAATTGATGTGGGATTCTCTCATGTTAAATATTTCAATGCAAGAGCTACAAACAAATTCACGATCTTTAATCAATTATTTTTTATAACCAGAGACAAATTATTTTCCATAAAACAATTATTTTTTCTCTCTGTTTTTTTTTTCTTTAATGAAAGTTCAAGAAATCAGCAAGCCAGCAAGGAATAGTTTTTTTTTTATTCCATATTTATTTGTTGCTTTAATAATTTAGAATGAGAAGCACAAGACAAAGAAAGACCCAGAGCATCCACACAGGCACAAGATAAAGGAGGAGATTGCCGCGGCAGCTGCAGTTGGAACCTGTGGACTTGTATTCCATGAGCATCATGAGAAGAAAGCAACCAAGAAAGAGGAAGAAGAGGCTAATGGAAAGAAGCACCACCACTTCTAATTGTTTTAATTAATTAATTAATCTTGTGTGTTACAGGCCTTAATCTTGGTTACGTCACTAATCACTATAGTTATAAATCACCCCTCCTAAATAATACCTGTATGCACGAGATTTTTGTATCCCTGCCGAACCGGTGCTATCTGGCTCTTTCGCTTTTGTACGCAATATTAATTCTTGTTTATAAAAATATCTGAGATGGTTAGGTGATATTAGTATTTTGTCATTTTTAATTTTTAATCTTTTCTTATGAAGTAATCATTTTATTTCTGTCCTGGTGTCTTTAGATTTTCCCGAAGACAGGACTGGGAGGTTTTCGGCCGTGCCATGTGATTACTCGCCAATATGTTCGAGCATAATAAGTCATTCAATTATTCTAATTGGAGGATTGTGTTTAATTATTATTTTAAAATTAAAGAGACAAATATAAAACGGAAATAAAAATGTTTTGCAAACAAAGATAAAAATATAAAATAAATACATTAAAGGAATAATTTTGGAATAAAATCTAGATTTTTTTTAAAATAAAAAAAGAGGTACATAAAAATATGTTATTCTTATCAATAACTATCTCTGTTTTTTTATTACAAAATAGTAATCAAATATTATTTAAAAGCACAAATACTAGATTGTCACCTCATCCAATTAAGGTTTAAATGCTTATATTATATTGCTTATCTTATCTATGTTTTCTTCCTTAGTAGTACTTCCAAGTTTAAATGTTGGAATTTGTTTTATAAATCATGGGTTAATTGGCACATTTGATCCTAAACTTAAAGTGTGGTATACTCACTTTCATGGTTAAATCTTTATTAGAAATTATTCTCCAACAAAAATTCTTTAACACGGAACATTAACTTGATTAAAATAAATTGAGTAATTAAAAAATTAATCTAAAATAACTCTAGATTGACATATTTTGTGAAACTCAAAACTCTTTCTTCCACATAGAAAAGAAATAAGATTTTTCTATAACTTATATAGTTGGAAGTTGAAGGGTTATAAATGAATCTTAAAGCAAAGTAGTATTGGTTTAACCCACTCATGCACACTTGGCTCTGGCTCGGAGTCTCAAGGCTCGAGTCCTGGGTCCTGGGCTTTGGTTTGAGTTTGTTTTTTTTAACCTATTATGGACTTCGATTTCAGTTTATTATAAAATAATTCTTTGGCCTATAAAAAAAATATTTTTTACTGGTCCATTTATGAATATTCAACCAATAAATAAAAATTCTGAACATATTTTAATTTTCCTCCCTTATGTTTTACCTTATTTTTTTTTCTAGTGTTTTTGTTCTTGTCATTGTAAAGAGATTTTAAGTATAGATTCCCTTGGTTCGTTAACTTTTAAAATAAGTATATACTTTAAACGTATACTTGTTGCAATCATAAAGGCTTGTTAATATCATTCCTTTGTACAAAGAAAGGATTTATAATTGACAAAAACTTCTTGTTACCTTTTGTTCTTTTGAGTTTCATCAACAAGTAAGTACTATAATTTCTCTTGTTTTAGTTTCTCTAGTTTTAGTGTATATGTATATGATAGTATCATGCTAGGTTTTTAATTTACACATAATATTTGTTTATATGGCTAGAATACATGCTAAATTTTTATATATAAGTTTGCAAGATTTTAGTTTATTAATTTGATGAACATTTAAGTATATCCACACCTTTCTACATTATTCACAATAATCATTCTCATCTAATACATCTTAGAGCTTTATTAAACACATAATTTTACTGAAATCAATTAATTAAACTCATTTTTTATTTAAATAATTACATCCCTCTTTCCTTGAGAATATATTTGCTTAATTAAATCCCAACAAGTTCACACATGCTATATGCATTACACTTCTTTCACACATCATTAGTAATAGATTTCCACACAAACAAAATTCAAAGTTCAATTCCCTATTTCTTCATGTTATGGCCGAATGAACCACTATTAGAAAGCTAAGTGATTCTTTCCAATTTCCTTCCAAAATCAAGTATTACCCAAAACTAATCATCCTAACTTCACATTTTTATCCCTAATCTAGTTGTGACTTAAAAAAATAATATATCCCCCTATTTCCCTACCTTGGTTGAACCACTCATGTATGGTGAGAGGCAAATCTCTATCTTAGTTCTTATCACAAATCCATTACCTGTCCTTTTTCCTATATCTAGAAACATGTTTTTCAACATAACATTCCTAACTGAACACACCTTCATCAAATCCTCTTCATCTAGGGTTCCACATACACTCAGTGTTATCAATTCATGTAAAATAGGTTCAAACATGTAAAACCCCGTAAAACAAAAGTTCAACCGGTAAATACCTGGGAGAAAACATGAGGGAACCGGTCAATGAACAACTTAAAAGACACTAGGATAAGAAAATACAACATTCAAACATGACCTATCATCATTTATGAGGAAGTATAAATACATTGAGAGAATAAAAAGGTGACTTTTTCTCTCCCTATAATCTGGCTAGAACAGCCTTAGCAGCCCCTTCTCTTTCTAAATTTCCACCAAAACACTCCTTGCATGTTACCTTTCTTGAATGCTTGAGTGAGAGAAGAGTAAATGTGAGGTGGGAGACTAAAAAATTAAAGTGTTGGAAGAGGTATAGGGCTGGCCGGAACACCATATATAAAAGAAAGGGAAAAAAAGTGATAAGTGCAAAATATACATATTTTTTTTCCTTTTACACTATGCTTTTTAATGTATTTTGAACTTATTTGAGTTGATTGGAAGTTATTTTTATGAGTTTGGCATGCAGAAGAGACTTCGTGAATTAATCGTTAAAAGATAAGAAATGTTGCATTTTATATTTTGTACCTAGCTTCTTGTGACAGATTGTTTGCCAAGTTAGAGTTCTAAAATGAGAAGGTGAGCTTAATCTAAGTTGAAGTACACATGTCAAGGTTTCCAAGAAGGTATTTTAGGCAAAAAACTGATCTTATTCGGACCTCGAATCAGAACCGTAAACTCGGGTCAGAATCTTTCTCGCAGCAGGATTATTTGCTTTCATACTAGATATTCAAACAGGAATATCTTAAGCTTATGATATCAAAATCAGGCAATTCAAAAACCCAAATTCATGCACACACACATGACTACAACTTTCATGGAGGACTCAAAGTCAAATAAAATTATTTTGAAGGACAAAATCCAGACGCAATCTGGTTGGTCAAAATGGATCTCCTGATCTGATTCGGAAACTAACAATGTTGAGCATCCCAATATGACTGAGAGTCTGACATAAAAACAGTGGGCCTTACAACCCAATAAAGGTTCAAATCAATCCTTTAGCATGTCACGAATGAAAGAATATAGCTGAGATGGTCGGATATTGCAAGAAACCAAGTCAGAATCAAAGTCTAAATTGCAACAGAGGTGGTATTGCTACAGAATTGTGACAGCAGCAGAATCAGTTTTCAACACAAATTCTGAGAAATTTATCCAATCTTAAGGACTAGATAAAGAAGGAAAGAATTTAGCATCGTGAAGACTCCTAATTAGCCTAAGAATCCTGAAGATTTCGGAAGCAAAAGGGGAGGATAAAGAGAGAGCAAAACACAGTTGAAACATGGTTCGAAAAACATTCATTTCTTCTCTGCTTTTGACAATATTTCAGCAACCGTGAACTAAACTCCTGAATTCGGTTCAAAAAGAATACACACCATCTCCATTAGCACGTTATGAGAAGTAACGTTATTAGTGTAATTCTTTCATATTCAAGTATTTATTTTTTCTTGTTCAGAATTATGCTATTGATTGTTATTCAAGCTTATTGAATTGTTTTGAGATAGCATGTATGCTTTCTAGCTTAAAGATTAATTTGATTGCTGAAACTATCATATTGATTTATTAGGGAAAAATAAACTAAAATTGTCAAGCTTTTGAACGTTTGTTTAGAATAAATGCATAGATTTTATTCCTAAGACTACTGCCGAGTGAATGAAAATTGCTTTCAATATTACATTCGTTTGATGGCAAGAAATTGATTACAGAGCTTTTCCTAATTAATGTACTCGTAATCTCATCGATTTCCCTCAGCTTTAAGGGATATCGAATTTATTTGCTTGACGTGAAAGAATATTTATTTTACTTCGATGATCAACAAATTTCTAGGAATGAATGTTTGGACTCTTAAACTAATTTAACGACATATCAATTTATTATTTTCAGAATTATTATTTCTTGAATTTTTCATTCAAATCCCCCGTTCTTTCTCATTTTGGTATACTGTAAGAAGATTAAATGAAATTTCTCTTGGGTTCGACCTGGTTTTCACGATCATGCTATAAATTTATTTTGTTTGTGATAGTTAAGTCAGAAATATATTTTGGTGGTTCCGAATATTGGAATTGATGTTAATATAAAAATATTTAATTAAACAACTGTAAATAATCCCAACATTCCTCTCATGTGAAAATGCAAATAGCAATTGATAGTCTAATATCTTTGTTGGGAGTCATGATTTTTGTAACCCTCTCATGGCTTGGTCTTACATTATCGAACAACAGAAATGTAGCTGGCGAATTTTAATAACCAAGACATAACTCATTGGAGCCAAAACATGAGAACACTCTCTGTTTGTTAACATTATTCAATGGCCACCGCCAAATTCGAACTAGACTTTCTTTACAATAATCTTGTTATGCTTCAAGGGTGGTGGTGAAGGAGGAGAATCCTCGGATTTAACACAAGAACCTTCAAGAATGTCGCCTTCCTCCGCGGTCCTAGCGTGACAATCATGGCAGGCCAGCATTGTCGATTGATGGTGCGAATTGCTCGACAACATCCACGACCTAGGTTAGTCTCTCCATTAAAGAGGAAGAGGATAATTTTCCCGGTGCTGGGTCAAAGAACCCCAACAAGTGTAATGCGATTTCCGAGACACTATAAGGATCTTCTCAGGTGAACTTCATGAAACAGCCGAGCATAATTAAGTAATTTTCAACTTTTGAATACAAATATGAAATAGTATGATGTTTGTGACAAATTGGAAGGGAATCGTCATCAAGAGTTCTATAGCAGTTTGATCAGCTTCAGGGTTATTGCGGATACAATATTGCTGAATCTCAATCAATATTAACATTGAAAAGCCCAATTACTAGAGGAAAGCTGCAACTCCCTTTTGCTTTTAGCTGTCGTTGGCATCGCTGGCTTCTTATTGGTTGCAATCCGAAATAGTTAGTTTTTTTTTTAAAAGTGTTATTTTTAATATTAATATGTTCAAATAATTTTAAAATATATAAAAAAAATTATAATTTAAAACACAATTCCAAACAACTCAAAATCACAACAAAATGAGTTCGAAAAAGTTAGCCGTAATATATATCCACGAATGAATATCACTTAAAACTGTAATTTTCTCAAGACAAATTAAATTGGATCCACCCACCAACAATTCTATAAAATATCAAAATTTTGTCTTATAAAAGAAGAGCAATGTTTCGAGCAATATCCAAGAATTTGCACAATAAATCAAAAGAATTATTTAAATATAGAATTTCTTATTTACGGTTGGTTCGAAGGAGATGACACAGTGTATTCTAGGGTTTAATTAATGTTAAAAGCAACCATATCTAATTTCCTCCATGATGATACGTGCAAAGAACTTCATTATAAAAGTAATATATAGATAATTAAATAATCCGTGATCCCAGATATCCTAATCATCCATCTAGCATTTATTTACTTGTAACCAAGATATAATTTATAGAGGAGATTAGAACGAGTCACTGTTTGCCATCATGCACCTATAAATAGCCCCACAAATTCAAGCTATACCACAACACACCATACATTAAAAACCTTCCCAACACGCTCTTGCCTCATTCTTGTTCTAATACCTTCTGTGAGCATGACTGAAGAGAAGCAGCACCAAGGCGTCTTCCACCACCACAAGAGCGAGGAGAAACCAGTTGATTACAGAAAAGAAAAGAAGCATCACAAGAATCTTGGGCACGTTGGTAAGCTTGGAGCTGCTGCCGCTGGTGCTTTTGCCATGGTACAATGTTTTGTCAGTTGTCACTCGCTAATTTAAATTCTGTCTGTTACTATATATATATTCTGGTTAATATTTTTTTTAAGGTATTCTTTTATTTCATGTAGTAATCAATCTTTATAAAAAAAACACCTGTTTTCGATCATTGTTTTTTTTTAGAATGGTTATTGTTATATGTTTTTATTTTTATTTTACAAAAAAGGGTAAGTTGGTGGATATTTGTGTATAGAAGTGTGTGTGTGTGTGTGTGTGTAATTGATGTGGGATTCTCTCATGTTAAATATTTCAATGCAAGAGCTACAAACAAATTCACGATCTTTAATCAATTATTTCTTATAAAAAGATACCAGGCCTATATATATATATATGTGAATCCTTGTTTTTATAAAACAATTATTTTTTCTCTGTTTTTTTTTTATTTAATGTAATTTAAAGAAATCAGCAAGCCAGCAAGGAATAGTTTTTTTTTATTCCATATTTATTTGTTGCTTTAATAATTTAGAATGAGAAGCACAAGTCAAAGAAAGACCCAGAGCATGCACACGGGCACAAGATAAAGGAGGAGATTGCCGCGGCAGCTGCAGTTGGAACCTGTGGATTGGTATTCCATGAGCATCATGAGAAGAAAGCAACCAAGAAAGAGGAAGAAGAGGCTAATAGAAAGAAGCACCACGGCACCACCACTTCTAATTGTTTTAATTAATTAATTAATCTTGTGTGTTACAGGCCTTAATCTTGGTTACGTCACTAAGCACTATAGTTATACATCACCCCTCCTAAATAATACCTGTATGCACGAGATTTTTGTATCGCTGCCGAACCGCTGCTATCTGGCTCTTTTGCTTTTGTACGCAATATTATTTCTTGTTTATAATAATATCTGAGATATTTGTGTGATATTAATATTTAGTCATTTTTAAGTTTTTCTTATGAAGTAATCATTTTATTTTTGACCGCTATTATAGTCTAAATAATTTAGGTGTCTTCCCTGGTGTCTTCAGATTTCCCTGAAGACAGGACTGGGAGGTTTTCGGCCGTGCCTTGTGATCACTCGCCAATATGTTCGAGCATAATAAGTCATTCAATTATTCTAATTGGAGGATTGTGTTTAATTATTATTTTAAAACTAAAGAGACAAATATAAAACGGAAATAAAAGTGTTTAGCAAACAAAGATAAAAGTATAAAATAAATACATTTTAGGGATAGTTTTGGAATAAAATCTAGATTGTTTTAAAATAAAAATAAAAAGATTCATAAAAATATGTTATTCTTGTCTTCACTATCTCTATCTTTTTTATTACAAAATAGTAAATAAATACTATTTAAAACCACAAATACTAGATTGTCACCTCATCCAATTAAGTAGGTTTCATTTTATGATAACAAACAAATCAAATGCTTATATTATATTGCTTATCTTATCTATGTTTTCTTCCTTAGTAGTACTTTCAAGTTTAAATGTTGGAATTTGTTTTATAAATCATAATTAATAGGCATATTTGATCACAAATTTTTTTTAACACGGAACATTAACATAATTAAAATAAATTGTAAATAATTAAGAAATTGATCTAAAAAAACTCTAGATTGACATGTTGTATGAAACTCAAAATTCTTTATCCCACAAAGAAAATAAATGAGATTTTCATATAACTCATATAATGGGAAGTTGAAGGGTCATAAATGAGTCTTAAAGCAAAGTAGTTTTAGTTTAACCAACTCGCGCACGCTTAGCTCTCGCTCGGAGTCTCGAGCCTCGAGTCCTGGGTCTTAGACTTTGGTTTGGGTTTGTTTTTTTCTAATCTATTTTGAATTTGAGTTTATTATAAAATAATTCTTTGACCCATAAAAAAAATATTTTTTACCGGTCCATTTATGAATATTTAGCCTATAAGTAAAAAGTCTGAACATATCTAATCTTCCTCTCTTATGTTTTACCTTCATTATCTTCCTTTATAGAGATTTTGTTCTTATCATTGTAAAGAGCTTTTAAGTATGGATTATCTTGCTTCGTTAACTTTTAAAGTAAATACATACTTTAAACTTATAGTTGTTGCAATCATAAAAGACTTGTCAATATCATTCCTTTGTACAAAGAAAGGAGAAATACAACTTTAAGGACATAGAATTTATAATTGACAAAAACTTCTTGTTACCTTTTGTTCTTTTGAGTTTTATCAACAAGTACCATAATTTTTTTGGTTTTAGTTTCTCTAGTTTTAGTTTATTTGTGTATGATAGTATCATGCTAGGTTTTTAATTTACACATAATATTTGTTTATATGGCTAGAACACATGCTAAATTTTTATACATAAGTTTGCAAGTTTGCCTTTTTTAGATATTTTTGCATGATATATATAATTTAAACAATTGTGATCCTTTATTTAATCTATAGCTTACAAACAACATCATGTAATACAAGACCAAAGTTAAAGTTAATTTTGTTTGTTTATTTGTAATTAAAGATACAAATTTCTCTTATGATAAATAAAAGGAAAAAATTATAAATCTTCATCCAACTCAAATTCTCATATTTATAACAAGAACGACTTCATATAATTTCACACACACACACACACACACACACACACACACACACACACACACACAAATTCTCATATTTATAGCATGTATGCTTTCTAGTTTCTTTCAATCCATAATTATTGTTAGGGACTAGAGCAAGAAGCAAAAGACTTAATTTGATTGCTACAACTCTCATCTTGATTTATTAGGAAAGAATAAACTAAGTTAAAATTATCAAGCTTTTGAACGTTTACTTAGAATAAATGCATAGATTAATTGTATTCTTAAGACTACTGTCGAGTGAATGAAAATTGCTTTCAATAATACATTCGCTTGATGGTAAGAAATTCATTACAGAGATTTTCCTAATTAATGTACTCGTAATCTCATCAATTTCCCTCAGCTTTAAGGGATATCAAATTTTTTTGCTTGACGTGAAAGAATATTTATTTTACTTCGATGATCAACAAATTTATAGGAATAGATGTGTGGACCCTTGAACTGATTTAACAACATATCAATTTATTATTTTCAGAATTATTGTTTCTTGAATTTTTCATTCAAATCCCCCGTTATTTTTCATTTTGGAATACTGTAAGAAGATTAAACGAAATTTCCCTTAGGTTTGACCTGGTTTTCACGATCATACTATAAATTTATTTTGTTTGTGATAGTTAAGTCAGAATTATATTTTGGTGGTTCTGACGACCGACCAAAAAGCAAAAAAAAGAAGAAGAAATCATGAAAAACTCCCTCAAATTTGTGTAAATTCGTGTGATAAGAACAAATCCTTACTTTTTGATTATTGTTTTGATTTAATTAGGGTTCGAGAGGAGAAAACCTCAAATGATAAAATCTAAAGCTTTTATACATATTGTTTATTAAGGAACAAGATGATGAGACTAGAAGTTAGTGTAAAAGAAAAACAAAATTCAGAATTTATAAAAAACAAATTCATGTATGTTAAGAGAGAAAACCCTAGTTAAGGTCAGCCACTAAAAGAGTGAAGAGATAATAGAAACTTATTGATAAAATCTAGTAATTATTGGCTTTGAACAAGTGTTCTAAGAGAAATACATAGGCTGAAACAGAAATTTACAAATGATAGTACTTTGTCTTACAAAAAAAAAAGTATGGAACTTATCCTAAATATTGGCTTTTGAGATGAATGTGTGATTGTGTCATGTTAACATGTAATTATAATGAGCTAATGTGATGGTTTACATGAATAAATTTGGAAGAATGGGGACATCATAGTTCGGCCAAGAGAAGAAAATGAAGGAAACCTCCTTGTATGATGAACTCCCTTAGATAAACAAATAAGATAGTAGAAATTAAGTTCATGCATGATGTGGAAATAGTTACCAGATTGTGTTTTATGATTTAGAATGAAATGATTGAGAATGAGAACCTCTCACATTTTGGATTAAGTCTTTGTTGAAAAATGTTCTCCGACATAAGTACTCTAACATGAAATATTAACATGTTCATAATCATTTATTGATGAATAAGAAACTAATCTCAAAGGAACTGTTGATAGACATGCTTTTATAAACCAAAAATACATCAATCCCACGTCAAAAGATTACAAGATTTTCTTGTGAGTTATATAGTGGAAAGTTGAAACATCAAAATTAAACTCGTAAGACACCAAAGATTTTAAAGGGGAGAGGCTCAAGGTTATGTGAGCGTTGGGTGTAAGCCACACAACTATGTTTAGTTCAACTTAACTTCGCACATCAGTAATTAAGTTTGAGTTTACTATAAAATAATTTTTTGATCTAAAATAATTATTTTTTATCAGTCCATTAATAAAATGTTTCTAGATTCATTGAATCTGTCTTATCAATTAATACATTAACAATTTAAAATCCTAAATGTGTGTATTATTGTCTTAATTTAGAATTAATTCTAGCAACCCTAGTTTTCTATATAAATAAGGGCTAGGGGCAGTCCAAAAGTACAAGTATCGATCAATTCTTTTTGCTTTTTCTTGAGTCATGTTTTTTTGTGTCTTTTTTATTCTAGTTATTTTCTATATTACCAAGAAAACTAAAACTCCTCTTGGTTTTATTGTTCACCCTTTTATTGTTCATCCAAACATAAATCATTGTGGATTGAAGCAGTGTAACGATGAAATTGTATTTGTCAAAGAAACTTGTTAAGCATGCAATTGGGGGTAGCATTGTCTTTCCAATAGGATGCAAATTATTATTTATATTCAGAAATGGTTACGCATGCTAGGCACACGCCAGCGGGTGGGTGTCGCCCATGCCTTTCGGGTGGTGCGTGCGGCCCCAGAACAGAACCGAGAGCCTCATTACGAGGTGTCTTTTGATGTCCCTCACCACCCCAGGCGCAATGACAAGGCACGTATGTCGAGGAGGCTCACTGAGGAGCTTTAGGCGGGGGGTTTTCCCTCCCTCCCTCTCTACCCTCTCTCCTTCTGGAAAATCATGCTACCCATTGCAAAAAAACATGGATCAGACATGATTGTCAGACTCAAGTAACGTGGGCCAAGTATGTTGCCAAGCCCAAGTAAAAAATGGATCGGTCACATTTG
>Ga0307515_10019680_pt1 | contig 12120 bp, 8 predicted proteins | sample 17_EM_MG_FD_194513 | JGI IMG/M metagenome (GOLD analysis project Ga0307515, IMG submission 194513) | Populus trichocarpa ectomycorrhiza microbial communities from riparian zone in the Pacific Northwest, United States - 17_EM | ecosystem: Host-associated > Plants > Roots > Unclassified | place...
TCGCCTCGAACGAGTCGGCGGCGGCCGAGCGCATGTTGGTGAGCTTCTTCTCCTTGGTGATGTTCACGTCCATGTCGTCGGCGCGCGAGTTCTCGCCGACGATCATGCCCTCGTACACCTCGGTGCCGGGGTCGGTGAACAGCACACCGCGCTCCTGGAGGTTCGTCATCGCGAACGCGGTGACGGCACCGGCGCGGTCGGCGACCAGCGAACCGTTGTTACGGGTCGTCAGCACACCGAACCACGGCTCGTGGCCCTCGTGGATGGAGTGGGCGATGCCCGTACCGCGCGTCCCGGTCAGGAACTCGGTACGGAAGCCGATGAGACCGCGGGACGGGACGACGAACTCCAGACGGACCCAACCGGAGCCGTGGTTGGACATGTTGTCCATCCGGCCCTTGCGGACGCCCATGAGCTGCGTGACCGCGCCCATGTGCTCCTCGGGCACGTCGATCGTCATGCGCTCGACCGGCTCGTACGTCTTGCCCTCGACCTGCTGGGTGACGACCTGCGGCTTGCCGATGGTCAGCTCGAAGCCCTCGCGGCGCATCTGCTCGACCAGGATGGCCAGCGCCAGCTCACCACGGCCCTGCACCTCCCAGGCGTCCGGGCGCTCGGTGTCGAGCACGCGCAGCGAGACGTTACCGACCAGCTCGCGGTCCAGGCGGTCCTTGACCTGACGGGCCGTCACCTTGCGGTCCTTGACGGCCGCCTTCGCGGAGGCGCCCTTGCCGGTGCCGCCGCGGCCGACCAGCGGCGAGGTGTTCGTACCGATGGTCATGGAGATCGCCGGCTCGTCGACCGTGATGAGCGGCAGCGCGATCGGGTTCTCGGGGTCGGCGAGGGTCTCGCCGATCATGATGTCCGGGATACCGGCCACGGCGCAGATGTCACCGGGGCCCGCCATCTCGGCCGGCTTGCGGGTGAGCGCCTCGGTCATCAGCAGCTCGGTGATGCGCACGTTGGACATGGTGCCGTCGCGCTTGATCCACGTGACGGTCTGGCCCTTGCGCAGCTCGCCCTGCTCGACGCGGAGCAGTGCGATACGGCCGAGGAAGTTGTCGGCGTCCAGGTTGGTGACATGCGCCTGGAGCGGGGCGGCCTCGTCGAACTGCGGGGCCGGGACGTGCGACAGGATCGTGGTGAAGAAGGGCTCCAGGCTGTCGCTGTCCTGCGGGACCGTGCCGTTCTCGGGCTTGGTCAGCGAGGCGACACCGTCACGCGCACACGCGTAGACGATCGGGAACTCGATCTGCTCCTCGTCCGCGTCCAGGTCCAGGAACAGGTCGTACGTCTCGTTGACGACCTCGTCGATCCGGGAGTCCGGGCGGTCCGTCTTGTTGATGCACAGGATGACGGGCAGGCGCTGCTGGAGCGCCTTGCGCAGCACGAAGCGGGTCTGGGGCAGCGGGCCCTCGGACGCGTCGACGAGCAGCACCACCGCGTCCACCATCGACAGACCGCGCTCGACCTCGCCACCGAAGTCGGCGTGGCCCGGGGTGTCGATGATGTTGATGGTGATGACGTCGCCGCCATCCTTCGGGTGGTACTTCACGGCCGTGTTCTTGGCCAGGATCGTGATGCCCTTCTCACGCTCCAGATCGTTCGAGTCCATCATTCGGTCGTCGAGCGATTCGGCGGCGTGCGCGGCGAAGGCACCGGCCTGCTTCAGCATGGCGTCGACGAGGGTCGTCTTCCCGTGGTCGACGTGGGCGACGATGGCGACGTTGCGGATGTCGTGGCGCGTGGCCATATTGCGGCGAACTCCCGGAGAGTGAGGAAGGCCTGCGCGTACGTCTGTGTTACGCGGACCCTGCCGGGCTGGACACGCCACGGCCTTACCCCATCGTACGTGGCGTACGGGGAAGGGGCCTCCGCAGGGCCCGGCGGACCCTGCGGAGCGGTGCGGTCAGGCGGTCTTCGCGGCGATCGAGTCGGCGCCGCAGGAGAGGCGGGCGGCCACACGAGCTGTGGCGTTCCCGGTGCTCTGGGAGCATTCGAGGACGCCGTCGATCGGGACGATCCAGCTCTCCGCGTGCCCGATGGTGGTGCTGCCTCCGGGGCAGGAATAACGGAAGTCCGCCTCGACGACGCGCAGGGCGGCGTAGTGCACGAACCGCCCCGACGTGTTCAGGGTCGAGCTGCCCTCGTTCAGGTCCGGTGCCTTGCGGTTGACATCCGTGAATGCGGCCCCGGTCCCGTCCTCGTCGGCGTCGATCTCGCCGATCTTCCTGCCCAGGGAGGTGAGGACCTCCTTCGCCGCCGGGGCACCGGTCCCGGCCTGCACCCCGACCCGGACCGTGGCCAGCCGCAGCACCTTGTTCTTCAGCTTGCCGCCGCCCTTGCCCAGCGTCTCCACGCCCGAGACCCCGACCAGCCGCGTCGGCTTCTCGATGTTGATCCAGGCGTACGTGCCGTTCGCGCACGCCTTGCCTGCGACCGCGGGCTGCGCACCCGTGGTACCGGCCGTCGCGCTGCCGTTCGTCTTCCCCGCGTCACCGGACCCGCCCGTACACCCCACGGCCCCGGCGAGCAGTGCCGCGAGCGCGAAGCCCACGGCCGACATCCTTCGTGTTCCCCCGTACATGGCCACCCCGTTGTCCTCGTTCTCTTCGTTGCCTTCGTGAAAAGCCCGCTGTGATCAGGCGAGGTCACTCTGACTGAGCACAGCGGGCCGGGCAAGCGAGTTGAGGCGATTCTGAGGCTCCCGGCCGGATCAGCTCCCGGATGACGGGCTCGGCGACACCTTCGCCCCCTTCTTCAGGAAGCCCATGTCCTCGTAGACCGGGGTCTGGAAGCCGAAGGAGCCGGCGTTGACGACGGTCCTGCGGGCGGCGGTGAGTTGCGGGCGCTGGTAGAGGGGGATCGAGCCGGCCGCCGCCCAGATGCGGGCGTCGGCCTTGCGGACCAGGGCGGCGGACTCGTCCTCGTCCAGGGTCGAGGCGGCCTGGTCGAAGAGCTGGTCGACCTGGTCGGTGCCGACGCGGGTGTAGTTCTGCTCGACGTTCAGGGAGCCGTCCGCGGCCGGGACCGGCTTGGCGAAGATCGGGCGGGCGTCGGTGGCCGGGAAGGCGGAGGCGGGCCAGGAGTAGAGGGCGAGGTCGTACTGGCCGGACGCGATGTGGTCCTTGAAGTAGCTGTCGTCGGAGACCTTGGTGATCTCCGTGCGGATGCCGACCTTCTCCAGCATCCGCGAGATGTTGTCGGCGACCGCGCTCAGCGACTCCGAGCCGGTGCCGGACGGGAGCACGAAGCGCAGGGTGAGCGGCTTGCCGTCCTTGGCGAGCACCCCGGTCTTCGCGCCGGCGGGGGCGGCCGTGCCCTTGGGGGCGTACGCGCCGGGCGCACCGCCCTGCTTCACCTTGCGGCCGTCGTACTGCTTGCCGTCGGCGAGGTGCTTGGAGCCCTCGTCACCGCCGTGCCCGGAAGCCTTGTCGTGCTTCTTGGTGTGGTCCTGCGGGTCCTTGTTGTCCTCGCCGACGATGTACTGCCCGTCGGAGCCGCCCTCGGACTCGGCCTCGTCGTCGGACTTCTTGCCCTTCTTGCCCTCGGCGCCGGCGGCCTTCTCGCCCTTGTCCTTGAGCGGTCCGCCGGGCACCCAGCCGGCGTCGGTGAGCAGCGCCTGCGCCTCCGTGGTGTCGTGGTCGCCGAGCGCGCCGCTGTTGTCGGCGTACGCGGCCTGCCCGGAGAGCGCGAGGTGGCTGCCGACCGGCACGGCGGGCAGGCCGAGCGGCGCGAGGACGACCTTCGCCAGCGCCGTACGGTCGAGCGCGCGGGCCACCGCGCGCCGGACGCGCTCGTCGGCGAGCGGGCCCTCGGAGCCGTTGAGGGCGAGCTGCGTGTAGGCGGGCTCGAAGGAGCGGCGGACGGTGAAGGCGCGCAACGCGTCCTGCCGGCGCAGGTACTTGGCGAGCGCCTTGCGCTGCTTCTTGCTGAGCTTCTTCTTCTGCCGGCTCTCGTTCTTGTTCTCGTCCTTGCTCGTGGGACTCGAACTCGCGCCCTGGAGCGGGGTGTTCGTGCCCTTCGCGCGGCCCGCGAGCGCGATACGGCTCGCGTCGGCGGGGTCGATCTCGGCCAGGTCGACCGTGCCGTCGGCGAGCGCGGCGGCCCGCTTGTCGAGCGGTACGGCGTGCAGCACGATCTCGGAGAGCTTCGCGGGCCGGCCCCACCAGTGCGGGTTGCGGGCGAGGACGATCTCCTTGTCCTTGCGGTCGATCTTCTGCACCCCGAAGGCGCCGGCGGTGACCTTCAGCTTGCGGCGCGCGCCGTCGTTGAAGGCGTCCGGGGTGCCCATGACGTCCTTGGGGTACAGCGGCGAGAACAGCGCCTTCCAGTCGGCGTACGGCCTGCTGAAAGTGACCTTGACCTCGAGGTTGTTGGCGCCGCGCTCGATCTTCTCGATGCGGTCGTAGCCGGCGTTGCGCGCGGTCCAGTACGCGGAGTCCTTGCCGGACAGGGCACGCCACTGGGCGGCGAAGTCGGCGGCGCCGATCTCGCGGCCGTCGCTCCACACGGCCCGCTGGTCGAGCTTGTAGAGGACGACCTGCTTGGGCTCGGTGTCGACGACCTTCGCGGACTCCAGGTAGTCGGCGTCCCGCTGCGGCCGGCCCTGCGCGTCGAGCCGGAACATCGCGGGCAGCACGGCCTGGGCGACGCGGGTGGTGGCGTCGTCGGCGTCCGACTGGAACGTGTTGAGGGTCTCCGGTACGTCGTCCACGGCCCAGTTCAGGGTGCCGCCGTCGGCGACCAGGTCACGGCCGACCGGCGCGATGTCCTGTCCGGCGAGCGGCTTGCCGGACTCGTTGTCCGAGCTGCACGCCGCGAGGGTGGGCACCGCGAGCGCGCCCGCGGTGAGGAAGGCGACCGAGCGCATGACCGCGCGCAGTCTGACGCCGTCGTGGGACATCACTGCTACCTCCGGTAAGCCGCGGGCTTCTGATCACTTTTGGGCGTATATGGAGCTGATCAGATCTTTGCGGCCACTGAAGAGGAAACGGTTCGGCCGTGAAGGGCGACACGGCGAGGGGCGCCGGGAAGCCCACCCGTGCGGCGCAATGTTCGAATCTGCCCCCGTACACACCAACGCACCCCGGCCAATCCGTGCACACCGCTTCCCACCGGCAGGTGTGACGCGCAACACTCGCAGGCGCATGAACGTTGCCGTCCAGGGCCGACGCCCACGGAAGCGAGGTCATGTCATGTCCGTGCACGACGAACTGACGTCAGTCCAGCGCTGTCTCGACGACCTGTTCAGGTCGGTGGGGCGGCTGGAGAACCAATTCGGCAGCGGCGGCCTGGAAATGCGCAGGGTCAAGGCCGACGCCGACCGGCTGCGCGAGAGCGTCGCGCTGCTGCGCGACGCCGCACCAGGGATCGAGCGCCCCCGGCGCCCCGATCTCGTCTCCATCCCCGACACCCCCTACGACAACACCCTGTGGACGGACTCGGACGACGAAGGACTCGGCGCCCACGACCGCCACGCACCCTGAACCGACCGGAGTCCTGACTTGGCCACTGGTACGGAACCCCAACCGAAGAGCGGCGGCGTACACACCGGTACGCGCGCCGCGATCGCCGCCCCGCATCTGCGGACCGACCGCTGGTGGCTGGCCCCGGCCGGCACCGCCGCCGGACTGCTGGCCTTCATCGTCTACTCGACGTGGCGGGCCTTCGCGGACTCGAACTACTACGCGGCGCCCTATGTCTCGCCGTTCTACTCGCCCTGTCTGGCCGACCGGTGCAGAACCATGCACGCGGGCCCGAACGCCGACCTCTTCGGCAGCTGGTGGGGCATCTCCCCCGCGATCATCATCCTGATCTTCCCGCTCGGCTTCCGCCTGACCTGCTACTACTACCGCAAGGCCTACTACCGCGGCTTCTGGGCCTCGCCCCCGGCCTGCGCGGTGGCCGAGCCGCACAAGAAGTACAGCGGCGAGACCCGCTTCCCGCTGATCCTGCAGAACGTCCACCGGTACTTCTTCTACGCGGCGCTCCTGGTGGCGGGCACGCTGACGTACGACACCGTGCTGACCTTCCGCGACGAGCACTACCACTGGGGCCACATGGGCCTCGGCACCCTCGTCTTCCTGGCCAACATCGTGCTGATCTGGGCGTACACCCTGTCCTGCCACTCCTGCCGGCACATCGTCGGCGGCAAGCTCAAGCACTTCTCCAAGCATCCCGTGCGCTACAAGGCCTGGAAGTTCGTCGGGAAGCTGAACAACCGTCATATGCAGCTCGCCTGGGCGTCGTTGATCAGCGTGGCGGCTGCCGACTTCTACGTGTACCTGGTCGCCTCCGGAGCCTTCAATGATCCGCGCTTCTTTTAGATTGGCAGGGGCTTTCTGATGTCCGTGGTCGAGCGACAGGAGTGGGACGTCGTCGTGGTCGGTGCCGGTGGCGCGGGCCTCCGGGCCGCCATCGAGGCGCGCGAGCGCGGTGCCCGTACGGCGGTGATCTGCAAGTCGCTGTTCGGCAAGGCCCACACGGTGATGGCCGAGGGCGGCATCGCGGCGGCGATGGGCAACGTCAACTCCCACGACAGCTGGCAGGTCCACTTCCGCGACACCCTGCGCGGCGGCAAGTTCCTCAACCAGTGGCGCATGTCGGAGCTGCACGCGAAGGAAGCCCCGGACCGGGTATGGGAGTTGGAGACCTGGGGCGCCCTCTTCGACCGCACGAAGGACGGCCGGATCTCGCAGCGCAACTTCGGCGGCCACGAGTACCCGCGCCTCGCGCACGTCGGCGACCGTACGGGACTTGAGCTGATCCGCACGCTCCAGCAGAAGATCGTGTCGCTCCAGCAGGAGGACTACAAGGAGACCGGAGACTACGAGTCCCGCCTGAAGGTCTATCAGGAGTGCACCGTCACAAGGGTGTTGAAGGACGGGAGCCGCGTCTCCGGGGTCTTCGCCTACGAGCGCGAGACCGGCCGTTTCATGGTCCTCGAAGCCCCCTCCGTGGTGATCGCGACCGGCGGGATCGGCAAGTCCTTCAAGGTGACGTCGAATTCGTGGGAGTACACGGGCGACGGCCACGCGCTGGCGCTGCTGGCGGGCGCACCCCTCCTCAACATGGAGTTCGTGCAGTTCCACCCCACGGGCATGGTCTGGCCGCCGTCCGTGAAGGGCATCCTCGTCACCGAGTCGGTGCGCGGTGACGGCGGGGTGCTGCGCAACTCCGAGAACAAGCGGTTCATGTTCGACTACATCCCCGACGTCTTCAAGGAGAAGTACGCCGAGTCGGAGGCCGAGGGCGACCGCTGGTACGAGGACCCCGACAACAACCGCCGTCCCCCCGAACTGCTCCCCCGCGACGAGGTCGCCCGCGCCATCAACTCCGAGGTGAAGGCGGGCCGCGGCTCACCGCACGGCGGGGTCTTCCTGGACGTGTCGACGCGGATGCCGGCGGAGGTGATCCGGCGCCGACTCCCGTCCATGTACCACCAGTTCAAGGAGTTGGCCGACGTCGACATCACGGCCGAGGCGATGGAGGTCGGGCCCACCTGTCACTACGTGATGGGCGGCATCGCGGTCGAGTCGGACACGGCGGCGGCACGCGGAGTGGAGGGGCTGTTCGCGGCCGGTGAGGTGGCCGGCGGCATGCACGGCTCCAACCGGCTCGGCGGCAACTCCCTGTCCGACCTGCTGGTGTTCGGCCGCCGGGCGGGCTGGCACGCGGCCGACCACGCGGCCGACCTGGCGGAGAGCCGCCCACTGGTGGACGACACGGAAGTCGACCTGGCGGCGGCGGAGGCACTGCGCCCCTTCTCGGCGGAGGGCCCCGAACCCGGCCAGGAGAACGGCCGTACCCCCGAGAACCCGTACACCCTCCACCAGGAACTCCAGCAGACCATGAACGACCTCGTCGGCATCATCCGCCGCGAGGGCGAGATGGAACGGGCGCTGGAGAAGCTGGCGGATCTTCGGGTACGGGCCCGCAGGGCGGGAGTTGAAGGTCACCGGCAGTTCAACCCCGGCTGGCATCTCGCCCTGGATCTGCGGAACATGCTGCTGGTCAGCGAGTGCGTGGCGCGGGCCGCGCTGGAACGCACCGAGTCGCGGGGCGGACACACCCGCGAGGACCACCCCGGCATGAACCGCGACTGGCGCCGCATCAACCTGATCTGCCAACTGACCGATCCCAACGGCGGGTTGGCGGCGGCGGACCCGGTATCCGGCCAGATCTCCCTGACCCGCGAGACCACCGACCCCATCCGCGCCGACCTGCTCGCCCTCTTCGAGAAGGAAGAGCTGGTCAAGTACCTCGCCGAAGAGGAGCTGTACGAGTGAGCAGCTACGAGGCCCGTTTCAAGGTGTGGCGGGGGGACGTCAAGGGCGGCGACCTTGAGGACTTCAAGGTCGAGGTCAACGACGGCGAGGTGATCCTGGACATCATCCACCGCATCCAGGCAACCCAGGCCTCCGACCTCGCCGTGCGCTGGAACTGCAAGGCGGGCAAGTGCGGTTCGTGCTCGGCGGAGGTCAACGGCCGCCCCCGACTGATGTGCATGACCCGCATGTCGGTGTTCACCCGCGAGGAGACGATCACGGTCACCCCGCTCCGCGCCTTCCCCGTGGTCCGCGACCTGGTCACGGACGTCGGCTTCAACTACCAGAAGGCCAGGGAGATTCCGTCGTTCGTACCGCCGGAGGGGGTCGCGGCCGGCGAGTACCGGATGATGCAGGAGGACGTCGACCGCTCGCAGGAGTTCCGCAAGTGCATCGAGTGCTTCCTGTGCCAGGACACCTGCCATGTCGTCCGCGACCACGAGGAGAACAAGACGGCGTTCGCCGGCCCCCGATTCCTCATGCGGGTCGCGGAGTTGGACATGCACCCGCTGGACGCGGCGGCGGACTCCGGCCTGGACCGCAAGAAGACCGCCCAGGACGAACACGGCCTCGGCTACTGCAACATCACCAAGTGCTGCAGCGAGGTCTGCCCCGAGGGCATCCACATCACGGACAACGCGCTGATTCCCTTGAAGGAACGGGCGGTTGACCGGAAGTACGACCCGCTGGTGTGGCTGGGGTCGAAGATCGGGAGGCGTTCTTCGTAGGGCGGGCGGCGTTCTTCGTAGGTCGGGCGGCGGCGATGCCGACCAAGGCCGGCCGCGGTCTCGATCGGCGGGACGGTTCTCATCGCTCGCTTCCCCACGCGTGCCGCTCCGGGGGCCGTTGAGGACGTGGAGTGTGAAGTAGCCGCAGCCCTGGTGGTTCAGACAGAGGGTGCCGCCGCGAGCTGTTCGTCCAGGGTGTCGTACTCCCGCTCCCAGGTCTCGTACGACGGGTGGTTCGGTGCCGGGGCGTCAGGGCTCGCGTTCCGGGTCGGGGCGGAGCAGCCCGAACTCGCTGCCCGGTCAGGACGTCTGCCGGCTCGAAGGCATGCTCGTGAGCGCCGAACACCTTGTCCCGGTGCGGAGCCGCGCTCAGCGCCAGGACCCGCTCGCGTACGCCCGCCCAGACGTCGACGCCGGTCACGTCCTCCCCACGAGGGAGAGCGCCTGCTGGAGGTTGTGTTCCGCGATGCCGCGCATGAACTCCGGGTCGTGGAAGTCCCCGACGTCCAGGAGGCGAAGGGGGCCGGCCACGAGGGAGAGGTGCATGGCCAGGCGGTAGAGGCTCAGGCGGTTGGCGTCGAGGGCCTCGGTGCCTTCGGTGCGCAGGGCGTCGTAGTGGTGGCCGAAGCGCAGGCGGAGGAAGACGTGTTCCCACTCCACGTCGAAGTACATCAGGCCTTCGATGTCGATGAGGGCGAGGTCGCCGTCGGGGGTCACGCGGACGTGGTCGGGGCCGAGTTCGCCGTGGATGAGGGTGGGGGGCTCGGTGCGGGGTTTGACCTGGGCAGCCAACATCCTTATGCCATCGGCCAGTTGGGGGTGGGCGGCTGCTGCTCGTGGGTCGCGTGCCGGTAGTTCGCCGAGGTCGCTCAGGGCTCGTTCGACTACGACCGCCGCGCACGAACCGCCGTACGAGGAACCGCCGTTGTCGACGACGGCGACCTTGCCGAAGCTCGGGCCCGTGCAGGAGTGCAGGGTGTCGAGGAGAGCCGCCATCCGCTCCAGCGCATCCTCCTTCGCCTTTGCCTTCGGTACGGCGGCCGGGTCGCCGTTCAGCAGGTCCTCCAGGGTGCCGCCCGGGAGGTCCTCGACGATCGCCACGTCCGCCGGGAGGTGGGTGTGGGTGGGGTCGGCGTGGAGGAGGCGGGGCGCGCGGACGCCGGCTGCGGCGAGGCGGTTCGCGGCGGCGGTGAAGAGGGTGAGGCCGGAGGCGTGCGAGAAGGGGTCGCGGGGGTCGCCGGGGTCGGCGTCCCAAAGGTCCTCGTCCGGGGACCAGACGTAGGCCACAGCCGTCGAACGGTCCTGGAAGGTGAGGCGGTAGACGCCCTTCTTCGAACCGCCCCGGAGGCGGGTGACATCGTTCAGCGTGTGGCCGATGGCGTGGGCGAACGGGGCCAGGTCGGTGCGGGTGAGCGTCTTGCGGGTGGTGGTCATCGGAGCGCGGGGCGCTGCGCGCGCCACTGGAGTGCACCGCCGAGGGCGATCAGGGCGAGCGCCGTCGCGGCACCCGCGTCGCCCAAGGCCAGGGAACTCGCCCACCAGCGCAGGGAGATCCCGGTCGCCATGCCCGACGCGAAGACCAGCTGGCCGTAACCCCACAACTCGGGCCGTACGACCCGGCCTTGCAGCGTCGGCAGCATACGGCCGGTCGTCACGGCGACGACTCCGCTCACGGCCATCAGCGCACAGGCCGCCGCGGCCAGTACCGTCCACACCATCGCCCACCCCCATGTCGCCCACCCCATCGGACCGGGCCGATCATCGCACCCCGAGCTCCGAACAGCACGGTGTTTTCCGGGAACTTGAGCGTGCGCGCCTACCGCACCCAGCCCTCCCGGTACGCCGTCCAGTCCGCCTCCGTCGCCGCGAAGTCGACGTACAGGGCGACACCGAAGTTCGTACGGTCCGCGTCCGTGCGGGACAGGCCGAGGCGTACGCCGCGTACGGCGGCGGGGACGGTCTCGGCGGCGCCGCGGTGACCGAAGCGGTTCTCGTGGAAGAAGGGCAGGCCCATGAGGAGGTCGGTGGAGTCCGGGGTGACCTCCAGGGCGAGTGAGGTCTGCTGGGCCACGTAGCCGCCGTAGAGGCTCTGCAGGGGTTGCATCGTGTCGTACGACATGACGGCGATCTGGTCGACGCGGCGGGCGACCTGGCCGAAGTACGCCTGCGACCACCACTTGGGGTGGTTGGTGACGGTGCCCCAGAAGGAGTGGAAGGCGGGGAGCGGGTCGATCTGGTGGGCGGCGACGGAGAGTTGGGCGTGGTGGGCCTGGGTGACCTCGTGGAGTCTGTCGAGGAGGTCGAGGTAGTTCGCGTCGCCGGAGTGGAGGGGTTCCAGGTCGAAGTGGGCGCCCTCGAAGCCGGCGGCGAGGATCTGGCGGGTCGAGGCGACGATCGCGGTGCGGGTCGCGGGGTTCTGCAGGCGCAGGCCGTCCGGGCTCTCGGTGGCGAGCTTGTCACCCAGCCAGGCCTGGATACGGACCCCGGGAAGTTCCCTGTGCACCGACTCGATCAACCAGGCCGCCCTGGGATAGTCCGACTTCGGGAGGGTGCCGTCGTGCTCCAGGGGGCCTGAATGGACGTACAGGTCGCGAATACCGGTGCTTTTCAGCCGCCCGGCGAGCGCCGCGATATCCGCGTCGGTCTTACGCCCGTCCACCCACGCATGGCCCAGCCAGATCGCGTCCTGATCCCTGGTGTACGTGCCGTCGGCCGGCTCACCGGCGTAATTGACCCGCAGGGCGACCTCAGCACCGAGGAGCGGCAGCACCAGGGCAAGCACAACAGCGAGGACGCTCCGCCGAACCCACTTCGTTCTCCCACCCCGCCCACCCGTACTACTTTCGTCGTCGGGTGCGGGTGGCCCTTGTGGGGGTACGACACCGTCGGCGACCTCGGGCGCGTCCGTCGCCGCAGGCGCGTCGCGCTTCCCCACCCTCCGTTCCCTCTGCTCGGCTCCGTCTCCGACCGTCGGACGGGCCTCGCCATTCGCCTCTTCCTCCCCCGCCTCCCCCCACCCCCAGCCCCGGCCAGCCCCCCCGCCCCACCCCCCCCCCCGACCA
>Ga0307515_10019681_pt1 | contig 12120 bp, 11 predicted proteins | sample 17_EM_MG_FD_194513 | JGI IMG/M metagenome (GOLD analysis project Ga0307515, IMG submission 194513) | Populus trichocarpa ectomycorrhiza microbial communities from riparian zone in the Pacific Northwest, United States - 17_EM | ecosystem: Host-associated > Plants > Roots > Unclassified | place...
TCTACTCATAAAACACGACCGCTCGTCTCGTGGGCAGCATTGTGTCCAACCCCTCCCATACAGCCACCACACCCAATTCGTCAACGACCACCCCGAAACGGTTCGGCTCCCGCAATGGCCGCCCTATCCGACGAATGATGGGACATCTTCACCCCCCCAACTTTACGGTTCAGTTGTAGGACCTGACCCTCCGTTGCCCATCGAAATAGTCGCACTATGAGCGCTTCTCTCCACCTGCAGCCCTGCCCCCGATAGACTCGCAGAAGATGCTGGCTCCGACATCGGTGTTGGTGCTGGATCCTCACCACCACCATTAGCGGTCGTGGGGGCCCTGTTTCCAGGCGCGTCAAATCCTGCGGGGGATCCAGAACGTGTTGAACCCAGGGACGAATTCGAACCCGAAACAACTCCACTAAGCAGACCGAGTCCTGTCAGGCCGCGCTTGGCGAACGGGGATGGCCGGTTTGCGAGGTTGCTCGGGTTGCTGTTGGGCGTTGTCGGCGTCCGGTTCCCAGGAGTAGGAGTAGACGAGTTATTTCCTATTGTAGCCGGAGGACTACCGGTCCCGGATTTTGCAATCCCACTAATTGCAACACCGTTAGGGTACAACACACTCTTTGTTCGTACACTCTTTTCTTGCACAATCGTTTCGAGCATGTTGCTCAATGCTGACGCACCGCGGAGTGCCGACAGCTTCTCATGCACAAAGCGTGCATCCGCTAGTAACCTGAGGCCCCCAAAAGGATATATATCAGCGGTGAAAACAATAAAGAGTACGACGTGGCGCACCACTCTTTGGCTTCGAGACTTGGCAAGTCAATCCGCTGATACTCCTCTGCCAGTCGGTGATTGATGGACGCAAACACTTCGCTCATGATAGGCTAAGATTTGGAACCCAAATCGAGCATAAAAAATACCAATGTCAGGACCAGTCCGATTTGCTGATGTAGTCCCCTCCAGAAGACGCACCTCAGTAGTTCCTCCGCCGAGATATTTACTTAATACCTTGTGTAGTGTGACCGTCTCCTTGACGAGCTGCTCGGCGTATGTACTGGGCCCTCGTTGCGGGGGCGGGACGTCCCATCGGATCTCCTGTAGCGACTTGCAGTGTACACTTAGTCGCTCACCCATAATAGCAACCAGTTTCGAGTGGATCTCGTTTTGGTGCTCTTGATAATCCCGCTTGAGCTTGTCAAATTCGACCAGCATTACGGCCTGTTTCGGGTTGAGGTGGCGACGGAAGGTTTCCCGAATGTATGGAATGAGCGAGATCATTATGCTGAGTGATTGAGATGCAAGCGCTATTTAATTCAGTTAGATGCGAGAAACAATTGTCATGACACGAGAATGCACGCGACACTGACCCAAGTGACGGGCGGTAATGTTCTTTAATCCCGCTGAGCGCATAGCGCCTGCACCGAGGACAACCTGACATGTACGCGAATTGAATGCCTAAGTGCGTCCCCTCAGTCAGCTATCTATGTCGAGTCTGGATGGCACACTTCACCTTGAGGAACTCGACCAGCCTACTCATACATTCCATGTTCATCAGAGGGAGATTGACAAAGACCTTGAGGTAGTCGATGACCAGTTGCAGCACTTGCATTGTGGCCGAGACAACATAATACGTCCGTTCTTCAATCTTGATATACTTGGCATTCCCTGTGGCGGCGATACTTGCACCTTCACCATTAGGAACCGAAGCGGTGGGTGGTGCTGTCTCCATGCTCGGTGTCGGGCTTGCCCCATTCGTCACCCCGTTTACCGCCGAGGGTTTGGCATATACTACTTCCACCGCATCCTTGACCGCACACTCGATGATAACGTCCACGATCCGCTGGCTTCTCTGGCTGACTTCGATTTGACCCCATTGCTCGTCCTCGACTAATTTTGCAGAATCCTGCAGTCGCTTCCCATGGAACGCCTGAAGGAACGCCTTACTCTGACTCACGAGACTCCCTCGGAATCCCACGATCATCCTCCGACATAGGACCTCGCAGGCGACGACAAACGCCCAGGACTCCTCGAAGTACTGGAAGAATTCACGCAGTTTCAATTGGGCATGCTGTTCTGCGCGGACCGAGACGACCTTCGATACACGAGAATTCCCAAGTTCGGTTGTTGAGGAGAGGATATCGGAGAGATCTGATTTGAGCGTTTCAGAATCGTAGAAGAGGGGCGACCGGGAGAGACGGGGTAAGGAGGGTTCTCTAGAGTTTGTGACAATTGAATCTAAGGTGTCGAGGATTGCTTGGCTCTGTGCCTCGACGCCATGTAGACATTCTAACAACGAACCGAGGGTATTTCGCAACAGAAGCATGAAACTCTCCTGGTCCATAGTTTTGAGATTTTGTGCAAGGCTTGCACTTTTAGCAGTGAGCGACTGGTCTACGCCCTCCTCGTCTTCTGGTTCGGTGCCAGATAGCGGGAGGTGCTATAACAATGCCTTTAGCCGTACAGCCGTGTGAGGGGCAGGGAACGAATAGCTTACACGTTTCACAGATTCTCGTACGTCTGCCATGGCCACGTCCCTCCAACCCACAATTGCATCTCGCACTCCATTCGTCCGCAATAGGCCTAGCAACAGGGGTCGTATCTGATCACGGAATGTCAGGTCATCCTCGGCCACCCTTGTGTCTCCCATTTCTATCCGCGAGCCCATGTCGATCCGCAGAACAGCGACAAGCTCGCTGGACAAGAAACTGCTGATCTGCAAAATCAATGCCCGCAAGTCCTGCGGTAATGAAGAGAAGGCATGTAGAGAGGCGAGCGATATCGGTGGGAGCGCTTCAGATTGTGTCCGAGCAGGTGACGGTAATGGTGATTCCGCAACCGCCGCCAAACCAGTCGCGAGCGTTGTTGGCGGTAGATGTGCAGCCAACGCTTCAGTAGAGGTATGATCCCAAAGGTGCTGGATATTCTCGATGACGTTCAATGCATCTCTCCATTCTCCTGCTGCGACTAACCCCTGTGCGATGCCCTTCATATTGTTTACGTCCTTCATCACTTTCACACCCTCTTCCACCTTGACCATCTCCTCAATCTGGAACTCTGATCGGACGATTTCCAAACCTCGCTTGGCCTGCTTCTCGTCTACATCCTTTAGCATTCCTTTCAGTTCTCCTATCCGCTTGAGACAGCGTTCTGACTCCGACTGAAGGTCATGCAAATTCCCCAGAGCTTCGAAGAACGAGGAACTCCGTGCTTGCACTTCCCGTACAAGGTGCTGCTCGACTGTGTCCGCATAATGGGATAATTTCTCCAACAAAGGGAGGGAATGAGAGATCGAGGCCGGGTCGATATCCTGTCCAGAGCTAGAGTCCGTCGTTGACGGTTGTTCGGTAACTAGTGCAAAGGTCGCAGGATTGCCGAAATTGAAAGCTGCGTCGAAGAATATAGGTGGGACGGTTTCCAGAGACGGAATCGGATGGGCGGAGGTGGATCGGAAGAGTTGAGGTGCTGTTGATGTGGTTGGAGTTTGGAGTTGTGTAGCTGACAAGTCTTCTGGTTGGTCCAGCGAGAGACGTGCACGTTCAAAGCGTTCCCATTCTGGTGCTATGTCGCGTAGATACCCTTCAAAGTCCTTTCGTCGTACGCGAGGTAGGTCCGCAGGAAGAACTGCGGGAAGACGCGAGTGCGCTGCAGGAGGTGCTTGCCGCTTTCGTGGGTTATTAAGAACCGTAGATATGGCTGAGTAGATCCGTTAGCATAAAAGCAATGTATCGTGTTACACATTAGCTCGTGACACGTACCATGAAAGCCGTGTCTAAAGCTACTCCAATCATTTGGAAGAGCTCCAGACGAGAGCGTGGCGGAAGAAAGGTTGAAGATATCATTTCTCGGTGTAACAGACACGCTCCCAAAGTCCATTCTACTCTCATTGTCTGACATTACGCTTCCGGGTCCTTGCCGTCGTCGCTGTGAGGGGTCCCAGTTGAATCGAAAGGCTGGTTGGCGAGTGTTGGGAAAGCCAACTGGAAGTGAACCGACTGGTGAGCCAGGTCTTGATGTCGATGCGAGTGATTGAGCGTCGTCAGCCATCGTAATGGAAGTATTGGGTCGCGTGCAGTCAGGAGTCGGTTTCAAGGATAGTTGGGGAGTTATTCCGGTCTACAATAATAGAGAGAACGAGATTTAGGTGGCTACTTGGTATTACGGTCGTACTCTATTCCTGAACTTGCATAGAGTACGACCAAGTTTTTCAAGACCAAGCTTGCTTGCCTCCACTCCAAAATGGGTGCGTCATTAGCTCATCGGCATGTCGATATGAATGACCGTTTCTCAGATGACCATTTCTCAGGGGTCTCTCTCTGGCTTGTGCCACCGCAAAAGGAACGCAACGCGTTGCGGAAGGTCATCGACGGTATCGCAAAAGAACATCACTCGGACGCTTTCGACCCCCATATTACTCTCGCTTCACTGTCATCCGGAACATCCATAGAAGGTTGGAAGGATGCAATTGCCGCCCAGCTACAGCATCACGGTCCGATTTTGGCGACTTTTGACAAAGTGCGGGCAGGGAATACTTTCTTTCACTCCGTCCTGGCCGATATTCAATGAGACAAAAAGCTATTTGCCTTTAAAGCAGATGTCATCGCGTCTATTACTCAAGGACGCGCCCCTGATCCCAAACTGAGGCCAGATTGGTATCCCCACGTCTCCCTCTTCTATGGTAGCCCCCCGCAGACGGTGAAAGAGGCTATTGTCAGGACTCTGGAAGATACTAGAGACGAAGAGACTTGCACAATTGACCAGATTAAGCAGTTCGAGGCAAATGAAGTGTGGATTGTACAAACGGAAGGCCAGGTAAAGGAATGGAAAGTATTAGACAAAGTCAAAGCCCCGGCTGCTGCTTGATGGTATGGCATGGCATGGCATGGAGCTGCTGCTGATCTGGTTAGCCTCTTGTATCAATTATTATTAGTTACTTGTATTTCTGTGCATCTGTGCACGTGCATGTGTAACCTCTTCCACCTTATCTGAAATGTCCCCGCACCCTTTTGGTCGGTCAGTCGAAACCTGCTTCGTGCCTCCCTCCACGCAAAAATGGCCCCTGTTACCACCAAGACGATCAACGCCCAAACGACGCTCCGCAAGAAGACAAGAAGAGGAATAGGAAAGAAGAGGCAAGCGCGGACTGTGTCCGATGTCGATATGGCTGTCGATGAGGACTCCGCTCTCACCGTAAACAACAAAGAGGGCATCGTCAGTCTGCTCGATCCATCCTCCACATCTCCCTCACAAACCCTGCCATCGACAACCTTGGCTCAGCAAGCAGCCGCGGCTTCAGCGATCGACAAAAGCACGCAGCAAGATGAAGACGACAAGGATATGTTGCTAGACACCTCCCCGCCCACTGCTCCACCAGCGACCAAAAATGGGGAGGTGTCAGCTGGTTTTTCTCCTCTACCTGCGGCAGCGGCAGCGCAGAGTGGGACAAAAAAGTCTGAAATACGGCGGATTCCGATCCCGCCTCATAGAATGTCTCCGCTGAAGAAGGATTGGGTAAACATATTTGTTCCATTGACAGAGATATGTGGACTGCAAGTGAGGATGAATGTTCAACGCCGGACAGTCGAAGTACGGGTGAGTACGTTCTACTGCTTTGCAGGCAATATGCCTCCCAAAAAGAATATGCTGAAACTCCCTTCCTTGTCTAGACATCGAAGGAAACGAAGGAGGTCGGAGCCCTCCAAAAGGGTGCCGACTTTGTCAAGGCCTACGCATTGGGCTTCGACGTAAATGTGGGTATCCTTTGTTGGATATCTTCCCGAATGTCTAACAACCACTCGTCGTACAGGATGCAATCGCACTCCTCCGAATGGACGACCTCTACCTCGATTCATTTGAAATCAAGGATGTCAAGACTCTACATGGAGACCACCTCTCACGAGCCATTGGTCGGTACCTAGGTTTGCAGTTTTTTGAATTCCAGAGTAATTCTTTGGTCCAGGTCGCATAGCTGGTCAAGATGGCAAAACAAAATTCACGATCGAAAACGCCTCACGAACGCGAATCGTCTTAGCTGACACGTATGTTGTTCCTTTAAACTTACTCTTTAACCCTCTCAAGCCGACCCATTTTCATTAAACAGGAAAATTCATATCCTCGGGTCGTTCCAAAACATCAAGATTGCGCGGGACGCAGTCGTCTCCCTAATTCTAGGGTCGCCACCAGGAAAAGTCTATGCATCATTACGGACGATTGGAGCTCGGATGAAGCAGCGAGCCATTTAATACGCGCAGAGCCCCACTTTCCTCAGCTGATCCAGTCATATACATCTCGTTTTTCGTTCTTCGATCGGCCCCTACCACCGGTTCCCAATCTCCCATGGGCACTTTCCACCCGCTACACCGTGCACATACTTGACGCTCTCTAAGAGTCCCCTGTAATGACACAGAGCGGCAGCCACGACACAGAAGTGGAAGATTTGGTGTGAAGCCCCGAATATGTCAAAGCCACCTGGCCAGAAGCGTTCAGGGAAGCGTTCAGCACTGACGGAAAAGTGGGTAAGTAAGCGTGCGTGACGCGGGCACAGTTAGACTCGCATCAGGTGCGAGTGGTTCTCCATCTCACCCGGGGATACCATTGGCGAAGCGTCCGATGCACGGAAAGGAAGCAAGGTGGACTTACTATATCAGTGCACCTGCAATATAGAGCACGGCCATGCATAGGATCCAATCCAGCCCTAGTTCGCGCATATGTGCTAATCCATGCAGGTGTACAGAGTGGATAGTAGGAAACGCCCCGCATAAGCCTAAACCGATGAATACGTAGGTGCGTAGACGCCGATGAGTGGGGCGGGAATATTCGGGCGACAGGGTCACGTATGCCGCTGCTGTGAGTTCGAGGATTCCGTGAGCGGTGGTGGTGGAGAAGATGAGAATGGGGACGAACCCAGCCCCGCAATAGTTATAGCAATGAGGTAGAAGTCACGGAAATTTGTATGACAGTAGAAGGAGTAGTATATGGATGGGTACATTGAGCCCACGATGAGGATTGAAATCCCCAAATAGTCGAGTTTGTGACAGAAATTCTCCACCTGATGGAGTGTCATTTCCTTCTGTTTGACAGCGGACGTTACGCGAACACAAGGTACCTCTAGGGAGTGACACCCTGCCATATGGTAGGTCCCACTGAAGAAGAAACACGTTATTGCTGCCAGTCCGAAAACGAGGAGGTAGAGGAGGTCGGCAGCAGCATGGGTGTCATAGATTGCTAGTACACCCGGCAGATGTGCACACAGAAGGTAAGCAAAAAGGACGGCACCACCCCAATGAGAATGAATATTGACTGCAAGCGATGAGAAGGGATACGATCCAGGAATGGAAACGGTGTACTGGTCTCGTTGTGTAAATCTGAAAACGAAGCAGATCAGTTGGTTTAATACAGTTTTCGCAAGCCATCACTTACACGTGAAGGCGGAAAGGATACATTTCCGGATCGAGAATTGCGGCCTATCGAGCACAATAAGAAGACTCTGAAGGGAAGTTAAGAATGCTATGCAGGACGCACCAGCGATACCCGGCTAGGATGTATTCATTATCTTGCATCCAATGAGGAAGCTGATTGTATTTGGCTGTTTTACTCCTTGGCGACTTGTTAGCCGGTTCATTGGAGTTTGTAAAAGCTTTCGACTCCCCCCCACGTCGTTGGCTCATTGTTGTAGAGGTTCAAGTTATGAAAGAAGTGAAGCGGCCACCGACATTGTTACGATCTTCCCACGGTTTTGGGCTGCTCCATGAGGGACCTGTCTAATTCCTAGATCTGATATTGTTTAGCTGTCCGTATTGTATAAAAAAAGGGCCACCTTAGTTACAAATACAAGTGTGGAGTGAGCACTTCTGTTTCTAGGAAATTGTGGTGTGTATACAAACTAGTGAGTTCTGAGATATTTATCGCTCATAGGACAAAGCACATTAAGGTGTCAGAATTCGGGATGTGGGGTGCGACCCCAGCATGCTCTGGTGATCAGGGCGCCAAGGTCACTTCTCGGCTATACAAAATCGCTTATGTCCATCCTGTACTCACATGTTTATAGCGGGCCCCAAAAAACATGATTCGCTCCGTCGTATTCCTGACTGTGCGGATATTCCAACATGACGTAGAGGTTTGAGCAATATCTCAGAGTCGAACTAACTCAGGAGCCTGAGCAAGGGAAGAGGTTTGAGAAAGCGCTGTATCAAGTAGGCCTGAGTGGTACTGTACGAATGATTACAAGAGTACAAGACGAGAAGGACACGCGAAGATAACGACAGAATGGCATGGCTTAGATACCGAAACCATAAAGAGTGCGCCCACTTCGCTTGAGCGCATAGACGACATCAAGGGCAGTAACGGTTTTCCTCTTTGCGTGCTCGGTGTAGGTTACAGAGTCGCGAATGACCTGAAAAGAGGTCAGGGATGAGAGAATGATGTAGAAAGGATGGCTACGTACACCCTCGAGGAAGTTTTTCAAAACAGCACGAGTTTCCTCGTAGATAAGACCAGAGATACGCTTGACACCACCACGACGAGCGAGGCGGCGAATCGCAGGCTTGGTGATGCCTTGAATGTTGTCGCGCAGAATTTTACGATGGCGCTTGGCACCAGTTTTTCCGAGACCCTTGCCACCTTTTCCACGGCCAGCTGCGAAGAAACTTATGTTAGGAGAGAACAAACAGGTCGAGAGACTTTGTACATACACATTGTTAGAAGGTTATTGGGTTGAAAAGGTGTTTGTGTGCGTGCGTGTGTGTATGGCGAGCCGGGGCTGCTTAGTAGATGTGCGGTGATAAGTTGGAAAAGGAACGTGAAAGCCTGCTTTTATGGGGAACTTGGTTGGAAGAAGGACGCGGCGGAGCTTGAACCTTGTATGTCACGTGCCAGGCCATTTCCGTTTCGGGTTCTGGAGGGCATGATTATCGCTCATAACGCGTAGAATGCTTCGTAGAGTGCTCCCATAACATACAATATACACATGTGTACATGTGTGGGCCGTTCAGGAGACGTGATTGTGGCCAATGCCACGCTCGGTGCGATCGAGGATTGCTTTGTCCACACATTGCTTTCACTCCTCCCGATGCCTCTCCTTTTCCTCGCTTCATTCGTCTTCTGTGCATCGTTGCACGTCGCCCTTGCAGGTGATGCTACGCAAGCAGCGTGGAACGGTCGTATCGACAACTCCTCACCGATCGACGCAGGCTTCACCCCTTTCTACGTCCCAGACGGCTCCTTCTCAGTCGATGATACAGATCCAGGGATCTGGTATACCCCAAGTGACGCATGGAGCCAGCTCAATAACCCTCTCCTCGTTGGTCGTAGCATGCACACCACTTCGCAGCCCGGCGCCGAGTTCGTGCACAATTTCACCGGTGTCGGTGTTGAATGGTTTGGTTCATTCAGTCCGAAGCACGGCATTGTACATGTCTTCATCGATGGAGAGCTTAAGGCAAAACTCGACGCATACTCACCGGAGTGGTTAAAGCAGCAGCGGCTCTTTGGCATCGACTATCTCCCCCATGGCCTTCACTCTCTTCGAGTCGTCGCTACTGGCAAGCATTCTCATCGTTCCACAGACACTTATATCGACGTCGACGCGCTGGTCGTGAATCCTGGTTCACCTCCTGAACAAGCCGTTGAGGCAGTCGAGACCGCAAAGCCCCTCAACTTACCATCGCTGTTATCTCAGGATCAATTGACCAAGGCGCTCTCTCAGCTAGTTCCTATGGCCCGCCGCGCGCCATCGTGGTTGCTCGAGCAAGAGGGAGAAACTCTAGTCAACGCGATGCAGTTGGCCGTCGTCTCGGCCACTCATGCGATCGTAATCGATAAGGTCGAACATAACCCTCTAACCATCGACGGACATCCCGCCTGGGGTGCCCTCTATGACCTCCGTAACCATCAAGTCCGGCCTCTCAGACTCCTCTCAAACTCCTTCTGTGCAGGAGGGACATTTTTATCTAACGGTACTCTGCTCAATGTCGGTGGTAACCCAGTAGTCAGCGACCAGACTGGTGCGGCTGACTTTGGCGATATCAATGGTCTCCAATCTGTGCGACTCTTCCACCCTGAACTATGTAATCAGAATGGAAATGGGTGTGATATTGTTGAGGCACCGGAAAGGCTTCGTCTTGCGTCCCCTCGTTGGTACAACTCGGTTCTGCGATTAGATGACGGCTCCGCTATGATCCTGGGTGGCTCGACTCGAGGCGGGTGGATGAACAATCACACCACGAACAATCCGACTTTTGAGTTCTATCCGCACAAGAACATCCATGGTTACAACGGCATGCCTTTGCCCTCACCGTTCCTGCAAGGAACACTCAACTCGAATCTCTTTCCTATCGCGATATTACTCCCCGACGCCACCGTTTTCGTAGCCGCAAACCGGGACGCTATGATCTATGACTGGAAGACCAACACCGAGCGCCGTTTGCCGCAAATTCCGAATGGTGTCCGCGTCACCTACCCCATGACTGCTACTGCTACCCTGTTACCTCTCTCATCGTCTAACGGGTGGACACCCATAGTATTAATATGCGGGGGATCTGCGATCGACGATACACGTCCCAGCTACATGATCAACTCTCAGGAAGTCGCATCTGACCAGTGCTTTCGGTTGGAACTCACCGATGCCGGCATTACAAAAGGTTGGGAAGTCGAGGTGATGCCACAGCCACGGCTTATGGCGGACTCGGTTCTCCTTCCGACTGGCGAGGTCATGATCGTAAACGGCGCCAGCAGCGGTATTGCAGGATACGGGAACGTGATAAACCAAGTCGGAGCATCGAACGCGGCCAATCCTGTCTTTACGCCTGTGCTTTACCGCCCAGACGCGCCCCTGGGAGAGCGATTCAGATCAGATGGCATGCCCACAAGCGATATCCCCCGGTTGTACCACTCTTCTGCGACCTTAGTTCCAGATGGAAGAATCATGATCGCTGGATCTAATCCCAACTTGGACAGAAGTACGAGGGAGTATAGAACCGAGTACCGCGTCGAGTGGTTGAGCCCCTCCTGGTTGAAAAGTGCTGGACGGCCAACCATCAACAATGCCCCTTCCAACCTTCTGTACGGTTCTTCCTTTGACATGGAGGTTAACTTGTCTGGCAACCCCAAGGACAAGGTTAAACGTGCGTATTTCTCTACTCCACGATCAGCCTGAGACCGACGACTCTTTGCCTTTAGTTGCACTCATGGACCTTGGCTTCGTGACCCACTCCATCCATATGAACAGTCGCCTCGTCTATCTTGACTTTGACGTATCCCCTGACTCACCCGATCGCCTCACTGTCCACTCGCCGCCCAGTAGTGGGATTTACCCACCAGGGCCAGGGTGGCTCTTCCTTGTTGTCGAGGACACTTGGAGCGTTGCAAGACAAGTCAAGGTTGGCGACGGGTCGAGCCCTCCGGAAGACCCTGCTGCTACCGCAAATGTACTGGGACACACTGCGCTTGCGAAGAACCTGTTAGCCCAGCCAAATGGTGGTGGGGAAGGAGACGAAGTCATGTGAAAGACGGCAGGACATCAGGATTATCCCTCGCGAACACAATGCGACCCTTGTATGCCCACCTTCGTTATACCCAGATCTCATTGTATCGTTAGCATTGCCATGTAATTTTAACATCACAACACAAGCTCATCGTACCTCTGAGTCCTTCAACGAGTGAGCGATCGAGCAACGCGTACATGTATATATTAGGAATTTTTTTCTATTTCGTCAGATCGTGAAATACTTAAGGGGAACCATAAGACGAAACCCAAGAGCGAATGAGCGAGATTGTTTAGAATCTACAGCGCCACAATACACATAGGAATAAGAAAGAGAGGGAAGTGGTCCACATAGGTAAGGCTAGACGACGAGTATTGAGGAATGGAGTCCAAATGAGTGAGGTGAGTGATTGTGAATGATAGAAGACGAGATCGAGATCGTACGGATGTGACCGTTGCTGAACCAGGAAAGGTGCCCCTCAGATGACGTATATACAGAACCGAGGTGGTAGGTGCATTAGGAGGCATGCAATATATAACAGTTCCGCGTGCATGCTTCAAGATCACGGGCGAGTTCTAGGCGTTATTGTGGTCCATTTTGTGAAAGAATTTAAATTGTCGTGGCTTGATGGTTTGATGTCCTGGGA
>Ga0307515_10019682_pt1 | contig 12120 bp, 12 predicted proteins | sample 17_EM_MG_FD_194513 | JGI IMG/M metagenome (GOLD analysis project Ga0307515, IMG submission 194513) | Populus trichocarpa ectomycorrhiza microbial communities from riparian zone in the Pacific Northwest, United States - 17_EM | ecosystem: Host-associated > Plants > Roots > Unclassified | place...
TTAGATGGTTCTGAATAATATCACGGCCGGATTAGTCGCTAGGTTAACTATTTTAATACGTAATCTTTTTTTACTTCTATTGTACATAGAATTCTAGGCGATCAGTGAGTGATTTCGGTTTCTTAACGGCTTAGGGCATTGTTGAATGCCCAAATTCAAGGATAATAGAGCGATGCAAGATTCACCATGCAATGATCTGAACATGTAACCGACTACCGGACCTTGCATATTACCCTGTTTCACCTGCGTCAGCACTACCCTCGTATGTCTCGGATACGTTTGATATGAGTTATAGGTCTCGGAGTTAGGGGTCTACTTTCGTGTATATATACCACTTGATTTCCATAGATTTACAATTAAGTCGCTCATTCAATTCTCCCACACTGCAAAGCTTACAGAACACGATATCGAACAGCCTATTTGGTCTCGGGTACTTCCATATTTTCTTCTTTATCGTTATCACAACACGAGTTAGAGGAGTAGTCTCATTGGGCGATCGGAATTGCAATTGAACCCACAATGCAAGAACAATCATTTCATCTAAGCAGCCAACTTGACCAGTGGTAGTAAACCAGGTGGTCATTAACTTCATTGCAAGATTTGAGCTACGGATTTGACCCCTTACGCTAACCCTTCAAGTTTCCATACCTTGACAGTAGCATCTCCGCCGGTGCTCAGCACCTTAGCGCTTTCCCAAGCCACGCCTGTAACACCATCCTTATGCGCATTCAGCGCCTTGATCCTCTTTCCTGGATCAGTAACACTCCAAACCATAACGTTCGTATCCAAGCTTCCGCTCGCTGCAAAATCACCAGTACTGTTCCAATCCAAACACGTGATTCGCGCCGTATGGGCGCTCCATCGATCCGTAATCAACTTCCAGTCCCCGCTGGCTTCAAAGGCGTATATCTTCCCATTTGCTGCGCCAACCGCGAGACGGGCCCCGGATGAGGAGAAGGAAAGGGCGGATATAGGCGATGTTGCACGCCGGAGCTCTACGCCTGTCTCTTGGACACCATGACCAGAGAGTGAGTATATATGTACGAGCTTGTCGTCGCCACCCACAGCGATGGTGGACCCTGACGCCGCGATGCAAGTAGGTGTGTATTTTACTGGAAACTCGCCAGCAGGTTTCCCATCATCGTACAGCTTGATAGCCTCGGGAGATGCCACTACCACAATGCCCGAAGTAGTGGCAACTCCCTTGGGCTGAAAGCTAAGCGAAGTCTTGGAGCCGGTGAAAGTCTTGGTTGAGACGGAGACAGAGCGGAGGGTATCATCCCAACCAACGCTGTAGATTTGAGCCTCACCCTTATGAGTGGAGGCAGCCAATCCGGCGACATAATTGGAGTGGGCATCTCCATCTACCTTTTCAGCCAACCCAGAAGACACATCCCACGCACAGACGCGGCCCTCGTAGCTGCCAGTGAAGAATGTTGATTCTACGATCCCCGCCACAGTAACATTCTTTTGGTGGCCGCGCACAACTTTCGTGGGTTTTGGAGTGCCGCCAACTAGATAGTTCAGGTTACCCTCCAGATCCACGCTGATAACGAGGCCATCACTGCGCCCTGAGGGCCACACAACGCCCATCTGCTGGTCGGGGATACTGACAATACTCTCTTCACCCATCCGCCACGTCTGGATGGCTTTTCCCGCCTCCGGGTCCCATATCCTGACAGTCTGGTCCGCGCTCGCCGTGACGAAGCTCTTCGAGTCCTTCGCCCAGGAGATGCCGAATATGCTGCCGGTGTGCACGCCCTCCCCAATTTGCCCTTTGGCCTCCCCGGTCTTCCCGTCATACAGCCAGATCCGGCGATCCGCGCCCACGCTAGCGAACACGGCGCCATCCGGGCTGAATGCAGTGCCGAAGACAAACTTGTTGTGCTGGCCCCGCAGGCTCGTGTTGAACTTGAACGGCGCGCCGTGGTAGAAGACCAAGCTGGTGTCGTCGCTGCCGGTGGCCGCGCGGAGAGGCCGCTGCTGCCGTATCGAGACGCAATTGATCCGCGACGAGTGCCCGGATATCTCGCCCACGCTGTTGCCGCTGTCGGCCGTGATGCAGTGGCCGAACCGCTCCTTCCCGTCCCCGACGGCGATGATGCGCTGAGAGTCACCGTCCCAAGCGAGGTCGTTGATGCGGCCGGCTATGATGTGGTATTCGCCTGTGTAGAAGTAGAGTATAGTTAGCTATGCTAGGAAAAAAAACTTTTTTTAAATTTTTTTTTTCAAGCCGCCTCTGCAGGTTTCTCGAGGCCAGGAAGAGTTTTGGATGGGATGACAGACCCTTTGTGGCTCCCTCTCCGGCGCAGTCCCATACCCGCACTATCCCAGAGACATCTCCGCTGGCAACATAGAAACCGGAGGGGGAGAATCGGGCTACGGTAGTCTGGGTTGTGTGCGATGTGTACTGTTTGCTGATAGCGGGGTTATCGATGGAGCGGAGGAAGATAGACTTGTTTGACTGCGAGCAGATAGTTAGTATAGCCCTCTGCAAGAAAATACAGAATCCGTACAGCGTATGCTATCCTCTCGCCCTTGGGATCCGAGGACAAGGGGGTTGGCTGGCCACGAGTGGTAGTGGGTGAGGCGGCCCAGATCGCGTCTGCAATGTCTCGTCAGACTGTGACAGTGGAGGGTGCCGCTGGGGCCTACCAGAAGTTATGGACATTTTTTTAAAATCGTATATAGGGTCTATTTTGAGGATAGAGAAGGTGGATATTTATATTTCTTCATCGGCTTCCACGTAGCCGGCATTGGTGGTTCACCGAAGGTTTCAGTATGCTGGGCGAGACGCGTTGCGGGGGTGGCTAGAGTGGCTGCTATGGCTGCTGGCGGGGATAATCCCTTCCTAATGATGACTAGGACATGACGCTCGCTATTCTCGAAGTAGCATGTTAGCTATAGAGCCTGGCTTCAATTTTAACCGCAAAGAAAAGTCGAATGGTGGCGTTCGCGCAGAGCGAAATTTAATAGCCTTCCAAATCTACCTGCAAAGGGCCACAAAAGGGCGCTGGCTGTGCTGCCTAGCGTCCTTCACCAGCTAACCCTACTTCCTCTTATCTTCCCAATTCCCTACTTCAACCCGTAGCACCATTCCCATTTTTCTTTTACCCGCTCCCCCTCTTCTCTAACTCCATATTTCCCTCTTACAAATATAAACACATTCTCATACCATTGCACGCAACATGACCTTTGATACTAACTTCCCGATGCCCTTCGAAAAAGACAATGAGTATAATGCACCGGATGAAATTGACGAAAATACCAATGAGATTTTATTTTCATTTGAGAGATCTAACCCGGCCTATACCACTGGCTCGTACCTAGGTAGCACTTCAGTTCTCACCACGTCACCCGTTCATTTCGACTCACTGGGAGGACCTGATGGAACTCACTGGCTCGAAATTCAGGCAGATTCAATATCAGCGTCACCATCTCCATCTCCATCTCCATCCATTTCGGCTTCAGCATCGACACCGCATAACTACCATAGCGTTCCAGCCAGCCTTCCGGAGATTCAGCCTCGTAGCACACTCAAAGATTTCAACGAATATGTGCCGACTGGCATACCCGCAATCCGGGCATTGCCTAATTTTTTGGCCACGCCTGCGCTAGATCTGCCAGATAAAGGGAATGAAACTAGAAGCACAAAAGGTCCTAGACCTAATGTTGCTCTAAGCCTACGGGAGGTCGGGAACCAGTAAGTAGTCTGTGCGATCGTTTTTCACATCACCCAATCCGGGGCTTCTTCTTTTGAAACAGCTTTTCTTACCTTTAATACTACCTCAACGGTTCACTGTCCATGTCATGCAATCACGCAGTCTTCTTTCGCGGAACTTTAGCCCCACCGGCCACATCAACCCGCCTACTGTGCTGTATCCGGATAAGGCAGTCTTCTCGTCCGGCCGTTCCTATTTTCCAAGGGCTTTTCGAACATATCGTCGATACTTATCCGAAACCGTTCAAGAAAGGCTTCATTTGTTAGGATGCCATCCATAAGTTAACGATCGTATAATTTGGATTTTAGAATGAAAACATTGCACCTCCTATTTAGGTTCTCACCACTATTTTGGACATAATATTTGGTACATGACCTTTTTTTTTTGGTACTCTGATATCCATCAGCCCTTTGGGTAAATCCGCCTTTGGTATATTAGCCTTTCAGTAACTCAGTCTTTCAAATATTGGAAGACATAATAAATTTGGACAACCCATGCTTCAGAGAATGCCTCTTTGGTGTATATCTTCGGTGATGTCAGTAGACTGGATGCCCTCATGTGCCTTGGAAACGGTGCTCTAGCTTATACCAATTCATTTCAACTATCGGAACAGATTTAATGCTTGCATTCATCTCCCACCACCGCTATCGCTCCTCTGCCACGGCCACACCGCATACTCACCCATTAGCATTTTTCTTGATCGCTTCGTAAACTCGTTAATCTTCACACTTTGTTCGGATCCGCCAGCTTTACATACATTTTAGCAAACAGCCCTCTTCGTCAAGGCCCATTGCTTTTCTTTTCAGTTGTGAGCAAATACCTAACCAATAGTCGTGCTAGGACCTTGCGTGAACCGGACAACTTCCCTGGAGCTCCGAATTCTCATTTCCTTTATCCCACCGGACTCCACGGACCATCACAAATGCTCCCGTAAGATCGTCACTCATCTTGAAAACCCTTCTCACAGCTCACAGATCCTACCGTATCTCTGCCGAACCCGAACCTATCGGTATGGTCTTGAGCGATGATCGATACATATGCCATAGCAGTATATGCTATGGTCTAACGTTCAATCGTTTGGCAGACCTCAAACGACATCACAACAGTCTCCATTCAAACAACGGCGTAGTGTTTTGGTGCAGCGCGAATGGCTGTCGTCGTAGTCTAGGAGGAAAACCATTTCCACGAAAAGATAAGCGGGATGAGCATGTCAGGAATATGCATGGCGACTTGAAAAGACCACAAATGGGGATGTAAGGTACCGACGGAGGAGAGTCCCTTTGAATATCTATCGAATTGGTCGTATCGTGGGTTTCCGGACTAGCGAGGCAGGATAATGATTGCGTTAAGAATCTTCACTCGTTTTCTGGGACGGTATCTAAGCAGGACGGATGTAATTTGTTGTTATTTTTCAGAATTCATAATATTTCAGGCGCTCTCTTGGGCGCTCTCTCTCGCTCGATGGCTCGATTACGCTCATCATCACCCCTCTTGTATGCTTCCGCTTTCTCAGCCTCAAGCTCTTGACCAAGTTTAAAAATCTTCTCCTTAATTTGTGATATTGCAGAGCTATCTTGACCGTCTTCCTCGGCCTGCCGTAGCTCATCTTCCGCGATCTCCCTCGTTCTTAGCTTCTTAAGCCAGTCATCCAATTTCGTCGCACTGCCAAAACAGATGCCATAACCGTCACAGTAACAAGAGTGAGGGGCAGGGCAATGCTCCGGGTTGCGGGTGAAAATATATTGCCACATGTACTCAAAGATCCTCCCGCTATCCGAGTCTTCAAGCGGAGTATCAAGCAGCCACTTTCTCAGATGCTCATAAAAGCTTTTCGGGTTGTCCCTCACGCGTTCGCGGCTCACGGCAAACTGGGCGCAGCAAGGCTGCGACAAGACCGGCGGCGCGCGGTGTCCCGGGAAGAGCTCGTTCCAAAGCTCAAAGCTGAACTGCTTTTCCTCTGGCTTCTTCACCATGTCGAAGTCGACCTCGGGCCGGTCCAGATGGATCCAGTCGGGACAGCCAGGATCCAGGTGGCAGCGAGAGTTCATGTAGCCCACGCGAGCTATCCGATCATCCCGCATCCTTCGAATGGTGTTGGCCGAGTCGAGGCCAAGTAGAATGTTGTTGTGCCAGGCGACGCGGTGAGCGTGGAAAAAGAGAATGGAGCCGGGAAGCGCATCGTAGTGATCGATAATGTACGTCAGATACACCATGGCCTCGTGGCCTTTGTTCTTCGGAACCTGGAAGGGGACTGAAGGATCATCGACATGATAAACGGCAGTCGCAAGGTCAGGAAGTTCCTGGGCGATCCAGGCGACGCTCTCACTTTTCAGTTTGGGCACGACTAAGATGCGCGTGTAGTTCGAGCCTGGCGGTTTGGCGACGCCAGGGCCAAAGGTCTGACGACCGTGGGTTGTGGTGGTGTCGCCATTTCCGTGCTTGTTCGAGACGGTCCCGTCATGTCTGCCAAAGCTCAGCCAGAGGAAAACAAAGGCAACGACGGCGGCAACTGCTGCAACAGCCCGACGAGGGCTTGATATCATGCTGGCGCCCTCTCGGCGCGACCCCAGCAGGAATCGCAGGTAGACAGGAAGAGTCTTAGCGGCTCTGAAGGGGATGCCAGCTCCCTAGGTATGTTGGAGAAGAATAGAGTGTGGAGAGATTATTCCGGCCAAAACAGCAACGGACATTGCAGGTGTCAAGGAGCATTATTTTCGGATTTTATCGTAGGCGACGGCCAAGGCTTCTGTAAGATGCCGAGTAGCGTAGGCGGGGGCTTAACTAGGCGCCCAGTGGATGCTTGTACGTAGCCGCGAACAGCCACGTGCATGCACGATACCCCAGTTTACGTAAGGCTGACTATCGCTGACCCCTTGGCCCCGGTCCCTGGGCCGTCCTGCCCTCCTTGCCCTTCTCTCCTCACAGCCACTGAACCAGATGGCCAATTGCTAGGCTCTCTCACAGCCCGCAACATGTCCCATGTCCGTCTCAGGTTCACATTGGCTATAATCTTATCTCCTCCAACCGCTACCGCCTCTTCTTTCCTGCCCCCCCGATGTGCTATTTGTATTCTCCGTCGTTCTGGTCCCATAGCTGTATCTCTCAATTCGCTGCGTTTTGTATAAGTTAGAGTGCTCCCAGTAGTCTATCATCGTCTTGTTAAATGACCGCAATCCGGGAAACACGGATCATAAACATTCCTCCGATATTACCCTTACTCAGCATCATAACTCAGCCCTAAGACATCACTTTACTAGCCATCGAAACGCCTGGCTGCAAAGAGGCCCGCGCTTTCAAGTCGGATCCTTCTGCACGCTAGGTATGGCTGTTCCACTCTCCATCGTTCAACCACATTCTGTTACCACTCTTTCCCTCTCGTTTTTCCATATTATGTTCACTGCGGAGAGCGCTGGCGTCTGACTCTGCGAGTAGTGGTGAAAATGTCGGTGGCTTCGCTGATATATCTTTCTTTTCTCTCTCTCCTCACATTACTATCCCTCTCCCACGCCGCGAGTTGCTACTTCCCTGATGCAACCGCAGCCTCGCATGACTTTCCGTGTTATCCTGACCACGATATAAGCGTCTGTTGTGGGCCCGGCTTTGCCTGTCTTCCCAATGGCATCTGCGAAGTTACGGATGCCGCCGTCAATCCGGGGGTGTCATACCAATTTGTGCGAGGCTCATGTACAGACAAAACTTGGGCATCCACTGCCTGCCCGCAATTCTGCGTTACCACCGGATGTAAGTATCTTGGAATACGCCAAGCGTGGGTCGTCACAAGCTAATGCCCGCAATAGATGCGCTTGATGGTGGCAATACGATGATGGCATGCGATGAAAGTGCCGGGACCTTCTGCTGCCTTGGTGGAAATGGAGCCGGTCAACCATCCGCTTGCAATTGCACAACGGGGGTTAATATCACGACCCTAGAAGGAGGGGTAGTCGCATTCACGACCATCGGGATAGTAGGTACATCCACCTCAAGTTCCTTGATCTCAACGACAATTCCTGCAACATCCTCCACACCTTCGCCCACGACTACTACGGCAAGTCCGTCGCCTTCATCGTCAACAACGTCTTCTGCTTCCCTCTCAACCGGCGCAAAAACCGGCATCGGCGTGGGCGTCCCTGTTGGCGCGCTCATACTTGCTGGGCTGGGATATCTTCTGTGGCGTGACCGGGAACGGGGAAAGAAGATGAAAGAACTGCAGGGCCAAACTGGCAACGGCGCATATGGCCAAACGGGGCAGTACTTAAAGCCTCCCGAGTATGCGCACCATAGCGAGGTGCAACCATTGCAGCACGCGCAGTATACGCCGACATACGAACTGGGGTCTGCGGAGCAGTTCGAAATGGATGCGTCTAATCAAAGACCGAGAGAGTTGATGGATGAGGTTCCGAATTCTACTAGTAAATAAAGCTTAGCATCTCCGAATCGATGCGATACTTAAAATGACTAGCGTGGTTCATTGGCTGAAGTCTGGACCGAGAACTTAGCCAGTCTGCACAATCTGCCAAGAAATTAAGAGATATATTTATTTGAGCATCTCGAGGTTTAATAAATAGGTTGACGATAATCATACACCTCCCAATTAATATGCATACCTACTACAAAGCATTGTGTAGAGAAGAAAAGACAAAGAAACCGAGAGTATCTCGTTGTTCGTGTTGTTTTCGTAGGCGGGTAGCACAATGCAGTTCGAGTTCACACATAAGTTTTCACGATAAGTCTCTACGATTTACTAAACTTGCGTCGATACCCGTTCTCTTCTCCGAGTCTGCCAAAGACGATATACCACCAGATTTCATATACTTAGCCGGCCTAAGTATATCAATTTCATCTGCCTTGACAACGGCACAAAATATCACCATGTTTTCTTACTCATCTGCTGAGAGAGAGCTAGCAACTGTGGTTAAAGCCTCTGACTATGACAAGGCACCTGAACGCATGCTTCTGAGACCGTATTCGATAAAGCCATTTAAGTCAATGGCTGTCACAGGAGCAATCATGATCTACCGGTTCTTCACAGGGCAGCAGTCACTTACACCATCCAGGACCGACAAGTCATCACATGACTGCGATGAACAGATCAAGGACGGGTATATTCAGGATCTTGAAGAGAATAGAGCACTTTGGAAGCCTTTTCACGGATTTTAAGATACAGGCTCAAAAAGATATTAGGCAGCTGCAAGACGAAATCCTTGAATTGAAGAAGAAGCTCGACTGGAAGGACAGTTTGTCTGAAGAAGAAAAGAGGGAAGGTTCGGAAAATACCACTGCTCTCCGACAGGAAATTGATAGTCTAAAGGCTGAGTTAGCCACAGCGTACACCGGGGTTAGAGCAATGAACACAAAACTTCGCGTGTCGGAGGGTTTGTGGAAATCAGTTAAGGGCCAATGCATGGCCGCCGAGGAGAAGCTCGAAAGAGTAGAAGGGGAGTGGTCCCAGCTTGATCGCAAAGTCAAAGTCCAAAAAGCTGAAAATAGCGCTCTTGTCGACCCAAATAGGACTTGCTTACTATTTTCAGCTGCTTACTTTCGTATATCTCACCACTCAGCTGCTTACCCTCATAAGTCTTACCACCTGTCTCAGTTGCATACAACTACCTCATGTATATATAGAGGCCCTAGAGCCACATTTAATAGACAGAGTTCTCATTCCTGATCGTCCGTTCAACAGCTCTAGTGCAAGCTTTAGCGGAACGTCAGGATGAGCTCAGGGAACTAACTAGAGCTGCTGAACTCGAAAGACTGCGAACAGTCGAACGGGAGATGGACCTTAAGCTCCGTTTGGAAGGCATCAGAATTAAGTTATACGTAGACCTAGCTGATAAGGATGCTCTTATTGACGGCCTTCAGCGCCGTTATGACGCTGGCAAGCTCAAGTTCGAAGACCGTCTAGCATCCGAGGGCATCACTATCAAAGAACTACATGAGAACTTTGGAAATGGTAACAGCAAATCCAACGAAGCCCTAGCAGCAAGCAGCTCAGAAATTGGAAAACTTAGGTTCGATCTGAGCGAGAAGAGCACCCAGATTGACATGCTTCAGAGAGAGCTTCGGGAAGTGAAACAACACCATGAAAATGCTGCCGAGGAGATCGCCAATCTCAAGAACCAAGCCTCATTCTCTTTTACCGCTATTGCCTGGAAGGCGGCAAGGGAGATCCAGAGCAGAGATAAAATCATCGAGAATCTCAAAACGGAACTTGCTAAGAAAACAACTCATATCAGAGTGTTAGCGAGTGCTGCAAGTACATCAAAGGCAGTTCCCTTCTGTCGATGCCTTTCTAAGCCCAGGAGCAGAGTCCATCAGCCCGCCAGTTATTCAACAATCCCGCAAACATGCGATGGAGCTGAATTTGGTGAAGCGGTGCCTAGAACCGTCTCACCAGATGTTAGCCGGATATACCAGGCCAGGAACAAACTCGTATGTAGATTGATCTACGAAGAAAATGAAGCTATATATACACGGTGGATGAGTCGCAGGCATCCCTGATCTAACCCTAATATAGTAGTGATCGGCGCCAGGTCGACACCAGACAATGCTTCAGGAGATGAAATCTAGTTTCCTGATAGATTTTGATAAAAGGAGCCAGTAGTAGCGAGTGAGTACATATTCTAAGACTCGAGCCATCGTATGCATAGGTAAAGGACTGAGGGTGGCTAGGACCAGTGCGTGGCGTGGATCTGGGTACTCCAAATCCAATGCACCATACTTAGACAGGAATAATAATCACCTATATAGGCTAGTCCGTCATTTTGGATCCAACTGGCACGAGTGTTCATGCCGGTCCAAATAAATCACTGTAGCGGCTGAGAGGACCGAATTAATGTATTCTTATTTGGGATGATTATTTTGGAGTAGAAGTTGCCAACCGCGTATATTAGTTGCACTTGTTAAATTTAAAAGAGAGAAAATAGAATGAGTCGTTTTCCAAGCAATATGCAATATTATGTGTGGCTCATTGATCATCTGTGAGTGGAGAAGGGGCGCACTATAGCAATACATTAGAAGACTTTTGATACGTAATTTCATTTTGAGTGCCTGATCTAATAGAACCATGTGAGACTTTTAGGTACTACTGAACTTCATGGTAAACGCCATCCCATAGTCCAAATGTCGGGAAACTTGAGGTCTCTTAGTGAGTCTAAGGTCTCCATCATATAGATTAATCCAAAAGAGATGCCACCAAATGCCCGAAGTTACACCTCAAAACTGGGTATCTTGTCCAAAGTCGGTAAAGCAGAAGGAAGGAATGCGGCCATCAGAATTCAATAATTGCTGAGGCCTACTGGTAGTAGCCTCCCCAGACCGCTACTCATCTTCACTCAGGCCTTCATCATCACTCTTCTGCTCTTTAGCTCTCTTTCCCTTGCCTTTAGTCTTTCCCTTTGCATCCTTGGCCTTCTTCCTTCCAACCTGGTCCTGCACCCTTTCTCTCTCCTTAATTCCCTGCTTCTGTAGGCTTTCCTCGAGCTCCACGAACTCCTTTGAGTTAATATCCATACCTACCAAACTCTCCAGCAATTTGATTTCCCTCGCCCGGATTCCTTTGTCCTCGTCTTTCTTCACATCCGCAGCGACAACATCAGTTGGCGTCTCCAGCACCATCGGCAAGCCCCAGAGCCGTGGCTCGTTGACGATATTATGAAAAGCACGAAGACCCAGAAAACCCGTTCCGATATTCGCATGCAAATCTCTGTGACTACCTAATGTAGCTTTGGAATCGTTTATGTGGAGCGCTTTGAGATACTTCAGGCCAATGACCTTATCGAATGCCGATATCGTCGTAGAGAAGGTCTCTGGGGTGCGTAAGTCATAGCCTGCAGCGAAGACATGGCAAGTATCAAGACACACGCCCACTCGAGATTTGTCATTGACAAGGGAAATGATGGATGCGAGATCCTCGAAAGTACCACCGATAGTGTTGCCGAGACTAGCCATAGTCTCTAGAAGTGTGATAACGGTACCAGTGCTTGGGTCTGCATGAGCGCGATTGAGATTGCCTGCGATGTGTGCGATAGCCTCCTCGTGTGTAGAGCTAGCCGAATTGCCGGGATGGAAGTTATAGAGTTTTATGCCGAGTTTCTGACATCTTGAGAGGTCTTCAACGAAGGAGTCGTAGGCCTGGGTTGTACGAGCAGCGTCTGTGTGCGCAAGGTTCACAAGGTAGGAGCCGTGGGGGACAGCAGTTTGCGAGGGAGCGATGTTGTGCGTTTTGCAGGCAGCTTTGAACAGAGTGATATGTTCAGTTGACAACGCTGGGTTAGCCCATTTGCGCTGAGACTTAAGGAAGACAGCGAAAGCATTTCCACTATCGCGCGTTAGCTAGGGTTATTGCCCAAACGAAAGAATGAGCGTTAAGGAGAACGAACCCGATCTTAACACAATTAGC
>Ga0307515_10019683_pt1 | contig 12120 bp, 1 predicted proteins | sample 17_EM_MG_FD_194513 | JGI IMG/M metagenome (GOLD analysis project Ga0307515, IMG submission 194513) | Populus trichocarpa ectomycorrhiza microbial communities from riparian zone in the Pacific Northwest, United States - 17_EM | ecosystem: Host-associated > Plants > Roots > Unclassified | place...
CTTACCTAGCGGTGCCTCTTAATTGGATGCCATACGCCATGCATAAGGGCTGCGTGATTTTTAAAATGCTTAAGTCCTTTAATCCACTCTAAGCAATAAGGATGCTTATAGTAGAACCCCTACCTAAACACTCCTTCTATAACGTAATTATTAAGATGCTTCTATAGTATATCCTTCTTCGCAAATAGGCGGGTCTGCCTTAGCGTTAAGAGTTAGTTATTACTAATATAGATAAAATAAACTAGATTAGTAAACGTTATAGGATACAGCAGCTATATTATCTTAACACCCTCTTCCTTAATTAGGACCGCGCTCCGCGTCTTATCTAGGTTTTTTTAGAAAGGCGAGTTTAAGCTAATCTATTCTTTCTACCGCTTTGCCTGTTAATGGGTACTAGTATCGGCGTCACTTATACCTCTTTTTACGCCTATTACACTTTGGTCTACTTTAGACCTAAGTTAAAATCCAATAGCCTTACTTGGGATCCTATTCTGCTAACTCTCTTATTAATTATAATACTTAACAAGATTGCGGATAAACTTTATACGGAGTTTTATAGCATATCCTTCTTTAAGCTTATTTAGCGGCTAAGATAGTAGTTTAGCAATAGCAGCACGTTCTTAAAATTCATACTGTATAGCTAAACGGGTAGGAATTTCCGTCCTAACGCTACCACTAAGCTATCTTTTAATATTGTGATTGTTAATGGCGTTATAAAAATTAAGAATAACCTAGTCCTCTTTTTGTTTGCGTAGGACGTTTATAACACTATAAAGTTTACGTCTAGCTTCGTCGTAACGGTTATATAGTTTCGTTCCCTTCGCGGTATTAATAGGGTAATATCCCCAGCTCCTAATCTTTTACTTATATTGCTTTCGTTTCTCGCAAAGCTATAGAATATTAGGGTGTTAATTAAGTTCTAGCTAGAATTTAAGCTTCTGCTTATTAGTTAGACTTATAGGGGCCCGCTCGTCCCTTAAGATCCCTATCCATACGGCATGTTAAATAAGGTTATCCTACAATAAAGTCCCGAAGTAGATTAACTAGAAATCGCGCTTAATTAAATCAGGTAAATAAAACCGTTAGTAGGTATCGCCGTAATAACCTATTATCTAATTTCGCTCTTCTGGAGTAAGGGCGCCTAGAAAACTCAGTTAATATATGCACTTATATTAAATTAGACACTTACTATTTAATTTCCTTCTAGACGCTTATCGCAGCTAGTAAAGTTTAAGCGATTATTTAAACCTAGCCACTTGGCCTAACCACACGTAGTAATCGCGGCATTTTTAGTAAGGGAATGCTTTGGTGTCCAACACTCCCCTATAATTAGCCATTATCTTAATATCTTAAAAGATGGGTCGTTTCTCTATCTCCTTCTTAAACTTTACTTTAAGACTCTCTTTTTTTACTAGGATTTTAAGTCTAAAAATCTCTTCTGGCGAAGTGTAATAGCGTTAAAATATATTATCCGCGATAGCAAGGCTTATAAAATAGGATAGGATATAAAAAGCTAGGATACTTTTAAGACGGAAAATGAACCTCTTACTATAGGTCTATTAGCACCATTCGCGCCATCTTTAATTAACGTTGCTATATACCGTCTGCCTATGCCTTTAGAATTCTTAATATATATAAGACTTACGAGGGCGACAGTCATAGTTTAATTAAAGTTTTTCGCATCGCGAACTTTTAGGATTGTAATATATTTATACAAAAGCGCTTTATTGGAGCCTCTTATGCTTAAACTTTTAATAAGAGCTTAGGGTCTTGTTGCCGTGACACTAAAGAGGAGAAGGATTGCTCCTATCTGCACTTAAAAACGACTATAGTAAGGCTTTACATCTATTATCCAATAGGCATTAATAATTATATATAAGTCCTGTATATATATAGCATCCTTTTCTTTCTCTAACGTGTCCAGCTTATATATTAGCGTTAAGTAGGTTAGGATCCACTGTAATAAATTAGCCAGGATTTTTTTTTTGAAAAATTAAAGATTACCTATATCTTATATATTAAGTTCTGCGCCATTATTTATACTGTGGCCTGCTATATCTATAAATTTATATAGTATTTATCTCTAGTATACCTAAATTATACTTTCCTTCTTAATTTGAGAATTCTTCACGCGCTATTTAAGGTATATTTTAAACGTATCGGCTACGCACTAATAAAGGGCCTCGGTTAGGTTAGACTTAACTTTTAGGTAAAACCTAAATATAAATTGTTAGTATTATAAGGTAAATTTTAGTTTAAATATAAACGAACTTTTCTTAATTCCGGAACTTACGCTTAATAAGAGAAATAGACTAAGGCTTCCGTTTTAACTTCGCCCTTCCTTAGTCCTTATAATACGCAATCCTCTACCATAAATATTCCCCCTTGGAATTGGCGTTTTCCCTAGCTCTAGAGTTAGAGCTTAAATCTAAGTCTAAAGCTAGCTTAAAATAAGATGGCTTGCCTAGTTTAGAGTCTAAGCTAGAGGCTGGATCTATATTTCGCTATTTCTTACTTTAAAAGGGCATAGTAGTTAAACGTATAGTGTCTTAGTGCTTTAGCAGCTGCCAGTTGCCTATACGTAGAAGCTAGCTTAAGAGCGACTGCTGTTAATAGGAACGCTAAAAAAGGCTCTACAGGAGATCGGCGTTCTTAAGAGCGGGACGGTAAAAAAACCCCATAGGTAGAAACCTAGAAATTAAGTATTAGAAGTGAATAATATAATAGCAGGGGAAAATACATACGTAGCTACTATAGGAAAAGGGTTAAAGGAGTATAGTGCAAAAGGGAGGTTTCGTTGTGTAAGGGTAGTGCTTTTAGCGGAGGATAAGGATAAAGGTAGGCAGCGGATATTTATAGCTTCTTAAATAACGTTAGCCGCTAAGGGACGTTTAGGGAGCTTTAAGAGGTGCGTTATAGGGTTACACGCGCGATTCTAGGTTTGGTGGGTGAGTGAGGGAGACCCTACCGTCCTTAGTATGCTTAGCATGTTGCAAAAGCGGCAATAGGCATGGGTCTAAGCAAGGAGAAACTGCCTCCTAAAACGGGGGGGAGGAACCTCCAAATCCGGCTGCGTCTTCCCCAACAACAAGATTCTATAAGTTATATTTAAGTTAAACCTACTAGCTAAGATAAAGATCTACCCTATATAGTATATTACAATGCTAAAACTAGCATACGGGAATATTAAGCCACTAGTTTATAAAGTAGATATATATAAAGAATAAGAAGAAAATAAATAGCAAGTTTTAAAGATTATTAGTTATAAGGATATTAACGATAAAATATAGTATAAGGTTAAGTAGATAGGCTATAATAAGACTACCTAGGAACTATTAAAGAATTTAAAGAATACTATAAGAAAGGTATAGGAGTATTGGAAGAAATTAGGTTAGGTAGTATTAATAAAAAAGGATTGCTAAAGAACGAGTTACCTAAGGGGGACCTAAGAAGAGTAGTTGCCAAACTACTTAGATCTATTTCCTTCTTAGCTAAAAAAGAATCTATTCTTTTATTACCAAGTTCCTATAAACCTTATTCTATAAGTTTCTACTTCTTAAAATAAACCTTTTTATAAACCTTCTTAAGACGGAGTAACCGAGTAGACGCCGTAATATAGGCTTTAAAGGCCTTCTGCTTTATATCGCAAGAATATTTTAATTTAGTAAGGGCTTAAAATAGTTTACTATCTAGCTATATAGCAGTAGATTAAATATAAAACCCTAGTATAGATTAGTTAAGGAACTAGACAACTATTAAGAGTAATAGGTCGCGTATATTTAGTATTAAAGACGGAGTAAATATTATAGGACGAACGAATATTTACTTTAGTGCACTCTAAGCAAGAGGATAGTTATTGTGAGGATAGACCTACTAACGTAACACAAACTAACCCCTTTTTTAAATAGTAAGAATATGGAGATAGTATAATCTTACTAAGAGATAATATCACAGTAATAGTATGGGCACGACGTTGCGCTTATAAGAAAGAAATTGCTTTAGGTATAATAAGTAATAATATTAACTAAATTAATTAGATAGATATTACACCTCTAGTAAACAACTTAGAGATATTAAGCGTCTTTAAGGACGAAGATAAAAAGAAGGGAGATAGTATTACGGACGCTTTAAGTATAATATTACGACTACTTAAAGAGAAGTTAAAAGAAGCTAGCTAGTTAATTTAGGCACGGTTTAGAATAGAGCTAATAGAGCTATATAATGAGGAATAGTAACTAAAGTTATATAACGTTATATACAATATACGTAGTGTATAAAGGGAATGTATATATAATACGTATAACACATACCTTACGTATAAAGGGGATTTCTTAGGAGTACGGTTATATATTTAAAGGACCACAGTCCCTACCTAGATAGTTTTCTCCTTTATAGTGAATCTTAAAATATAATTAGAGTTAATCTGTTAGGCAACTACTTCACTAGTTATTATTACGTTGTTGACTTCTTGTTTACCTATATACTTAGCCCATTAATAAGTCTACCGTAGTTCCTGCTATAAGGCTTTATTATAGTAGAGGCGTTTATAATAAGCTTTTAGATATAGTAATACGTTTACTAGATTATAACGCAGCCTATAAAATACTAGTACTAAAGTATTACGTTTCTTTTTTATAAATAAAGTAAATAAGTATATCTACTTTATCTCCTAGAAAGCTATAATCCTATTTAGGTAATATCTACTTAAGGCCCTTATAAGTTAGTGGAGGTTAGATATAGAGTATACGGATTTAATTATTAAATATAATATAACTAGAAATTAAACTTTAAACTATATCCTAGTATATTATATTAAGCTACCCTTTAATTTACTTCTTAACACTTATAAATAGATACTTTAAGTACTTACTCTTTATAATATTCCTAGTATATAGTGCAATAATATTATACTCCTTATAAGCCTATAATAAATTATTGTAATTAGAGTAATAGCGTAGACCTTTAAATAATGGACTTGTCTCCTTATAGCTTAAGTAGAATATTATATAGATATTTAGTAGCTTTATTTGTGAGCTTATATAATATATTTAAAAGTACTGCCCGTTTCTTTATATTAGTTTTCGCCCTCTTCTGTTTTTCTATATGCTTAATTAGTAAGGCTAATAATATTATATTCTTATTAAGTATTTAATTCTCCTCCTCCTAAGCAGATACCTATAAGATAATATTATTATTAATTATAATAAATAAAGCTAGATTACTAGCGAAATCCGCTACCCTATCCTTCTATATTGCTATCCTAGTAGTAATAAAGTTATAACTAAGTCAGGTAGATAGAGGGGCTGTAGGTTTTTAAAACTTTTGCCTTAGCGGTATAATATCTATAAAAGCACCCTTATACTAGTCTTTAATAAGAATAATTATATATTTAGTAATACTATTGCGTTAGGCGGCCCGTTTAAATCGCTATAGTATTATATTTAGGCTTTTATTAAGATAATAACCGTATATAATAAAACGGATAATATCTAGAATATCTGTATTATAGGCTAGGGCGTCTAATATAATAAAAATACGGGTAAGTAAGCCTTCTATATAGAAATTTTAATACTTCCTACTCTTATTATATTTAGATAATGTTGCATAATAACTCTGCAATGTTATTTTAGCCTACTTTATAGTATAGCCCTTAGTTATAAGCTATGAACGGATAGTGTTTATATACCTATAGATATAATTTTTAGTATAAAGAAAGATAATTATCTTAAGAATTAATTTGGGACTTAAAACCTTTTATCCCTTTAGCTATATAGTACCTTCTACTAGATTTTAAATCCGCCCGACTAATTAATAGATAAAGGTAGTAGATATCCTACTAGGCGTTATAGGCGTTTGGCTAAATAATACAGATATTTTACTAAACCCTATAGATATCTAGCTAAGGGTTACGGATATATAATCCTCCTCTACTACAACCTCCTTAAATGCCTTTTTAATAATAAAAAATAGTGCCTTATAATTATTCTTATCCCTCCTCTTAATATAGCCCCTAATAATAGATAGGTTAGGCCAATTAATATTTATTTATTTAAGATCTATTATACTTTAATAAAACCCTATTAGCTTTATTACCTTTATATATATCTCCTTATTAAGTGTTATAGTATATATAAACTACAGTACTATTAGACTAAGTAGTAATCGGACCTTAAAGAGCTATACGTAATAGGGCCAGAAGCTTTTACCCTAGTTAGTAACTAAATAATACTTATTAATTATAACTAAAGAAATATACGAGCGAAAAGCGGGCTAAGTAAGAATATAGTAGAACCGTTTACTTAATAGTAACTCTAGTAATACTAGAATATATATAAACTAACCCGCCTTAATATATTTTAGGATATCTATATATACTTTTATTACCTCTATATATATAAATACGGGATTTACTCCTAAAATAGCCCATATTTTTAATAGCTACTCCTCTCTAATTATATTTAAAGGTAATATAATAATAGTAACAGAAGCTTAAATTAGTAATAAAATCGCCTATATTATTATACTTTTACTTTATAATATCTTTACTACTAGGAATAAGTCCCTCTTTCTATATATTACCCGTCTTATATAATAGAACCCCTTAAAAGGTACATATCCGATAAGACGGTAGAAGGTTTTATTTATGTCCTATTTATATTCTAGAAGACATAGTTAGATAGGCTAGGGGTAAAAGGTTTTACTAGTGTCTTAAAAGGAATATATAGGAAGCTAGTTCCCTTTTAGAGAAGAACTAGCGATTAGTCTCTAAATAGAAGTGGTTAAAAGCATTTGTCCTTTAATACGTAAAAACTCATTCTACCTTCTACTTACCTTTAACGTACCTTTAACTTACCTTTTACTTACCAGTAATACTGTTAATTAGATAATTATACGTTTTGGTTAGGCTGGCCTTTTATAATTCTAATCGCTTATAATCCGTTAGGAACGTACGGCTATTAATTAACGATAACGGACTATACTCCTATACCCTACAAAGTAACGCCCTTATTATAAAAGGCTTAGAGAGTCTCCTTAGAGGAGCGCATTCCCTTTACTTATAAAAGAGTAGACTAGGAAGCTACGGCTAGTCCGTTTAACTTTGCGAGACCCTTAAAAATAATTACTATTAGGAAGTTATTAAAGCGGTCGCTATATAAGACCCTATAAAAAACAAAAGAGTTAGAGATACGATTAAAATAAGTATATTAGGACTACTAAGAATAATTATAAGGATAGTTAGGAGAAGTATAGACACTCTAGACACAAAGCGGACTTAAAGGGGCAACGCCACACTACGCTGTAATATTAAAAAAAACCTAGATTCCGTATAAAGGAACCTAATAAGTATAATAGTAATAGTCTCCAGAACTGTAATCGTTTTATCCGTTAATGCGAAACTAAGTTTCGGCTAGATCCGAAATGTTACTCTAACGAGTATAATTAGACACTAATTGCTTCTACCTTCCTATGTAGCACTATTAAGAGTTTATAGACACGCTATAAGAAGAAACTTACTATACCCCTTAAATTTAGCGAACTTAAGACCTAGTTAGTTAATTAGGTCTAAGACTCTACTAATTAAGGGATGGATTATAACTAGCGATACTACGACGCTAAACAGCGAGAAGGCTAGAGTGTAGTCCAGTTTATAAACTACTTGGAAGAGTTAGAAGATAATATACCCTACTTAAACCTATAGGATAACGCTATATAACTTTACCAGCTACTTACTAAGCTACAACCTAAGATTTAATAGGCTATTTAGGAGAAGGGCGAAATTCCTACCTCTTAAGAAAAGCTTATTTCTAAAGTTACTTAGATTAAGAATACTAAAAGAGACTATCTAGGTAAGTAAAAGGAACGAGACGCTAATAATAAAGAGCGTAGGACTAGACCTAGCTTTAATAATAGGGGCAGATTCCAACCTAACCGCTTTATAGAAGGATAATATAAGTAGGCCTTATAGCCCTAGAGTAACGCTAGTTAACCCTAAAATAATAATAGGCAGAGACCTAATCTATAGGAGGGGAACTGAGAGACACGCACCTATTATAATTGTGGCAAAAAGGGCTATATAAGCCGCTTTTACTAGTAAAAGAAGTAAGAGTCGGCCTAATTAAGAAAAGAGATAGCCTAGTAGATCTTTACTCCTTTACACTAGGCTAGTAAGAGAAGGAGGGAGTAAACTACCGTATGGTTATTTCTGTCTCTATTTAAGTTAATAATAAATAGGTAACGCGAGACTGCCTTATAGATAGTAGTGTAAGTATAGGGTTTATTTCTTAATTACTAGTAAAAGAATTAGATTTGGGCCTTAGCGGCTTATAGGTGCGCACTGTTTAAAGTATTAGAGGCTACCAGATTCCGTATTATAGGGAATAAACGTTTCCTATTACTAGTTAGGACCGTGACGGTCTATAGGATACGCAGGGGATACGCTTCTACGCTGTAGAAATTAAGGGGTATAACCTTATTCTAGGATACCTATGGCTTTGCTAAGTTAATCTAGATATTAATTGGCCTTTAGCCCCGTATTGACACCGGAAGTCTTAATCGCGTATTATAGTTAAGGATTAAGAGACTTTCCTAAGCTATATATAAGAAGGGTGGGCATATACTATATATGCTACTCTTAACCCTAAGAATAAAGATATAGGGTATTTATTTTCGGATGTCCGGCTATATGTAGTTAAGGAACTAGAGATTCTGTAGAAATATATGGACCTAAAAGAGGTTTCTAATAAAAAGGCTGTATAGACCTTACTTAACCCTATATTAGTTAAGCACGAGATAGATATAGGGGATAAGTAACCTCCTTTCAGACCACTATATAACTTATTAAAAAACGAACTAGCCGTATTATATTAGTATATAGTAAACAATCTTTAAAAAGGATAGATTTGGCCCTCTAAGCCTAGCAGGGGCACTAATTATATTTATACTAAAGAAGAATAAAACCCTTTACCTCTGTGTTAACTATTAGGCGCTTAATAGGATTACTATAAAGAATTGCTACCTGCTACCTTTAATAGGGGAGCTTATTAATAGGCTGTTGGGTATAAAGATATTTATAAAACTGGATCTAAAAGATATATACTATTAAAGCCGGATTAAAGCCGGCGATAAGTGGAAAACGGCGTTCTAAATATGGTATGGCTACTTTAAGTACTTAGTGATGCTATTTAGGCTTACTAACGCACCGGCGACATTTTAGGCCTATATTAATAAGGTATTGTTAGGCCTGTTAGACACGATATATATAGTCTATCTTAATAATATTATAGTTTACTTTAATAACTACGAAGTATATACGCACTATGTGCGAATAGTACTTAAAAGACTACGGGAATACGAGCTCTATATAAACCTGAAAAAATGCTTATTCTATATTACTAGCATTAATTTTCTGAGCTTTATTATTAGTGTTAATGGAGTATTAATAGAGAAAAGCCGGGTAGACGCTATTAGGGAATAGCTATACCTTATAACGTTTAGAGAAGTATAGGTTTTTTTAGGCACGGCGAACTTCTACTAAAAGTTCATTATTTACTATTTATGAGTAATACTCCTAATTACCAATCTACTGAAAGGATTTAAGAATGGCAAGAAGTTAGGACCCTTTGTATTTAGGGAAGCTGCTAAATAGGCAATAAACCGGTTAAAGGATTTATTTATATCGGCGCCTATTCTAATATACTTTTGCTAGGAGCTATATATATACCTTAAAACGGATGCATTCGGCTTTACCCTAGGGGCAATTATATCTTAATTAAAAGACGGAGAATGGCATCCTGTGGCGTTTTAGGGAATGTTCGGTTGCAACTCCAGAATCAATCTGGAGGCTCCAGAATCAATCTGATCTGGAGGTCAAATCTAAATCTGACGCGATCGTTCGGTTGCATCCCTCAGAATCAGAACCCAGCCACAAAAGTTTTAATGTTCCTCTCACCGCCAAAAAAACACGCTAAAACTTGGCGCACTTTACCGTATATAGAATCTGAACTGAGGTCTTGGCGTTAGTTTAAATCTGGAGCTTTGAGCTCCAGATTTAAATCTAAAGGCTTCAGATTGCACACGTCCGTGCAACCCGTAGAGCCACAGACGCGTGTCAAATTGGGAAGGAACGCGTTCTTTCTGCCGGACTTTCAGTTCAGATTCAATCTGACGCTTTTGCAACCGAACGTTGCCTTAGTTAAGGAAAATAACCCCTATAGAGTAGCGTTATATAACGCACGACTAGGAGCTGCTCGCGATAATCGTAGCAATAAAGTATTGGCGATATTATTGTATAGGAAGCAATTATCCCATTAAAGTCCTTATAGACTATAATAACCTAGAATACTTTATAACTATAAAGGTATTAAGCGGTAGATAAGCGAGATAGGCAGAGGTACTATTATAGTACGACTTTAAAATTATATACCGCCTAGGAAAAATAAATCCTGCTAATAGGTTGTTAAGACGTTTGGATTATAAGATAGGGAGGATTTAGGATAGTATAAGGAAAATAATCCCTATATTACAAAATTTGCTTAAAAAGAAAGAAGACTCTTTCCCTAGAACTATAGAATTTTATAGTAGGGCAGAGGTCCTATCAATATAGCTACAAAGCGATATAATTGTGGAGCTATAGGATATAGTTATAGACTAGGTTATAGACTAAGCAGACGTTATAAAGTTGGCGTACCCTAGAATTAGCGAGAATTCTATGGGATATACTAGAGGTGTCGCGGCACCTTTAACTTAACGGCGTATTAGCTACAAGTTTTTGGATCTAAGGGGGATAGGCGAGATACCTATCCGTAGCGTGGCACACTATATAATAGTAGGAAAATCTACTAGCACTAATGGTTTGAAACGTTTTGTGCTACGCCTTAAGTTTATAATAGTGATAGGCGAAATAGAAGCAAGCGATCTGCATAAAACCTTTTTAAATTTTCTTCTTTAAGCTTAATAAAGGGACGCCTTTGCCTTTAGGGAGAGGTGGAAAGATATAGTAAAGACCGACTTGGCCAGAGTTACTAAGAAGCTATAGTAGCAACGTCAGGAAAAAATTTACCAGCATTTTTGCAGCATTTAGCAGCATTTGGCGGCCAAATGCGCATTCCGCGCACTATAACGTGTAGCGTATGGTATCGACTAAGGTGCGGCATACTGCCGTATTTAACAATGCGGTGCCGTATACTGCTGTATTTAATAATGCGGTGCAGCATACTGCCGTATACTGCCGTATTTAATAATAATGCGGTGCCGCATACTGCCGTATTTAACAATACAGTGCCGCATACTGCCATATTTAACAATATAGTGCCGCATACTGCCATATTTAACAATACAGTGCCGTATACTGCTATATTTAACAATGCGGTGCAGCTAATTACGCATTTTGCACTTAATGCGCAATTAATATATAATGCCCTTCTCGCGCATTCTGTATATCTTGCTCACTTTAAGTAATAATTTATATTATTTTAGATAATTTAATATAATATAGCGACGGTTCTCTTCTACCTACCTACCTACTAGCCTACCTGCCTACCTACCTACCTGCCTGCTTGCTTGCCTGCCTGCCTACCTGCCTACCTACTTACTTACCTGCCTACCTACCTACCTACTTGCTTGCCTGCCTACCTGCCTGCCTACCTGCCTGCCTACCTGCCTACCTACCTAACTGCTTGCTTGCTTGCCTACCTGCCTACCTGCCTACCCGTCCGCCCGTCTATCTATCTGCCTGTCTGCCTGTCTGCCTATCTGCCTATCTGCCTATCTGTCTGTCTGTCTGTCTGTCTGTCTGTCTATCTACACCTACCTATCTATACCTACCCGTCTATGTTACCTTAATTCAATCGATCGATCGAATCGTTTATAGTGTTCGCTGGCTAATTATTTGAAGGGTTGTCTAGCTCTAGCGACGGTCGTCTAGCTCTGGCGACGGTTATATGGCTCCGGCGACGGTCGTCTAGCTCTGACGACGGTCATCTAGCTCTGGCGACGGTCGTCTGCTGGCTGTCGTTCTGGTGTCCCCCTAGGTAGGGAGGATATAAGGAAGGAAGGAAAAGGAAGGAAGGAAGGGTAAAAAATGAGGTGGCTACCTAGGTGTATATAGGGGGTATACTTGGC
>Ga0307515_10019684_pt1 | contig 12120 bp, 1 predicted proteins | sample 17_EM_MG_FD_194513 | JGI IMG/M metagenome (GOLD analysis project Ga0307515, IMG submission 194513) | Populus trichocarpa ectomycorrhiza microbial communities from riparian zone in the Pacific Northwest, United States - 17_EM | ecosystem: Host-associated > Plants > Roots > Unclassified | place...
TAAAGCTTTTTAATTAACTACACCAAATATTATAGGCTTCCTGGCCACGTCGCTGCTGTTCACCGCAATATCCAAGCGTCAATAAGGCGCCAGCACCCTTGCTGCGTACTAACTCGAGGCTCTAACACCAAGCTCTATACGGTATGGAGCCTCTAGATTGGCTTATAAGGCGTGCATATACGAAAAGTCCTTAAATTCTTGCCATATTAAGGGATATTAACACTAGTATAAGATTAGTATAGAGATGTCTAATAATAGCGAAAGTATAAAATAGATAGGGTTGTCTCTATAGTAAAGAAAATAGCTATCCTAAGACTTTATAAGGCATTCGCACTATTAGCCAGAGTTAGTATACACTAATACTAAGTTTATAAGTAAAGTTATTATTAAATAAAATTACGATTGTGATTAAAACCTTTAGGATATAAGTTAGGCCTAATTATATAGTTAAACTTGTATACTAAGGTGTTCTAATTTAAACTTTACACCACTTAACTAAGTAAAGTTCCCTCTATTTACTAGCGATGTCTTAGCACCTAAAGTACATTTTGTTCTCGCCCTTTGAAAAAGGCGTAGCGTACCACTTCTAAGTTTGGCCTAGGTAATCTAGTTTACCCCACTTCCTCCTTAAATAAGGCTTAAAATTAGTTATAGGAAAAGGGTTTAAAAACAGGACACAGAACCCAACATCTTATCTTCTAGGTGTAGTTAGTTAACGTAGTCTATAATGCATAGCTACGGATAGAGATAAACCCTAGCATTAGCCAACTAATTAAGCGAATTAATCTTAAAGGGACCAGAAATGGACCCCCTATAATGCTAAGGGGTCGTTCGGTTGCAAGTTTAGATCAGAATGAGGGCTTCAGAATGGATCTGATCTGGAGCTCCAATCTGATTCTGAGGCGACCATGCGGTTGAATTCCAGTTCAACTTGACTTCTGCCGCGAATTTTTGATATTCCTCTGACCGCCCAAAAAACACGCTAAAAGTTACTAAAAAGTTGGCAACTTCACCGCATATAGAATCTAAACTAAGGTCTTGGCGTCAGTTCAAATAAGGAGCTTTAAGCTCCTTATTTGAATCTAAAGGCTTTAGGTTACATATGTCCGTGCAACCCGTAGAGCTACAGACGCATGTCAAATCGGGAAGGAACGCGTTCATTCTGCCGGACTTTTAGTTCAGATTCAATCTGACGCTTTTGCAACCGAACGACCCCTAAATTTAAATAGATCTATTTACGGGACAATAGGCACACCTAATTGTTTACGGCACTGGCAGAACTTAGTTAGCAGAACTTGGCAAAACTTAGTTAGCAGATCTTGGCAAAACTTAGTTGGCAGAACTTGGTAGAACTTTACACGGGTAAGTTGCTATAGATTACCGTATATTGCGGTTATGTAACGCGAAGATCTTATAAAACATTAAGCGGCGCTACTCTTCTTCTTCTTTCCTTTCCCTAGCTTTAGATTCTCGTTTTTAGACTACTATTTGTATAGGCTTACGCGTCCCTTTTATTATACTCGTGCCTTAATTAACTAAGTTACTAACATTATCTAAAGCTTAACTACCCTTTCTTTCTAAGAAGGAACTTAAATATATCTACGGACTATAAATAGGATAAGGATATAGTAATAGATCCTAAAGAATATTACTAATACAATAAGAATAGAATAGGACCCTAAAAATAGAATAAGGATATATATAATATAACCTAAAGAATATACACAGACTAAAACCCCTAAAGGAATTACCTAGAATTACCTAATACCCCTACCACTATGCTAAGAAGTATAGTAGCTAGTAAAATAGCTATAAGACCCTTAAATACCTCTAATGGTAAAATAATAACTAACTTAAACTTTTAGGTGGAGCTTATAGCAGCTAATACCAAAATTAAACGCCTTTAAGAGTTGCTTAAAGCTAGGGAACCCCTTATACCTAGTAATAAGTTATTAAACACCTAGAGATTTGCTATAGTCCTTAAGGCCCTAGCCTAACGTATAGTATTAGCATTAATGCGGTCTGCGAAGGTTAAGGGACTCTTATTACTTATAAATAGAACCAACCTTATATTTAATAATTAGAAACATTAATTATAAAATAAGCTTAAAGTTAATATAGACTACTTTCTTACTACTTAAGCTAAAATAGCTTACGTCTTTAGCCGCACCAGCGGAAACGTATAAATATACCTATGTCTATAATACGCATAGGACTTAGCAGATCCCTTCCTCTCTAAAGAAAAGATAATTACCTACTTATCGTCTATCTATAAGGACCCCTTAAAGTATAAAACGCTTAGCTTAATTATAAAAGCCTAAATATAAAAATAATAGAGATATTTTTAGCCTTTTAAACCCACTTTTTATACCTAGCTAGTTGGGCCTAAATTCCCTAAGAAGATTTAATACTAGACCTATTTAATAAGCTTACCCTAAACCTATAGCGGGCCGTACTACTAGTTTTTACTACTATATAGACGCTAAAGGAACTTATAGACTAGTGCTTAGCTATTAATTAAGGCATAAGCTAAGCAGTATAAAGCTAAAAACTCTTTAAATTAGACTATAAACACTCTAAGACCGGCCTATAGTACCCTAGCACAATCTATAACTCCTATAGCACTAGCTATACAGCCCGCTATCAATTTAGCAGTAAGCCGCGCAGCTAGTCCTACTATAGGCCTAGCTAATACTCGGCCTATATATAGCAACCCCTATAAACAGGGACTTAGTAATTAAGGAGCTTACTTTTTATATAGCTAAAAAGACTACTTTATAAAGAACTACCTAATAGTAGCAGAGATAAATAAGGTTCTATTAATTTAGGAGGATAGTATAAAGTTAGAAAAAGAGGAACCTTAAAGAAAGACTCCTTTCTAGGGTTAAAAGGGATTAATATATTATATACTAATCTGGGTTAGCTAGTTAATAAAAAAAGCTACACTATCCCTTATACTTTATTCTATAATAGATATTAAGTTTTAACCTCTGCTTTAACTAACTTAAGAGTAAATACCTTTACCTTAATTAACGCAAAGTGCGCTATAAAACTGGTTAACTTTTTAAATATACCCCTAAAAGAACTACCTAAACTAATTCCTATTTGCGGATATAACGGATAAATAGGGCCACCTATTATAACTATCTTGTAAATCTACCTCCGTGTTAATAGACAAAGGTAGTATAATATCCCCTTCTTTATTATGGACCTTAGAAGCTATAATATAATCTTAAGAAAAAAATAGCTAGCCTATTTAGGCTTATAACTAGACGTACGGAATAGACGTCTTATCTAGCCTAAAACCCTACCCCTAACCCCTTTCTTTATAAAAGAAATTAGTATTATAATAAAGAACCTTATACGGCCCTAAATAAATACTATTTACTAAGCTGACGCTATACGTAGGGACTAGGCCTTTAAGAAAGATATATAGCTTAATCCGTAACGGGTTTATATACTATACCGCCCTTAAACTACCTATATTATGCCGCCTACACTAAAGACCTAGAAAGTTAGTAGTAATCTACCTAAGCCCCCTATAGAGAACTTAGGCTCTACACAGCTATAAAGGAAGGCTAGGAATACTAGACGCTATACTAAGCTAATAAACTAAAAGAATAACTTATAGAAAATGGAATGCGAGCTAAGGAAGATTATAAACTCTATACCACAAAATACAGCCTAATAAAAGTCTATAAAGAAATCCACGGACCTCCTACTAGTTAATATCTGCTATATTAGCGCTATAGGATTCTACTAAAACTTAGTTTAACCTAATACTATTATCTTTACTACCAGCTTATACGAAATTAATTAAATAATTAAGGAAAAGGAAAATAAGCTTAGTAGATAGGAAAGTAAGCTTACGGACGAGGAGCTGGTAAAATAAAAACTACCTCATTAGTACTAAAAGTTTAAAGACGTATTCTCTAAGGCAGTATCTAATATACTTCTACCTTACTAATTATATAACTATAAGATCGAGATTAAGCCAGATAAGGAAAATACCCTTAGCTATACCCCCCTCTATAAATAATTAATTGCTAAACTATAGGCCACTAAGCAGTACCTTATTAATAACCTAGTAAAAGAATTTATTAAGCCTAGCTAAGCCCCTTTTACCTCCCTTATTATCTTTACAAAAAAGCTAAATAGAGGACTTTATTTCTATATTAACTACTATAAACTTAATAATTTAACCCGCAAAGACTGTTATCCGCTACCTCTACTTAATAAGACACTAGCCTAAATAAATAGAGCTAAGGTATTTATAAAGCTTAATATCCGTTAAGCTTTCTACTAAATTAAAATAGATCCTAGATCTATAGATCTTACTATATTTTAGACTTAATACGGATTATATAAGTGTAAAGTACTTCCTTTTAAACTAACTAACGGACTGGCTACGTACTAACAATATATAAATAACGTACTCTTTAACTACTTTAATAACTTCTACACAGCCTATCTAAATAATATTATAATTTACTCTAAGAACGAGTTAGAATATAAGGAGCATGTCTATAAGGTTCTATAACAGCTCTATAAGGCTAGCCTTTAGGCTAATATTAAGAAGTTAGAATTTAATATAAAGTGTATAAAGTACCTAGGGTTTATTATTAGTATAAATGAAATTAAGGCAAACCTGGAAAAGACGGCTATAATTAATTGGTAGAAACTACTACGGACTGTAAAAGGTTATTCTTAGGCTTCTGTAACTTCTACCGACGCTTTATTAACTATAGTAGGATTACTTAGCCCCTTAGCCGCCTAACTATAAAGGACCGGCCTTTTTACTTTAATACTATATATAGGCAGGCTTTTAATAAGCTTAAAAAACGACTAGTCTCTACTTTCTTACTTACCTACTTTAACCTAAAACGGCCCTTAATGCTAAAAACCAATGCCTTAGATAGTGTTATTACTAGCATTTATTTCTAGAAGCAGATAGACAGAGAATAGTACCCTATTGCTTACTACCTAAAGACTATAGTAGATACTAAGCTAAACTACCCTATCTACAATAAAGAAATGTTGGCTATTATCTCTAGCTTTTAGTACTAGTAAGTATAGTAAGAAGGGACCCCTAAACCTATCTAGGTAGTTTTAAATTATAAGGCTTTAGAATATTTTATAATAACGAAAGCCTTTACGGCCCAGTAAGCGCGCTAAGTGGACGTCCTATTTTAGTTTAACTTCTTAATTATATATAGGCCAGGCGCTACTAATTGTGTAGATATACTTATAAGACGCAAACAGGACCTAGATGGATAGGTAGCTGTAAAGATCTTATTACGGAGCTAGACACTACTATAACTGTCGGGAATGAGGCAAGCGGTCGTCACGTAACGCCGCGGCACTAGCGTAGCGAGGAGTCTTAAGCTCCTCGCCCTTCCTTATTCCAATTAAGAACAAGCTTTTATTAACCAACATTACTATAACCTACTCGAGTAGCCTTTATTGGTAAGTCACCCTATATAACTAATACTGATCAGTGGTTAAATATATAGTCAACTATAGAGCAGCTAGGTTTTTAAATAGAAGAGATAGTCTCGTGTAGGGGTGCTATATGCGCTTATATGGAATGGATCCCAGCGATACTATACTACCTTAGACTTGCGGAAAATTAGTAATAGAAGTATTACTAAGTACTAGGAGATACTAAGTTGCGTTTATTATATAGAATAACCGCGTTTACGAAGATTTAGTTAAGTACTTTAGGTTAGAAGTGTTACTAAACCTAGGGTCCTAAGTTAACGTCCAAAACGCGTTAAACAACCTTTAATAATAGCTATTATGGCGTTAACCTACCCAAAGAAGTATAAGGACGACATTAACCTAAAGATATAGAATACCGACATAACTAGCCTTAAAGACGTTAATTAGTAAGACTTAAACGGATTCTTATTATACCGCATGGCATATTATAAAGACAGTAAATACAATAATACTATGCTATAGTACTATATAAGGGAGGACTTTATTAAATAGATAAAGGGAATATAGACTTCTATAAAGAAGGATATTATATAAGACTTCCGTAACTTCTTACGGGAGTATAAAGTCTTTATACCTATAGATAGGGGTACTATTAAAGACAATATTTAGGAGCAGGTTATTAACGTAAAAGAAGAGCACAAATAGACTCTATAAGAGATTAAGCACTAACTATATACTATAAGGAAGCTCAACTCACAATAGAATCTAAGTAATACACCTCTAAAGACGAATCTACCTCCGCCTTTAACTCCTCTATATCCAATTTAACCTATAACTTTAACTTTAGATACTATACCCTAACAAAAGCAGGCACAGGATCCTATTGCTTTATAATTTACTAACCTTTAGACTCCACTTATTAGACCTACGTCCCCACTATAGCTTGTAATATAACTCCTACCTCCTCTATTTTAATCTTGAATCGGAAGTAGTTTAAAATTGCTTATAGAGCTTACGAAGCTCTATTCGGATTAGGAGAAGAAGTTTAGCAGGGAATTATATAATATTCTTAATTCGAAACTACGTATCTTCTATAACTATTACTAGAAAGTAGGAATAGAGTCTAATTAATACTATAACGCCTATTTTATTATACTTAAGGGCCGAGCTAGTACCTTCTATTATAATCGTTTAGCAGGAAAAGGATATAATTTTAACCGCATAATATATAAGTTAAGATACCACTTTAAAACAAAAGAGAATAAATAGTAGTATATATTAGAATGGAGAGAGACTACTTTTTTAAGGATTATTGCTATAAACCCAGGTGTCCCTCGGCTCGATTATCTTTGGAAGCTCCTTAATTAACTTTAGATAATTTAGCGTAGTTTATCCGAATTATATTAAGAGGATTTTAGCCTACGTAATTAAGTTATTAGTGTATACTAAGGTATTAAAGAATATAACCTTACTCTTTTTAATCCTATAAATACTTATAAAGGTATATATACTTAATTAAGATCTTCTATTAGCACCGCTCTACGCTCTTAAAAAGTATAGTAATTTAATACCTAACTTTAACCTACTTTAATTAACCCACCTAACTAATATAATTATAACTGGACTAATTAAATATATAGTGGCCGTAGTAGGTAATACGGCAGAGGGTATTAACAACTATAAGGTAAAGGTGGAGGTCCTTATAGAGGTTCATTTTAAAGTAATTGCTAGAAGAAGTGCTACGTTTATAAAAAAACTAAATTGCTAGTTAACTAGGCATTCTCTTAATAAATAAAAGGAGGTATATAACAAGTTTCGCTAGAGTGTAAGAAACGTTAGAAATTATAAGGCTACTATAGCCGACTTTTAAAGCTTTTTAGTTTAATATAAAGGCGTAAAAGATCTTAAGGGTAAGGTTAATAAGGCTAAACAGCTCCTTATAAATATAGAAATTAAGGACTACTTACCCAACTAATACTTTACTAAGTATATTAAGGTAGATGGTATATAAACCGTCGCTGTTCTTAATAACTAATTTACGCTCTATTCTATTACGAAGCCAGATATCTTTAATAAGCTAAAGGAGAGCTTCGCGTTCTCCTTTAACGACAAATACTTAGCAAATGTCTTTTATAGTATTATACTAGATACTAGAGCCGTAGAAGTATCTATAGTAGGAAAACCTTAAGTTTAAGCCCTTTAGTAGCTTAATAACTTTATTTAGATTAACTATTTAACGGCAGGCTAATATACAATTTGTTTTAGTAAGGGTACTATAATCTCTCTTAGTATAATTAGAGTCTAAACTCCTTTAGGGTACATTACTTTCTATATTATTCCTATAAATACTTTATTTCTATTTTATATTAAAAATATAAATAAATTAGGTATTAAGCTTAATAACCTTAAGAATATGCTTATATAGGGAGATAGTTGGGTACCTATTATACGCAAGTAGGGTTACCCTTAGTTGCTCCTTTATTAACTAGAAAAGAGTATTGCTTAAAACTACTTAACTAAGTTAGAGTTAATTTAACCATACTATCGTTTTAGCTACCTATCCATTTATTAATTGCTTAGGGTTCTTTAGCGAGTAGGCCATAAAGTTAAGGTTAAGGCAATTAAGCATCTTATAAAGTACTACTATTACTACTAAATAAACTAGAAGTCCCCTAGCCGATTTAAGTTTACCCTTAAAAATAATTATAACTTTAACTTCTGTATTATCGTTGACGTTATATATCTTAGCGGTAAGCTAGTACTCTAAGTTATTAACTTCTTAACCTCCTTTTAAGCCGCACGTTTCTTAAAGGATATATTAGCTAGGAATATATAGGATACCCTTTAATTATACTAGATTAATATTTACCTAGGACCCCCTAATTAAATCGTTTATAATATAGGAAAGAACTTCTTATTAGTAGAGTTTTAATAATAGATAAAGGCAATAGCAATTAAGGTTAAGAAAGTCCTTATTAAGGCATATAATAGTATTAGAAAAGTAAAACAATATTATATACTATTACGCCGCGTATATAAGATTATTTCTTTAAAACTAAAGGATGCTAGTGAAGAATTTACTTTATAGATGGCTATTAAAGCTATTAATAATTCCGCTAGCCCAGATAGACTTATATCTATATTACTAGTCTTTAGCGCCTACCCTTAAATAACTAATAATTCTTTACTATCTCCCTCTATTATATAATAAGCTAAGGCTATTTACAAGGCAATAAAGAAGGTACGACGTCTCTACGCTATACGCTAGGTTAATAATACACTAGAAATAAGAAATAGCCTAAACACCTTAACTACGCTTAATCTGCCACTCTAGTCTAAGGCACGCATATAGCGTAAAAAGGGAGGGTAGTTAAGCCCATATTAACTTATTATAATTAATAGTTAAACTTATACTATTTAGATGCCTTATAAACCCACTTAATTCCATTTAACCGTTATTAAGCCTTATTATAAAGATAATAGTTTTAAACCTTTATAGGATGCCCTAAAGGAGAACTACAATTAACGTACTCTAAAAGGCAACTACAATTCTAATATAATTATAGTAGATATACCGTAACTATAACGCGGTAGAGGTCGCCTAAAGGGATTATAAAATCGCTAATATCTTATTAATTTTAAAGAGCAATTTATTGCCGCCATTAAGAATAGAGTTAAGCTATTAATGGCCTTTATAATAGCTAAAGAAAAGGCTAACTTTAAGCTCGCAAAACAGCTTTAAAAGGAAGGTTATATTATAACTCCAGAAGCTCCTTTTTAAGTATTAGATAAGTAGGAGATCGATAGCCTTATTATAAGAGAAGTTTTTAAATTTAAGAAGTATAACCCTACTAAGTTTAACGAAGTTCGTATCTTTAAGTTAAGAATAGTTAATAAGGTTAAGGGCAAAGCTATTAACGCCCTATTTAAGAAATTAAGGCTTATTATCTAAGGTTATAATAATAATGGTAAAGAGGTAATTCTTATATAATCTCTTATAATTTAATAAGCTAGTTAACAAGTTATTATTATACTAGCTTCCTCCTTAATAAAGAATAAAATAGTGGTTTATTTATAAAATATTACCTAGGCCTATACCTAATTAAAGATATACCTTTAGCGCTTAATATTAGCATACCTTTTAGAGCAAATTCGCTACTAATATCCTAAAGATATAATTATAGTTATGCTTAAGCCACTATATAGAATTATTGAGGTAGGAATTTATTGGTGGGCTACCTATAGCAAGCACTATAAAGAGAAACTTTTAATAACTACTTCTATATTCAATTTATGCTTTCTTATTATAACTATAGGAACCCTATTTAGAAATATTGGCATATAAACTAATAATATAATTATCTTAGGAGACGACTAATTTTTAGCTCTTAAAGAAGATAAGCTAGTAAAGGCAAATCTTATAGCAAAGCCAAAGGAAAAGCTTAATTTAATAACACTATTACTTTTTAATAAATATATCCTCTCCCTAAATAAGGATTCTATTGCTTTACGCCAGAAGGGTTAAGGTAAGAAGATTAACGTTATTAATATTAACTCTCTAAAATAAGGATATATAGAGTAACGCGCTCGCGGAGCTTATATTACTTCTATTTATTAACCTAAGGCTTTATTTAATCTCTCTATTGCCGCCTAACACTAGGAACCAACTAAGGATAACGTTTTTACCCTAAATAAGCGTCTTTTCTAGTAAATAAACTATCTTAATTGGGGATTACTCTATATACCTATTAATCTTCCCACCGCTAAGCTCTTTATATTTATTAATAGATTATTTATAAATAATAAAGATTTTAACTCCTAGTTAGGATATAAGATTATTATTACAAACAAATCTACTAGAGAGAGTAACTTTATAATCTACAGCAATCTTATCTATTAGAGCTTAACTAAGAGTAAGCGTATTACTTAAAGCGTTCTAGCGTTAGAGATATATAGAATAGTTAGCGGAGTTAATATAGTAATTGCAATTAGAACTACCCTAAAGATAATTATAGATTAACTTAAACTTCCTATTATCCCTATAATTGTATATACTAACTTATATTCCCTCTATAAGTATTTAGTTAAGCTTAGTACTATAAAGAAGAAGCGCCTTATAATTAATATTATAGCACTTTATTAATCCTATAAACGGCGAAAACTCTTTAAATTTTAATAAATTAATAGTTAAGAGAACCTAGTAGATGTAATAATAAAGGTAAACCCAAATAAGGCTCTAAAAACGTTTATTAATACAAATACTCTACATGTATAAGTTAAAGGTTAGGTTAAAAGAAAGTCAAAGTATAATATTCTATGGACCCTAATTTTAACTAGCTAATTAGGATTTTCCATACCTAGTATAGAAAATTGCTATTAGCTCGCTTATAACTAGCGCCTTAATAGCCCTAATATAATGTCCACCCACAACTCTAAGTAAGAAAGCACCACGTGCTAAGAGGCAAATTTTAGAATAGCGAGACTTATATTATAATAGCAATAGTAAGTAAGGAGGATTAATATTTATTACGCTAGTTAAGCAGTATTTATATATAGATAGCAACTATAAAAGAAGAGTTGCTAGTGTCGGGAATGAGGTAAGCAGTCGTCACGTAACGCTGCGGCACTAGCGTGGCGAGGAGTTTTAAGCTCCTCGCCCTTTCTTATTCTAATTAAGAATAAGCTTTTATTAACCAACATCACTATAACCTACTTAAGTAGTCGTTATTGGTAAGTTACCCTATGTGACCAACAATAACTAAAGTACTTTAACCCTTAGATATAGGCAGAATTAAGTATAAAATCTATAGAAGCTAAGATATACCCTATTAACTCCCTAGAACTTAACCTTATTAATAAACTACTGCAGGTAAACTATACGGCCCCTTCTCTATAGAAGTACCGTAAAAAGGTAAAGAACACTACTAGCCTATAGTCCCTTAAAAATAGACTGCTTAAGTATTAGGCACGGCTAGTAGTAGTAAAGAAACAGAATTTATAGACTTAACTTATCGCTAAAGTATATACCTAGGTCTTTACGGCCTATCCTAGAAAAAACAAAACCTATAAAATTATTAGTAACTATTACTACTAGCCTAAAATAGTTATAGATATTAACCATTATATATAGAACTGCAATAATTACTATAGGTCTATAATTCCACGAGATAAGACCTTAGGACTATTAAAAACCCTTCTAATACTAGAACGCCCTTAGCAGTATATCTCTATAGATTTTTATAAACTACCTCTAAACCGTAACGGATACGATATAGTTATAATTTTAATTAACTACTTTAGTAAGCGCCTATTCTTAATTCCCTATTATAAAAATATTAATGCTAAAGAGGCGGCCTAACTATATATTTACTACGTCTACCAAATTTATAGACTACTAGATATTATCATCTCTAATTATAGGCCGCAGTTTATATTAGCCTTTTAGAACGAGTTTACTTAAATTCTAGGCATTAAGCTAAAGCTTTCTATAGTATATTACCCCTAAATAAACGGTTAAATGGAGATTGTAAACTAATACCTAGATTAGAGGCTCTAGCTCTTTATTAACTACTTCTAAGATAACTAGGTTAAACTACTACCCTTTATAAATTATACCCAGGCGACTCTACCCCACAACTTTACTAAATTTGCCCCTATTTAACTAGAAATAGGCTACTT
>Ga0307515_10019685_pt1 | contig 12120 bp, 3 predicted proteins | sample 17_EM_MG_FD_194513 | JGI IMG/M metagenome (GOLD analysis project Ga0307515, IMG submission 194513) | Populus trichocarpa ectomycorrhiza microbial communities from riparian zone in the Pacific Northwest, United States - 17_EM | ecosystem: Host-associated > Plants > Roots > Unclassified | place...
TAATAATTATACCGTATAAAAGATTACCTATATGGTATAACTCTACCTAGATATAAATAGGCACCAGGAAGAACTCTAGGCCTATATAATACTACTTACTAACTACCCTATTATCCTTAAAATAAACTAGCTTAAATAATATAACCCCGCCATTAACTAGAAGAAGAAAGAAGTAACCTTTAACTCTAAATACTGCAGAGAGACTTGCCTAGGGCATAGCCTAGCCGCCTCTATTTACTCCCTAGGATATTAACCTAAGGAACCCCTTATTACCCCACCTATAACCAACTGCCACTATATAAGTGCCCTAGCCTTCTACCATATAGCATGTAAGAAAGGCTAGACCGTTGCTACAGCTTCCTAATTATAACTATATAAGCTTAATAAAGAATAGGACCACGTCCTCTATAGTAATAGGATAAACATAGTTAACCTTCTAAAAGACGACGCCCCTATAGAACTCTACGGACTTTTACCTTTAAACTTTAAGAAGTTTATAAAGCTTAAAAAAGGACTCACTAACAAAGAACTCCGTAAGCTCCTCTCTAAGAGGTACTATAACTTTACTAACATGTGCTTACAAAAGAGTATAGATATACTCCCCCCACATCGACCTAATAACTATACCATTAACATTAAATAAGGAAAAATGCCACCTTATAAGAGACCCTACCTAATATTAAAAAACGAGCTTCTAGTTATAAAAAAGTATATTAATAAGCACCTTAATAAAGGATTTATTCATCCTAGCATATTACTAGCAGCCGCCCCTATCCTTCTTACTAAGAAGCTAGGAGAAAGTATCTAATTCTACGTTAACTATAGAGGACTTAATACTATTACAATTAAAAACTGATACCCAGTACCGCTTATACGTAAGACCCTTAAGCGGCTTAGTTAAGCCAAAATCTATATTAAGCTCGACATTATTACCGCCTTTAACTATCTTTAAATATAGGAAGGTAATAAATAGAAAACCGTATTCGCATCGCGCTTTAGCCAATTTAAATATACCATTATACCCTTTAGCGTATATAACGGCCCAGGCACCTTCTAAAGCTATATTAATAACGCCTTACGGGACTACCTTGACGACTTCTACTCCGCGTACCTAGACAATATACTTATTTATAGTAATAACCCTTCTAAGTATACCGAACACGTTTAAAAGGTCCTATAGCGCCTTAGGGACATAGGACTTTATATTAATTTAAAGAAATACGAATTCTCAGTCATAGAAGTAAAATACCTTAGACTAATTATTACCACTAAGGGTATCTATATAGACCCCAAGAAGGTACATATAATTACCAAATAGCAAGCCCCTAACTGCATTAAGGACGTATAAGCCTTCCTTAGTTTCGCCAACTTCTATCGGAAATTTATATACAACTTCTTAGGTATAGTAGCACCACTTACAGCAATAATGTAAATAAAGGGCCTTTCTATAAAAGGAAGAAAAACGCATCTACGCTTTACCTAGACGCCTAAATGCGAGAAGGCGTTCCAAGACCTTAAAAATGCCTTTACTAAAGCACCTATCCTAGCCCACTTTACACCAGGATAACAACTCTATCTTAAAACTAACTCCTTAGACCACGTTAACATAGGCGTCCTCTCCTAGATAGGCGATAACGGTTTCCTTTACCTAGTCGCATTCTACTCGTCTAAGCTTATACTATAAAAGTGTAACTATAAGATCTATAATAAAGAACTCCTTATAATTATATAAGCGTTTAAAGAATTCTAACTAGAACTCTCCTTAGTAGAGCCTAACTAGCCAACTAAAGTCTTTACAGACTACTATAACCTTAAGTACTTTATAACTATAAAGCAACTAAACTAATACTAAGTATATTAGAACGAGTTCCTCTCTAGTTTTAACTTTAAAATTATATATAAACTAGGAGTATAAGGTACTAAACCTAATAGCCTAATACGCCGCTCGTAAGACCTTCCTTAGTCTAAAGATAACCCCTATAATTAGTTCTAATAACAAACAATCCTAAAAGCACAAAATTTGGCCCTAGGCATACTACCTATAATAGAGCCAACTATACCTCAGCTTTATACCACAGAACTAGAGTTACCTCCTAAAATTAATAAGCTTATTACTATAGCATACAACACCTCTGTTAACCTATTACTATATTAACTTATTACCGCAAAGACCACTAGCGCCTATACGCTACCCACTAACCTCTAAAGCTTAGGCTAGATTAATATAGCAGCCTTAGAAGTAAAAGAGAATAGGCTCTATTATAGAGGTCGCCTATTTATCCCTAACTTAAAAAATCTATAACGGCAACTAATCTAAATAGCCTATAACCTCTAATTAAGCAGCCACCCAGGTAAAGGAGGAACCTACAAGCTTCTTAGCCGATACTACTTCTAGCCAAAAATAATAGACTTAGTTAAACGCTTTATAGGCGCCTACTATAGTTATAAACGCGCTAAGGCCTTTAATATAAAGTACTAAGGACTACTGCACCCTCTACTAGTACCTATATAATAATGGGCAGATATCGCCATAGATTTCGTTATTAACCTACCACTCTATAAACAACACGGCCGTACCTATAAGAATATCCTTATAATAATATGCCGACTTATAAAAGAGCGCCACTACGTCCCAACTAAAGGCGTAGCCGTTAGTAACGTTACTAACGCCTTCCTCTATAAAATCTACTAACTATATAGGTTACCTAATTTAATTACGTCCAACCAAGGCACATAATTTAACTCTAATGTATAGAGACGAATCTGCTAACGCCTTGGCATCTCTATTAAGATGTCTATATCCTTCTACTATAAAACTACTAGGCAACCAGAAAACGCTAATACTAGCATAAAAGCGTACCTACGACAGGTAGTCGCCTATAGTTAAAATAACTAGGTAAATTACCTCCTACTAGGTAAATTTATAGCGAATGATTACGTCTTAACCACTACAGGACTTACCCCGTTCTTCGCGAACAAGGGTTATTACCCCTAATCCGGCATAGAGCTACTAGAACCTATTAATAAGAAACTGCCATATAGAAAACGCCTTAAGATACTACTTACTAACTAGCATACAGACCATATAAAAAATCTACTCAACTACTATAAGGGAGAAATAGCCTGGGCTTAAGTAAAGCAGGCCTACTTCGCCAACTACTATAGAACGCCACCACTGGAGATGCGTGTTAGCGATTAGGTATAGCTAAATATACGCAATATCTCTACGCAGAGGCCTATAAAGTCACTTAATTATAAGAACCTCGGCCCCTATCTAATTAAATAAGTCATTAATAGGGGAGCTGTATATAAGCTAGAACTCCTACCTACCCTAGCCACCCATAGAATATGGCCTATATTTTACCTATAGCTACTACACCTCTATTAGCCTAACCCCTTACTAGGGCAGACATAGCCTAAACCCCCACCAATACTAATCTAAGACGAGAACGAAGACGAAAACCATAAGGAGTGGACCGTTAAACAAATTATTAACTCTAAATACTTTAGCAAAGGCAGAGGACAACAGCTCTACTACAGAGCTGTATACACAGGATTTAATATAAATTAGCCAGAATAGTAATTATAAGAAGACTTCGAAAATGCAAAGGATTTAATTAGCGACTTTTACTATATAAACCCATAGAAACCGGGCCTAAGCAGAGATTTCATACCTAATCCTCTATAGGAGCCCTTATAGAGTTAAACCGTTATACATTACCATATAAGGGCAAATTGCCGTTAGATTATAGCAAAGTGCAATTATATAATCGGAATATCGTTAAGATGTCTAGGAACTTCGACCAGCGGTTAAAGTTATCTAATTAGTCGGATTCTTAGATGCCAAGCCTTATTACATAACATTATTTTAAACCTTCAGCAATACCCCCCTTTTTTCTTCTTTTCTATACATTAAGTGTCCTTTTTATATATATATAGTAACCACAGCGTCGCCGGAGCTCCGCCTCTATAGGAGGGGGGGTAGTATTACGGAACCCCACCGCAGGGGCCTCCATAGGAGAGCCCCATGCTTTTGCGTACACCTCGCGTATAGCTTATATTAGCTACGCGTAGGTATATTACCTCCTTACACCCTTAACCCTTACGATCGATCGCGCAACGTCTTATAGACTCCTTGAATATATATGCTTTATAGCCACTACCCCCGTCCTATAACAATCGTGATCTTAAAATCTAAGTGGAAGCTTTATCTACCGCTAAAGGCGATTACTAGCTAAATTAACTACCTAAACTTCTTTACTATCTACAGCTATTAAATTTACCCTTTTTAAAGCCGATATAGTATTAATTTAAGCCTTTTTTAATATCTAAGTGAGGATTATATCGCGTTGCAATTACCTCTTAGCTTATTTAGCTTTTTTGGCTTTCTACGTAGCAAGCTTCCTAGCCTTAGCTTCTCTATCTTAGGTTATCTTATCCTATACTTATTATTCCTTTTATTAATTAATTAAACGCCTCTTCTTATCCTTTTATAGTTAACGTTAAAGCCTTTTATTAGCTTTAAGCGCTTATTTATAATTCTTAGCTTCCTCTACTTTCTCCTAAAAGTTATAAGCTTATTAAATCTTATAGGGGCTAAAGAATATAGCACTATTATCCTTAGTAAGGGCAAGCTTATAAAATAGAGGCTTTATATACTTATACTTCTTCTTCTTATTTTTAAGAGCCCGTTTATAGCTAACGACCCGGTATTATAATATAATATTTAAGGTTATAAAGTCCTATATAGTGTTATTAAGCTTATAAGCGCGCTTATTAAATATATTAGTAACTACCTCTTTAAGGAGCTTTTCTATCTTCCTTTAATTACTAGCTAAGAGAGCTAAGTAAGTAGACTTGTTAGAAGAAGACTACTTCTCTATATAGGACTTTTCTACCTTATATTAAGCTAAAACGACCTCCGTCTTAAATAGGTATAGTTCTATCCTTTTCTATTTACTTTATATTAATATAAGAGCTATATCTATTAATAATAAGGAGCCTTTACTCCCTCCCTTAGTAGGCCTTTTACTTAATCTCGCGATTAAATATTTTAGTAAGCTATATAGATTTAAGCTTATTATTTATCTAGCTAGTTATTAATAAGGTAAAGAAGTAAGGGTGCTTATTAGGCTTAAAGTCTTAAAGCTAGAAATTTTAAAGGTTACTAAAGATAGTAAGATAGATTAAACTAGATAAAAGATATAATTTATTAGTATAAATAGTGACTATAAGGGTAATCTACTCTCTACCACCGTCCTATACTATATAATTAACTCTACTAGCTTTAAAAGCCCTCTAAGAAAAGATTCTTCTAGCTTTTATAAGTGCGCTAATTAGGAAACCTTTTTTGTCTATATTATATTAATTTTCTAATAAAATGTAATATTCTGTCACGGCACTAACCTAACACATTGTTATAACTTAGTGTTATTATAACACGAGCATAGACCTAATCCCTAAGCGACGTGTATATATACCGCCTTACCTCCTATATAGATCCTCACACGATATTGTTTATCAATAATATACAGTTACCTTATACATCGTACCTTGACAGTCCGCACGTACTATAACATATTCGTTAATTTTCCTTTCTAAAAGCTTAAAATATAAGCTATAGTAGAAGGCAAACTTAGCCTTTTTACGTGCACTATTAATAGGAGTAAGGTAGCTAGTTTTTAAGTTATTTTAGTTAGTCTTTAGCTATTACGATACCCAGTAAGGCCTAGGCTCTCTTCCTATAATCTCTACTATAAAATTCCGTACCATTAATATTATAGGAGGAAGGCCACGTTTAGTAAGTTAATTAATATATTTAATAAGAGCTTTTAATTATGCTAGGGTAAGTAGGCGTTGCAAATTATACCTAACTTACCTAGAGCCCTAAACCCCGTTATAGCGTTTTAAGAGCGTGGTTCGGTTATACCTGTCGGGAATGAGGTAAGTTGCCGTCACGTACGGCAAACTGCCGTCACGTGATGGCAAGTTACCATTACGTGTCGCCGCGGCACTAGCGTGGCGAGGAGCCTTAGGCTCCTCGCCCTCCCTTATTCCAATTAATAAGCTTTATTAACTAACATCACTGTAACCTACTTAAGTAGTCGTTATTGGTAAGTCACCCTATATAACTAATACTAATTAGTGGTTAAATATATAGTTAACTACAGAGCAGCTAGGTTTTTAAATAGAAGAGACCGTCTCGTATAGGGGTGCTATATACGCTTATATGGAATGGATCCCGGTAATACTATGCTACCTTAAACTTACGGAAAACTAGTAATAGAAGTATTACTAAGTACTAGGAGATAATAAGTTGCGTCTATTACGTAGAATAACCGCGTTTACGAAGATTTGGTCGAGTACTTTAGGTTAAAAGTGTTACTAAACCTAGGGTCCTAAGTTAACGTCCGAAACGCGTTAAACAACTTTTAAGAATAGCTATTATGGTATTAACCTATCCAAAGAAGTACAAGAAGGATATTAACCCGGAAACAGAGAATACCGATATAATTGACTTTATAAATGCTAAGCAATAGGACCTAAACGGATTCTTATTATACCATATAGCATACTATAAAGACAGCGAATACAACGACACTATACTATAGTACTATGTAAGGGAGGACTTTATTAGATAGATAAAGGAAACATAGACTCCTATAAAGAAGGATATTATATAAGACTTCCGTAACTTCTTACGAGAGTATAGAGTCTTTATACCTATAGACGGGGGTACTATTAGAGATAATATTTAAGAGTAGGTTATTAATGTAAAAGAAGAGTACGAATAGACTCTATAAGAGATTAAGCACTAACTACGCACTATAAGAAAGCTTAACTTACGATAGAACCTAAGTAATATACCTCTAAAGACGAACCTACCTCCGCCTTTAACTCCTCTGTATCTAATTTAACCTATAACCTTAATGTTGGATATTATACCCTAATAAGAGCAGGTATAGGATCCTATTGCTTCGCGATTTAATAACCTTTAGACTCCACCAACTAGACTTACGTCCCTACTATAGCCTATAATATAACACCCACCTCCTCTATTTTAATTTTAAATTAGAGGTAGTTTAAAATTGCTTATAGAGCTTATAAAGCTCTACTCGGATTAAGAGAAGAAGTTTAGTAGGGAATTATATAATATTCTTAATTTAAAACTACGTATCTTCTATAACTATTGCTAGAAGGTAGAAATAGAGTCTAATTAATACCACAACGCCTATTCCGTTATGCTTAAGGGCCGAGCTAGTACCTTCTATTATAATCATTTGGTAGGAAAATAATATAATTTTAACCGCATAATATATAAGTTAAGATGCCACTTTAAAATAGAAGAGAATAAGTAGTAGTATATATTAAAATAGAGAGATACTACCTTTTTAAGGATCATTGTTATAAACCTAGGTATCCCTCGGTTTAATTATCTTTAAAAGCCTTTTAATTAACTTTAGACGATTTAGCGTGGTTTATCTAAATTATATTAAGAGGATTTTAGCCTACATAATTAAGTCATTAGCGTATACTAAGGCGTTAAAGAATATAACCTTACTCTTTTTAATCCTGTAAATACTTATAAAGGAGTATATACTTAATTAAGATCCTCTATTAGCACCGCTTTATACTCTTAAGAAGTATAGCAATTTAATACCTAACTTTAACCTACTTTAATCGACCCAGCTAACTAATATAATTATAACTAGACTAATTAAATATATAGTGGCCGTAGTAGGCAATATAGTAAAGGGTATAATTAATAACTATAAGGTAAAGGTAGAGGTCCTTATAGAGGTTTATTTTAAAGTAATCGCTAGAAGAAGTGCTACGTTTATAAGAAACCAAATTGCTAGTTAACTAGGCATTCTCTTAATAAGTAAAAGGAGGCATATAATAAGTTTCGCTAGAGTATAAGAAACGTTAAAAATTATAAGGTTACTATAGCCTACTTTTAAAGCTTCCTGGTTTAATATAAAGGCGTAGAAGATCTTAAGGGTGAGGTTAATAAGGCTGAATAGCTCCTTATAGATATGGAAATTAAGGACTACCCTCCTAACCAATACTTTACTAAGTATGGTAAAGTAAATGGTATATAAACCGTTACTATTCTTAATAACTAATCTACACTCTATTCTATTATAAAATTAAATATCTTTAATAAGCTAAAGAAGAGTTCCGCGTTTTCCTTTAACGATAAATACTTGGCGTACGTCTTCTATAGTATTATGCCGGATATAGGAGCCGTAGGAGTATCTATAGCAGGAGAACCTTAAGTTTAAGCTCTTTAGCAGCTTAATAGCTCTATTTAGATTAACTAATTAACAGCAGGCCAATATACGATTCGCTTTAGTAAAGGTACTATAATCTCTTTTAGTATAATTAGGGTCTAAACCCCCTTAGGATATATCACTTTCTATATTATTTCTATAAACACTCCGTTTCTATTTTATATTAAAGATATAAATAAGTTAGGCGTTAGGCTTAATAACCTTAAGAATGTACTTATTTAGGGAGATAATTGGGTACCCGTTATACGTAAGTAGGGTTACCCCTAGCTGCTCCTTTATTAACTAGAAAAGAGTATTACTTAGAGCTACTTAACTAAGTTGGAATTATGCTAACTACACCGTCGTTTTAGCCACCTATCCGTTTATTAATTGCTTAGGGTTCTTTAGTAAGCAGGCTATAAAGTTAAGGTTAAGGCAATTAAGTATTTTATAAAGTACTACTATTACTACTAAATAAACCAGAAGTCCCCTAGCCGATTTAAGTTCACCCTTAAAGATAACTATAACTTTAACTTCTGTATTATTATTAACGTTATATATCTTAGTAGTAAACTAGTACTCTAGGTTATTAACTTCTTAACCTCTTTCTAAGCCGCACGTTTTTTAAAAGATATATTAGCTAGAAACGCATAGGATACCCTTTAATTATACTAGATTAATGTCTATTTAGGACCCCCTAATTAAATTATCTATAATATAGGAAAGAACTTCTTATTTATAGAGTTCCGATAATAGATAAAGGCAATAGCAATTAAGGTTAAGGAAGTCCCCGTTAAGGCATATAATAGCATTAAAAAAGTAGAACAATATTATACGCTATTACGTCGTATATATAAGATTATCTTTTTAGAACTAAAGGACGCTAGCAAAGAACTTACCTTGTAAATAGCTATTAAAGCTATTAATAATTCCGCTAGCCTAGATGGACTTATACCTACATTACTAGTCTTTAGCGCCTACCCTTAAATAACTAACGATTCTTTATTATCTCCCTCTATTATATAATAAGCCGAGGCTATTTATAAGGTAATAAAGGAGGTATAACGTCTCTACGCTATATACTAGGTTAGTAACACACTAGAAATAAGAAATAGCCTAAATACTTTAACCACGCTTAATCTACTACTCCAATTTAAGGTACGCATATGGTGTAAAAAGGGAGGATAGTTAGGCCTATATTAACTTATTGCAATTAACGGTCGGACTTATACTATTTAAATGCCTTATAGACCTACTTAATTCCATTTAACTATTATTAAGCCTTACTATAAAGATAACAATTCTAAGCCTTTGCAGAATGCTATAGAAAATGCCCTAAAGGAGAGCCACGATTAATGTGCTCTAGAAGGCGACTATAATTCTAATATAATTATAGTAGATACGCCGCAACTATAATGCGGTAGAGGTCGCCTAAAGGGATTACGAAATTGCTAACATCTTATTAATTTTAAAGAGTAATTTATTACTGCTATTAAGAATAAAGTTGAGCTATTAATGGCCTTTATAATAGCTAAGGAGAAGGCTAACTTTAAACTCGCAAAATAGCTTTAAAAGGAAGGTTATATTATAACTCTAGGAGCTCCTTTTTAAGCATCTAATAAGTAGGAGATTGATGGTCTGTCAGGTGAAACCTAAGTAGATAGCTATGTAGCTGCGAGGTACAGGCGACCCGCAGGCGACCCGCCTGTGAGGCACGTACGCTGCACGTGCTTATGGAAACCCCTTACCTCGCACCTCAGACTCCTCCTTCTCCCTTAAGGATTCGTCTACTATACAATATACCCTATTATTCTATCATTGGACTCCCTATCCACATCCTCACCTCACATGGTCTTATTATAAGAGGAGTCTTTAAATTTAAGAAGTATAACCCTACTAAGTTTAATAAAGTTTAAATCTTTAAGTTAAGAATAGTTAATAAGATTAAAGGCAAAGCTACTAACGCCCTATTTAAGAAATTAAGGCTTATTATCTAAGGTTATAACAATAATAGTAAGGAGGTAATTTTTACGTAATCTCCTATAATTTAATAAGCTAGTTAGCAAGTTATTATTGCGCTAGCTCCCTCCTTAATAAAGAATGGAATAGTGGTCTATTTATAAGATATTATTTAGGCCTACACCCAATTAGAGACGCACCTTTAGCGCTTAATATTGGCATACCTTTTAGAGTAAATTCGTCACTAATATCCCGAAGATACAATTATAGTTATACTTAAGCTATTATATAGAATCGCAAAGGCAGGAACTTATTAGTGGGCTACCTATAGTAAGCACCATAAAGAGAAGCTTTTAATAACTATTTTTATATTCGATTTATACTTCCTCATTATAACTACGGGAACTCTATTCGGAATTGTCGGCATATAAACCAATAATATAATTATCTTAGGAGATAACCAATTCTTAGCTCTTAAAGAAGATAAGCTAGTAAAGGCAAATCTTATAGTAAAGCTAAAGAAAAAGCTTAATTTAATAACACTATTACTCTTTAATAGATATATCCTCTCCCTAAACGAGGATTCCATTGCTTTATGCCAGAAGGGTTAAGGTAAGAAGATTAATATTAATAACGTTAATTCTCTAAAATAAGGATATATAGAGTAACGCGCTTATAGAGCTTATATCGCTTCTATCTGTTAACCTAAGGCTTTATTTAATCTCTTTGTTGCCACTTAATACTAGGAACTAACTAAGGATAACGTCCTTGCCCTAAATAAGCGTCTTTTCTAATAAATAAACTATCTCGACCGGGGACTACTCTACGTATTTATTAATCTTCCTACCGCTAAGCTCTTTATATTTATTAATAGATCGTTTATAAATAATAAAGATTTTAGCTCCTAGTTAGGATATAAGATTATTATTATAAATAAATCTACTAGAGAGAATGACTTTACGATCTACAGTAATCTTATCTATTAGAGCTTAACTAAAAGTAAGCGCGTTACTTAAAGCGTTTTAGTATTAGAGATATATAAAATAGTTAGCGGAGTTAATATAGCAATTATAATTGGAACTACCCTAAAGATAATTATAGATTGACTTAAACTTCCCGTTATTCCTATAATCGTATATACCGACTTATATTCCCTTTATAAGTATTTAGTTAAGCTTAGTACTATAAAGGAAAAGCGCTTTATAATTAATATTATAGCACTTTATTAATCCTATAAACGGCGAGAACTCTTTAAGATTTAATAGGTTAATGGTTAAGATAACCCAGTAAATATAATAATAAAGCTAAACCTAAACAAGGCTCTAGAAACGTTTATTAATACCAATACTCTATATATATAAGTTAAAGGTTGGGTTAAAAGGGAGTAGGAGTATGATAGTCTATAGACCCTAACTCCAACTAGCTAATTAGGATTTTCCATCCCTAAAATAGAAAATTGCTATTAGCTCGCTTATAACTAGCGCCTTAGCGGCCCTAACGCGACGTCTACCTATAACCCCTTAGTAAGAAAGCACCACGTGCTAAAAGGCAAATTTTAGGGATAGCGAGACTTATATTATAATGGCAATAGTAAGTAAGGAGGATCTATATTTATTATAATAGTTAAGTAGTATTTATATATAGATAGCAACTATAAAAGAAGAGTTGCCAGTGTCGGGAATAAGGTAAGTTGCCGTTACGTACAGCAAACTGCCGTTACGTAATGGCAAGTTGCCATCACGTGTCACCGCGGCACTAGCGTAGCGAGGAGCCTTAGGCTCCTCGCCCTCCCTCATTCTAATCAATAAGCTTTATTAACTAATATCACTATAACCTACTCGAGTAGTTGTTATTGGTAAGTTACTCTATATAACTAACAATACCTATA
>Ga0307515_10019686_pt1 | contig 12118 bp, 9 predicted proteins | sample 17_EM_MG_FD_194513 | JGI IMG/M metagenome (GOLD analysis project Ga0307515, IMG submission 194513) | Populus trichocarpa ectomycorrhiza microbial communities from riparian zone in the Pacific Northwest, United States - 17_EM | ecosystem: Host-associated > Plants > Roots > Unclassified | place...
CTTTGAGCTATTAAGAAAAAAGGGTCTCCATCGAAGAAGATGAGCACATGTATAACATATATTAAAAATTGTAGAGTATTTAGAAACTTTGACGTGTGGAGCAATGAGAGAAGAAAGTAAAAGCTTTGACGATTTTGACACCCGCGACAATGACATAAAGGTAAAAAATATGACAATTATTTTTACACATAAAAAATAGGGATAAAAGAAGAGGTAAAAAGGCCTAAAACTTTAGACACACATTCAATGAGATGAAAGTAAAATAAATAAAAAAGAATTGAGGTGCAAGCTATATATATATTTACTATGTATACAAATTTTCAAATGTCATATCAATTATATTTCTTTGATATGACTCATAGCTATATTACGTTAACAATTTTTCAATACATATGGATTTTAATTCTAAATTTACAACACATTCTATCAATATATGAAATTTTATTATAAGATAAAATATACTACAATTATAGTAAAAGTTAAATGTTTTCCTTTGTGAATCTTGATTTTGAACATTTGTATCATAATATCTCTAGATTCCTTTGAACATCATATTTTCTATTTCATAATTAAGAAACGATGTTGCTATTATATTCCCACTCCATCCCTTTTTGAAATCACTGATATAATCTCCTTGTTAATTTATGAATCAACTTACTTTATACTAAAATGTTTTTTCTTCACAAAAACTCATAACCAGAAATGTGAAGACAAAGGAAAAGGCTTGGGATAAAAAGGTCAAACAAACATATTGCCCTTCCTCTTGTGGTTACATGTCCATAGCACTTGTGGGTTTGGTACCTTGCCAAACTCAATATTTTTAGACTTGACTACGCGTCAGACCCAAACACCTATGAGTCTGGCACTTTACTACACCCAACTCTTTAAGGCTCGGATACGTGCCAAGCTCAAGCACCTGTGGGTTTGACTTACTAGACCCAACCCTCTTGGGCTTGACTACCAGCCAAGCCCAAACACCTATAAGTCGAGTTCTAGTATCTTTTCAGACTCAACCCCTCATAAGCTAGACCTCTTTTCAGGAACAAGTGCTCAAGGTGGGCATCTAAGGTCATCACCTCTCAACCTCTTAGTAGGTCAAAAAGTCATCTATAGAGCCATTCTCGCTTCAAATTAATATTGATGTTGATAATAAATGATGATTTCATCGACATTAATATTGTGTATAAATTGGCGTAGTATCATCTTCCATAGCACGTGATATCCTCAACATTAAATATCGGGTAAAGAGACATTGACCATCAATATTAGTTTTGATTGTAAGGGTCTTTCTCCTACTTAGATAAAGAAGAAACAGACTTATAACCCCTCGAAGAAGAAAGAAAAAATGTTATAAATACACTCTGAACAACCCAAATAGGGGGTTCACAATCTTCACTCTCTCAAAATTTATCCTTAGCATTTATGATACATAAACAAAAAAAACAAACATTCTTATTCTTAGAATTTAATACTTATTTATTACAAATCTTCATAATAAAGTCACTAACGTAATTATCGAAAGATCCCTAAAATCCCTAAAAATGGACAATTTTTACAGGAAATCTAGTCTCTATCACCAAACCATAGAATCCTTAATTATAAAGAATAGAAGATTGGCATGAACTTGTGATCATCCAAGATCAAAACACGATAAAAAGTAACTCCCTAACATTCTGGATTTTTGGAACATCATTAATTAACATTGTAAGTGGGAAACCTATTTAAAAGGCCATCTATTGTTTTCTTCTAAAATGAGTTTTTGTTACTTCCAAACTGCCCTAAATGACCGACAATCAAGAGACTCTTGAGATGGGAAACGTTACGGATCTTCCCGTGGAAGCTAGCACACCTATCCCATAATCCTTGGATTTTTAAAATATTAATCAACTAGATACAAGCCCTCACTCAAGTCATCCCAGCATCCTATGAGCAACATCAAACTCCATCTCCTCCGCAGACCCCAATCAAGGAATCACCTCACCAGAAGGCAGTTTCTTCAGTTCAAGCTGCACAATGATAATAGTCTCATTCTGCTAGGAGACAAACACCAACCCTATGAGATCAGGGTATATAAAAAATTTACAAGGAGGCTTAAAGGTCCAGCCTAGGCTTCTTTACCAAATAATCTCCCTGGTTGGCAACAGCAGCCTTGACAGGAAATACATTCTCCAAATCAAGCATGGGGATGGGGTGGAAGGTAGCGCTAAAGTCCATTTGCATTCCCCTATAACTGTTGAAGAAGTATAGGTTAGACATGGCTAGGAAAATCTTGTCCCCAACAACCTCAGACAAAACCTCTAACCCTCCGAAGAAATCCTATACGTCCCTAGCATAATTTTTCAATCCTTTCAGCCTTGCCTAAGACTTCTTGAGCTCCTCTTTAACAACTTAGAGCTTCAAACACAAAACATCCTTAGATGCCCCCAGCTCAGTAATAGGCTACCTCAAAGAAGAAATTTCATAGAGGGCCTCCTACAACCGTTGATCAGAGGAGCCCAAACAAAGATTGGCCTCCTGGATCTTACTTATCAAGAAAGTATAGGATGCCTTCACATCCCGTAGTCTCGCCTCCACAACTTTTTTCTCCTCTTAGAGCCTATAAAGAGTATTTTGACCTACTCTATGCCCTGTAATGACATCCCTTACTTACCTCTTCTCGCTAGCCCAACACCTTTTAGAATGAGTGCACATCATAAAATTCTGTAAAACAAAAGTCAGAAAAAAAGGACACAAAAGAAGGAAAAAAGCTAGAAAAGGGATTTCCTTATAGTCAAAGCCAAATAGCAGTGGTAACTCATTGGATATATGGAGAATCTCCGAGGGGATGGTAAGAGCCCTCCCCAGTTGTTTCACCACTTTAAAACACGTCTCATCAAGATCAAACTTCCTACCAACGATAGCTTTCATAACTCGCCTCTCCTTCTCATTTAAAGCAGAAAAGGTGAAAGGGGCATGAACAAATGCTAGGGAGGAAAGAGCATCCTCAACCCCTCAGCCCTAAAGGGAGGATTCCATGTTTGTGACCCCGAAGACCACAAAAGAAAATGAAGATTGAGGGATAGATACCTTCACTACCAAGGACTAAACACTTACCCCTCTCAAGGTGGAGACCCTTTTTCTCTTAAAAAGGGGTAACAACACTCGCAATCACTTCTAAGGGAGTCTAGTCAGCATGAAACCGAGCATAAGGGGTATAGCTCCCTCTAGCCATTGTCTCGGTGGGAAAACAGGTCCTCACCATTATTTTCTCAAAAACTAGGCCTTTAAAAGTGGGAAGCTCGTCCACAAAAATTAGATCATGCTCCATTCTTTCTTCGGTAAATTAGAATACCTCTGTTGATGAAGATAAACTTTTTTTCAATGATCTAGCAAAAGTTTATCATCCTTTCTTGGCTGGAAAACCTATACAAAAACAATATCAGAAGTAATTCTTAGTATAATAGATATAGAAAAAAGAAAAAAGTTGCATTCTTTGAAACTAGGCTAGACATTCGTTTTTGGCCACCCTATTGACTTCATACTCCGTCAAGGTATAAGCCAATAGTGCAAGTGATGCCTCCTCGCTAGGGCTCAAACAGGGCCTGTTGTTCACTTCACAAAGAGGTACCTTCCAGTGATGGGATCAACCCCAGATTTGGTACATACCTTCTCGAGGACAAACCATCCCATTATACCTTATAATCAGCCACCTCCCCCTCCATCTCTTTGGGTATGTGTGCTTGCCTTTGAAAGTCTTTCCCATGACTTCACCAAGTCTGTTGGCAAAAGTAAAGAACCATCGAGTGTCGTTACCACCATCAATGCCCGCAACCAATTGGTAACACACCCTAAAAAGGCTCACAGTGGGCTCTACATCGATTAGCTAAAAAAACTTATCAAAGGCTAATAAGATCACTCAACCACCACCTGGCCCTAACTTATAATACTTAAAGACACCAATAATAAATCCCTGGAGAGGAAACAATGTCCTAATTCATACATGCAAAAGGGGTTGTGATTTCAAAGCACCTCCAAGAAAAAGTTAGGTTCTCCTCATTGATCCTTTCCTTCCTAGAAGGCGACTAGGCAACATAGGCTCTAGGTTGCCGACAATTGGAAAAAACCACGTCCCCAACACACAGGGTGCCGAAAGTGTCGTCCATAGGGGTTTGGGATGACTTTTTCCTCTCCTGAGGACCCCTCAAAGCACTAAACAAAACAATGTCTGCACTTCTAAAATCAAGTCTTCTTTTAAAAGAGTCCATTCTGAGAAAGAAAAAAGAACATAACAATGGAAGATAAAGGAGATAAATCTTACTTGAAGAAAAACTCCAAAAATAAACTAATAAAAGGCTACAAAAAAGAAAAATAAAGAAGGGAATAAGCGATTAGAGTTATAAAAAAAGGACTGTTACCTCTACTGATGTATGAGCGGCCTATTATATCTCCACAGATCCTTATAAAACTTTTTAGCTGTTACATTAAAAGTGAGTCATCTTTTCGATTATCAAGGAATATACCATCCAATAAGAAAGTGACAATTAGCCTTAGAAAATCCCAGCAGTTCTACTTCAGAAAGACAAAACATATGGGAAAGGTAAAAAGATCTCTCGATTAGAAAGAAAGGCCTTAAAAATCTTGGCACATTAAATACACCAAGATTTGGAGGGGGCTAATGATGGATCAACATACCTTTCCATACTCAACCCCTTTAGGATTGGCTACATGCCAAGCCCGAGCACCTATAGATCTAGCACCTTGCCAGACCCAATCCTTTTGGGCTTGGCTACACGCTAGGCCCAAATGCCTGTAGCTCTGGTACATCGGAAGACCTAACCCTTTAGGCTCATTTATGTGCTAGGCCCAAACACATGTAAGTCTTACACCATGCAAGACCCAACTCTCTTGGGCTTGGCTACACGTTTGGCCCAAACGCATGTGGGTATAGCACCTCGCCAAGGCCAAACGCCTGTAGGTTTGGCACCTTGTCAGGCTCATCCCCCTTGGGCTCGGTTACACGCCAAGCCTAAATGTCTATGGGTTTGGCACCTCGTTAGGCCCATCCCTTTTAGGCTCGGTTACGCTCCAAACCCAAATGCTTGTGGGTCTAGTACCTTGTCAGACCCAACCCCCCATGAGCCAAGCCTTTCTTTAGGAAGAAGTGCTTGAAGTAGGGATCTACAGTCATCACCTTCCTACCGTCTTGTAGGTCAAAACGTCCTCTAAAAGGTCATCCCTACGTCAAATCAATATTAATGTTGATAATAAAAGATTATCTCATTGACATTAATGTTGTGTACAGATTGACATTTGATCATCTTCCATAAGCACATGATATCCTCAACATGAAATGTCGGGTAAAGAGACATTGACCATCAATATTAATATTAAGTGTAAGGGTCTTCCTTCTACTCAGATGAAGAGCAAAAAGACTTACAACCCCTTGAAGAAGAAATAAAAAAAGGTTATAAATACACTCTGGACAACCTAAGTAGGGGGTTCAGAACCTTCACTCTCTCAAAATTTATCCTCAGCATTTATAATACATAAACAAAAAACAAACATTCTTATTCTTATAATGTAATGCTCATTTACTACAAATTTTCATAATAAAATCATTGACTTAATCATCGGAGCTAGGGTCTCTAAAATCCCTAAAAAAGGATTGTTATTGCAGGAAATCCAGTCTCTATCGCCAACCCTTAGAATACTCAGTTATGGAGAATAGAAGATTGACATGAACTTATGATCATCCATCATCTAAACACGGTGAAAGTAACTTCCTTATTATTCTGAATTTTTGGAGCATCATGACTTCTGATTAAATTAAAACTCTATTAACTCAAATACCACAATAGCCCATCCTTATGTACACTTTTGATTTCATTTTTCCATCAATAGCTAACTATTCATATTTCATTCAGTATGTTTACGAACTTATTTTTTTCTTGCATTGAGAGCCAAACTTTTTTATTCAATATAATAATCAAAGCTCCAACTTGTTGTCTACTCATATAAATTAAATAATCTCATGCTGTGAATGTATACAAATTACAAAGATATATTTTTCTTCTTTATATAAAAGTCAATTTATTTCTACCAAAGGCTACTAAAGTCAATTTATCCTACAACTGTTATGTAAATACAGATTTTTCCATGTAGCTCGATATTGACATAACATACCATTTAGCTCAGTTGCCCTGTTCCTCTAAACATGAAGAAATTTATGTTCCTTAATTCATACACAAGCTTTAACAAAAGAAAATTTGGTGTCATTAATTTAACTTTTTTCTAGATATGATTGTATCTAAATATTCAGGAGTAGAATTTAAAGAACAATAAAATAACTACTTAATAGTAGAACTCGAAACAAATAATGAAAAATTCAAATAATAGTAATAATATTATATGAAAAATAAAAAAATACCTTCTTTTCTTTTAGATATATCCACATGCTTTGAGAGTATATATTTTTATTATATATTTATCTAATAATTCCTAAGAAATAATATTAAAATTGTTTGTATAATTTTCATATAAGAATAATTGAAAATTAAAAAAAAATATTCTATATATCATAGTTGAAACAAGGTTTGGTGATAATTTGGTGAGCACCCAAATCAGGGAGGCTCATCTACTATTTATACAATTAGGGTATTGTATATTTGTTATGGTGTAACATATTACACATGATAAATCTATACAAGGAGAAACATAATATTTTCAAATCTATACAAGGAGAAACATAATATTTTCCTATTTTACAACACATCCCATAATACATCTCCTCAAGCTGAAGGTGGGTTATCTACGTGAAGCTTGGAACGTAAAGAAGTAAAAACAAAGGAAGCATGTGGCTTCATAAGAAAATCGGATAATTGATCTCTGGAGGAGATGAAGCGAATCTGAATCTTACTTTTAGCCACGTGATCATGAAAAAAGTGATAATCAACCTCAACATGCTTTGTACGAGCATGAAAAATCAAATTATGAGACAAATAAGTAGCACTCAAATTATCGCACCAGATAGTGGTAGCAAAACTAGGAGAGAAGCATAAATCTAACAAAAGATAGTGAAGCCAAAGAACCTTAGTAGTACCATCAGGTAAGGCCTTATACTCTGCTTTAGTGGAGGAGTGAGCAACAGTGCGTTGCTTGCCAGATTTCCATGAAATGGGAGTGTTGCCAAGAAAGACAATGTATCCACCCATGGATTTTTGATCATCAGTACTTCCGGCCCAATCAACACCAGTAAAACCATAAAGAGATAAAAAAAAAGAGTCATGAGTAAGGTGGAGACCGAAGGAGGACGTACCTTTCAAGTATCGCAGTATACATTTAACAACAACCTAATGACTCTCGATAGGAGCATGCATAAACTGACATACCTTGTTCACAGCATAGCAGATGTCTAGTCTACTAAAGGTGAGATACTAAAGAGCACCAATAATTTAGCAGAAGCGAGTGGGATCCGAAAATAACTCACTAGACTGCAAATCAATTTTTGAAATAGAGGTTGGTGTATCAACAGGTTTACATGATGACATACCCGCACGACTCAGAATATCAAGAGCATACTTGTGTTGACTAAGCACAAGACCCAAACTAGTAGGAGCGACTTCAATCCCCAAAAAATAATAAGCATGACCCAAATCACGAAGTTTTAACTTCGAACTCAGTAAGGTAATAAGGCGTTGAATCAATTTAAAGTTTCTACAGGTAAGAAAGATGTCATCCACATAAATAAGTAAGTAACAGATATCATGATTCACATTCAAAATAAACAAAGAGGTATCAACCTTTGAAGCCCGAAAACCAATGGTCAGAAGAAAATCACTCAATCATGTGTACCAGCCATAAAGAGACTTGCGAAGGCAACAAACATGGGTGGGCAAAGTAGAGTCGACAAAACCTGGGATTATTTCATGTAAACAACCTCTCGAAGTGAACCATTGAGGAAAGCATTATGAACATCAAGTTGTTAAATCTGCCATCCTTTAAATACTACAATAGTGACAACTAACCGAACAGTAGTTGGTTTAACAACAAGACTGAAGGTTTATGAGTAATCAATGCCTTCTTGTTAAGTGAACCCTCGCGCAACCAATTAAGCCTTGTAGTGGTCAATGGCACAATCAGCTCAGCACTTGATTTTATACACTCATCGACAGCCAATAATATTCATAGACGGATCAAATGGCACCAATGACCAAGTAGCATTGGCATGTAAGGCTGCAATTTCATTCTTCATAGCAGTATGCCAACACAAATACTGATCAGCCTCCTTAAAATTCAAAGGCTTAAAAGCAGAGGGAGACGTTACTCGTGAAGCTGAAGCTAGCGGAGAGGAAGCAGAAGCAGAGCTGATGTTGATAGTTTTATTGTCTAGGACGCATCACCATGAGATACTGCCGTGTTGGTGGTGGAACAAGGGACCGATCTATGGATTTCTGTTGTGGAAGAGAATATATAGAGAGATCCATAAATATGTCCAGAACTGACAGTGATGAAGCAGAGTGCCTAAATGGAGAAGTAGACGTTGGCGGCGAGTTTGGAGATACAGTAGAGGGTGAATCCGATAGAGACAATGCTGGCACCGCAGAACCTAAACCTGCAAAATAATCAAGAGACATGGATAAAGATGATGGTGAGGGGATCGACGAGTTAGTGGAGAGGGGAGGTGTGGCTGAGACAGTTTGTGTTGGAAAGATGGTGATGAAGGGTAGGTTGGAGATAGTGGCAGACAGAGAGGAGGGACTGGGGTTGATATATGTGGGTAGATAGGCAGACTAAAAGAATAGGAAAACATGTTCATGAAATCGAATATGACGGGAGATGTAGATGCGATTAAACGAAAAATCAAGACAATGATAGCTTAGATAAGATGAGCTATAACCTAAGAACACATATGGAGTGGAGTGATAGTTTAACTTATGAGCATTATAAGGACGAAATAAAGGAAAGTAGGGACATCCAAAAATATATGTAAAAACATAATCAAGCGCTTGATGAAACAAACATTCAAAGGGAGAATTTTAGAGGTGTTTTACATTGGCCAAGAAAACTAAGGCCAGTTTCAACAATATGACGAAGATGACACTCAACAGTACCATTATATTCATATGTATGTGGACATATAAGGCGATGATGAATACTGATGATTTTGAAAACGGAATTTAATTTATGATATTCATCACCCCAGTCAGTTTGAACAGATTTGATTTTACAAGAGAACTGACGTTCAACAAATACTTGAAATTTATGAAACACATTAAATACATTTGATTTACAGCAATAGGATAAAACCAAATAAATTTTGTTTGCACATCCATAAATATGATAAAATATCAAAAACTATCAGAAGATAGCATAGGAGCAGGGCCCCAAATATCACTAAAAATAAGTTCAAAAAGGGTAGAAGTTTTATGACTCGTGGGTCCTTATGACAAATAAGAAGATTTTCCTAACGGATAAGCTTGACACTAAAAATTAAGATGACGAGAGTTACAAACAACCTTTTTATTGGATGCTAAGAGACTTAGAATACGTGAACTGGGATGACTGAGTCAACAATGCCAAATATTGGCAAAAATAGACAAGCTAGCAGATAGAAAAGCTTGCGGCATAGATGTGGTAGAAAACTCTGAAAGGACATAAAAATCATCTTTACTTTGACCGGAAAGAAGAACTTCCTTGTTGATGAGATCTTTGACATAGAAAACAGAAGAGTAAAATTAAAAAAATACAATTTTCATGACAAAAATTGTTGAACAAATAGTAATCTTTTTTTTTTAATTTGTGGAACATGTAATATATTGGACAAGCTGAAGACTCGTTTTGGTGTATGCAAGATATTATGAGTGGTATTAGATTTAACAAGTCCCTTCCCATCACCAACATGCAATTGATTATTACTGAGATAGGGTTCTGCGTATGTCATACCAGTAATATCTACAGTAACATGGTGATTCACACTTATGTCAGGAAACCAAATGGCAAATGTTCTGCTGACACATCACTAAATGAAAGGTTGACCGAGGCTTGGATTCCATGATGGACAAGCTAGGAGCACTGTTGTGCAGAGTGTCCATAGATGTTGCAAAGCTAACATTTTATTTGTTGTCGTGGCCACTAATTGGTTGCTGCAGACCGTTGTTGTTTTTGCTGCCAGTGTCCACCATGACTGCGATTTGGCTACCAGGGAGAATGAAAATACTGACCGCTGGACTAATGAAAATTGTTGCGAGGATGTCGTTAACCACCTTTTCTTCCTCTGCCCCGATGAGCCATGAAACCACTATCATTAAACTCAGAATAGCCACATTGGGCAGCATTGGCTGAGGGAGGCTGTGCAGGTGTGGGCAGTAGTGGTGCAGTAATTGGAATGGATTGTAAAGAGATACGGTGTAAGAATTCATGAGTAGACAAGTGACTATGGAGCTTAGAGTAAGGAAGGGGGTCAACCAAATGATCCTACAGTTAGATGGGGAGGCAAGAGCATGTTCAAACGTGCTCCAAACACTGACAGAAATCAGACAATCGACTATGAGATGGAGAACATAAATTGAGAGAGGACAACGCTTGGGAAGGGCCAAAATTGAAGCTAGTTGAGGTAGCAGAAACAGTACTGGATAAATCGTGCGGAGAGCGGCATGGAGTCGAGCCGTCAACAAACGAGAAGACATCTTCACCAATCAGATACAACTTCGTCTATATACGCTAAAACAAATAATTGTTGTTGGTGAGTTTGAAATTGATAACCTGTTGGGTGTTGGTTGCTATTGTGAGTCCAGGAACCGAAGAGAATGAATTTGGAGAAGAAAGGCTCATATTAATGCCAGCAGCATCACTAACTGATGGATCCATAGCAATAACTGTGACAGGTTAGAGTAGCAAGATGACAAAAGCTACGAATCACTATCACACAAAACAAATTGAGAGGAAGAAGATGAGCACTCCTTGATTGATCACGTAGAATAACTAACAAGCACAGAATCTTAAGATCACGTCTTCGGCAAAGACAAGAGGAATAAGGTCTGTGGTAAAGAGGAGAATTTGCGACAGAAAGGATAAGAACCTGGCAAAGGAAACTAGAACACGATTGTGGCAGAGATTGAAATCCTAAATCAGGGAAGAAGCTAAGCCGACTAGGTGAAGGAGAAGAAAACCTAAACTTGTTTTAGGTAGAGAGGCTCTAATACCAAGTTGAAACAATGTTTGATGATAATTTGGTGAGCACCCAAATCATGAAGGCTCCTCTACTATTTATTCGATTAAGGCATTGTACATTTGTTATTGTATAACCTATTACACAAGATAAATATATACAAGGAGAAACATAATATTTTCCTATTTTACAACACATCTTATAATAAGATGTTATAATAAAGTTTCAAATCTTTTTTTTCAAGAGAGAGAAAGCGCTTATTTTTTTTCTTGCAATGCACTTAAAAAATTATTTCAATTAAAAAGACAAAAATTATCTTGTCATTTTTATTTAAAAATAAAATTATTTTTATTTTATGATAAAAAAATATAAAAGTAAGAAAAATGATAAATACAAATATAAAATAATTTTAAAATCTTATTTTGATTGATTTTATTTAGTAATATCTATAATTGAAAACACACTTGAAAAGGCTCCAAAAAGAATAAAACTTGACAAACTATTGGATCTGATATATTGATATGTATAATTTAATATTATAAAATTAAATAATTATATTTATTGTAAATTACTTGGTTTAAAGCAGCTCTTTGTACAAATAAAATATATATAACATCAAACATAATTAAGGTGTACAATGTGAATAAACATTTATTGAGAGCTCCATTAACTATTACATGATAACATTAGCATTATAGTTTTTATAAATTCCTTTCTTTTTAAGAATTTATTTCATTAGATGTAAGTTAAATTTTAATAATTTAGAAATGAAAAAACAATTATGCTATTTTTTGACTCTGTAAGTTTTTAATATTTGCAAAGTCTTTCTAAAGGTAAAATCCTTTACATAATTGATGAACCTGTTACATAAATAAACATACCATTATGTTGATAAAAGAAATATATATATATATATATATATATATATATATATATATATATATATGATCAGTTAATGTATATTAATGAAGT
>Ga0307515_10019687_pt1 | contig 12117 bp, 6 predicted proteins | sample 17_EM_MG_FD_194513 | JGI IMG/M metagenome (GOLD analysis project Ga0307515, IMG submission 194513) | Populus trichocarpa ectomycorrhiza microbial communities from riparian zone in the Pacific Northwest, United States - 17_EM | ecosystem: Host-associated > Plants > Roots > Unclassified | place...
TATTTACCTATGGATATACTGACGGATAAATAAAAACACCGATAAAATGAAGAGGCTAATTTTTTTTGGCATGTTTTGTCTTTTAGTAAATCCATCTGTAAATTTATTACCGACAGACTTACCGACAAACCTCAAATGTCCGACAAGAGTTTTTCTAATAGAGTGTTTCTGTAAATCCATACTTACCGACAGACTGTGAGTGTAAATATCAATATAAATTTTCGTTGATAAAACTATTAAATCTATAGTGGTATTAGACTCGTCATTTGACCATTTTGGTACATCTTTAGTTATAAAAAAAATTCAAGTTCAAGAGGGTTAAATAAAGTAATACTTTTTTATTACCACCTTTTAAATTTTAGACTGTTGAACTTTTCTTACATAGATCATAAAAATTGATGGTGGAATTTTCCTTATCGAAGCAAAACTTACGGTAACAACATTTGTAGAAGCAACATTCTTTTGAATATAACTCATATTTCCTTTAATTACAATCACAAAAAATAAAACAATAAACTTTGATATATTTTATAGTAGAACTTATAAAGAAAAAAAATTTGTAAACTAAATAACAACAGATAAGTTAACGTATGCAAATAAAATTAAACCAAAGAAATAAACAAAACATTAGCCTTAAGATTGTTGATAAAAATTAATCATTTTGTATAATGCAATGTGAATATATGTAGAATTATAAGCATATAATAAACTAAAATAATAATAAAAATTCTAGAATTATTATAAGCACAGTAAATTTTCCAATTGCCACATCACAACGCACAAAAATAACTCCATAAAAAAGATTGTGAGTTTATGTTGAATTTGAATCTTTATCAATTACTAAATATTTTGAATAATTAGTTGAGAATATATTTATAGCATGCTTTCCTAATTTTCAATATGATGAACAATAATTCCAGAATTAGGGGGAGAAAAATGAAAATTGTTACATTTGTTTGGTTGAATTCAAAATGATCGAGACATTTTGCACAAAATAAGCATAAAAATTATAAATAATCAAGCAAAAAGTAACTAAACTTAGATTAGTATAATTGAAGTACTTGTCGAATTAGAAAAAAAAAATAAAATAAAATGAAGAACGTTGTTGACAGTGATTAAACGCTCTATCCTGAAGGCTAATTTACCTGTCACTAAGTGTAAATGGTTATCAACACAAGTAGCCTCCAAGAATTCTATTAACTCCTCCTTGAAAAGTTGCAGTCTTTGATGAGGTAAGTGAACTATAAAATAGACTCAAATTTCTCTCCACAGCACAGTAACCTGAAGCTAAAACTAGACAATAGAAAAAAGCAAAAGAAAACCAGAAGAAGTAGAAAAAAACTGAAGCAGGCAAAGGGTTGCATGCAGGTAGTAGAATACTTTGCTCAAATGTTATATTAGAAACTGCCCCCAACCCCTTTTTATATAGTACGTAGTCTTAGGATTAAAACTGCTAAAGGAATTAATTTTGTTTAATTGAATTAATTATCATCATTTTTAATGAATTAAAGATGGATTTTACCGACGGAAATATTCCCCCAGTATATACCGAGGGAATTATAGTGGGAAAACAAATCTAAAACAAAGCAAAAAAACGACGACGTGTCATTTATACCAATGGAATTACAGACGGCATTTATTCCATCGGTAAAATTAGTCGGTAAAATCGTTGGTAAACTGTGAACATTGTTTATCATGTCAATTACAAAGGGAATCACCAATGAAAAATTCCATCGGTATTTTCCAGAGAGCTCTGGAACTGTTCACTTCGTAATTGCATTGTTAATTACTGTTCTTTACAGACAAAATCACCGACGGATTGAAAAGTCATCGGTGTTATTTGATGGTTTTCTGAAAAATTTTGATTAAATTGAAAATTTAAATTAAATATTACAGACGAAATCACCGACATAATAATTAAAAATATTAATATTTAATTATCAGTCGGTAAAATGCCCCAATAAAAAGTCTTGAATCCTTAATTTCACAATGGACGAGGCTCCTTTGTTCTTCTTCTTCTTTTTCTTCCCCATACGTAAAAAACATCAACTCCTTCTCTTGTCCTCCATGCTCAGGTATGTATTCTTCTACTTTTTTTTTCATCTCAGTTTTTTTTAATTAATATACTTTATGAATTTATTTTTCTCTCTTCCTAGCTTCACTTGCAACCACATTAAGGTAAGATTTTTCTTTTTTCATTTTTTTTCACTATATTTGTTATTTTATTTTATTTTTAATTGTTTTTGTTCTTAATAATTGTATGAATATTGTTATAGGAATTTTTTTTCTTATGAGATCAATTTTTAGTTGATTTATTTATAATATTTTTTAAAATTTTAGCAATCAGAACTTTATTTTTTTCATATGAATTTTTTTAGTTGAATTTATTTTTTCGTGTTATTTATTTTTTGCAAACTTGTTTAAGTTGATTTTCTTCTTCTTCTTTTTTTCCAAGCGTTTTGAGTATTATAGAGTGTTGATTTATATTAATTTAATTTTTTTTATAGTTTTGTAAAATGGATTTTTTTAAAATAATTATCGATGGAATTACATACGGTATTTTTTCGAGGGAAATACTGATGGAATGAAACAGATAAATTTTTTTTTGCACTTTTTCCATTAGTAAATCCATCAGTAATAGTATTTTTTTATTACGAACAGAATAAAAAATTACTAATGAAAGATTCACTGACAGAGCATTTCCGTTGGTGATTTCGTTGGTAAGTTAATTACCAACAGAAAATTCCATCGATGAATATAAAGATTGTGGTAGTGCTTTTGTACATAAATACCTCAAAAACATTTATCTAATAACCAAACATTCTAAACTTAAAAAAAAAAAACTAGGTGCAAAACAAGACTTAAATTGATCAGACAAATTCTGTTAAGTTTTGTTCATGAATGGACAAAAAATAATTTTTAGATTAAAAAATTATTTTATAATTAACCCGAATTCAAATTGAGCGAAAGCCTTTTGTTTTAGCCTAAAGCCCATATTACTTAGTTATTCTTTTATCTATAAGTTTGGGTGCCTTACCAACCCAATTTTTACTTCCCAGTACATTACTATATAAATCACTTGAAAAACTTAAAAATTCTGTTAACCAAGAATTATTGAAATTAATTTTTTATTTATCTATAATTAATTGTAAATATGTTAATGTTCTATATTGAAATACTTGTGTTAAAGAATAATGTGAGGGGATACTATTTTAAATTTGAACCATGCCTATTAATCATATTAAGAATCAATCTGATTATGTAATCGAGCCTGCGATAACAAGTGATTTTAAGTAATTAGATGTGAGTTTGTCATTAGAATCTGGTCTAGGTCCAAGAGGACACTAAACCAAAATAACAATTCAAAAGGGTCATAATTTTTTATCTGATTATTGGATCGTATTCAAATTTTTACAATAGTTTTCGGAGGTTGTTTTCCCTATCATAGTCATTGTATCTCTATGCGGACCGTTGAATCTTTAGATATAAAAAATCTTGATGGGGACCCCGATTTTAATAGTTTTTGTGATTTTCCTTGTTTTTTTTTTCAGATTCCCTACTTATTTCGGATTTTATGCTTCTTTCCTTTGGAATTTTAGATTTTTATTTTCTTTTCCTAGTTAGGGTATGATTTTTGATCTATTTAAAACTTTGTAAACCTCCTAAAAAGAGAGACTCCATTATCATTATTTTAGAGAAAATAAACTTGTGAATTTAAGATTCACATATACAACCCTCTTCACTAAAAAAAAAATATATATTGTTATTTTTTTTTTTTTTTAGTTTTTGCATACATCACAATCTCTAGCAATTCCTTCGTAATGTAGAGTTCTTTACCTAAAGGCTTAACCATGCTTGACCTTTATCTTTTTCAAGAAATCGGATCATAGAATAGAATGGAGAGTTTATTTTCCTAAGCAGTCCTTTTATCGTCAGCATGCAGAACACCTGAACATAGTCGAAGCAATAGGCCTCCATAAATTGGGCAGTTCGCAGCTCGTAGCTCGCAGAAAAAAAAGGGACAAGTGACCGATGGCTCTTAATTAATCACCGAAGCATTGCCCGTAATCCGTGACTCTTTTGGCCTAAAGTTTCAGTACAAATTTTCAACAAACGAGGGACCAGTGACCGATGGCTCTTAAAGTTTCAGTACAAATTTTCAAAAATTAATAGGAAGATCATATAGATAAACAAATGAATTGCCTAAAAGTGAAACATTTCCATTGTTTGATTGAAATAACTTTTCAATATAAATTTCAGTAATTTGTTTTTCCTAAGAAACCAACTCGTCTAATGGTCTAATATAAAAACTGCAAATTAATAACAATACGTATAATCTACACATAATTATATTAAATATAAAAAATAATAGTCTATTAATAAAATATTTATAACAAATGTGAAATAAGATTACAATTTATGGAATGATAATAACACTAGAAATTAACATCTTGAAGACAAACAAATGAATTGCCTATGACGATTTTCCATTACTTTATTGAAATAACTTCGAACATAAACTTCAGTAATAATTTCTTTTTCTAGAAAATAACTTCTCTAATGGTCTTATAAGAAGTGCAAAATTATTAACTTAGAAGAGTGGTAATAGAGAGAAATATACTACACAGCTTGCTAAAAGACTCGTTTTTATCTGTCAACGGAGAACTTCTGTTCATCTCCTTGAAACCCTGCTCGCAAGTATCCGAATCCGTCATTGCCGTGCTGACCAATGTGTTCATGTCATCAAAGGATCTAATCCTTAGTGCATGAATTGCCTCTTCAAGATTTTCAGTTCCCTCGATGTATTCTTCTGTGCATTCACTCAAGATACCAGAGAGTTGGGTGTCATTACCAGCATTAGACTTCAAGACCTTAAGGAAGGCTAGAGTCTCACTTCCATGGGCTATGCTAATGTTTAGTGCAATATTGGCAAGTCCTACGAGATCTGATGTTTGGCTCCGAGGATCAGATCTCAAGGCAGACACACACATTTCGAAGTAAAGGGTGTGATTGCATGTAGCAGAGATCAAGTCCCGGATTCCATCTTTTCCGGCGATTTGCAATCTTATGGAAGTGCCTAAGAAAGCTGAAGAAATTATCATGAAGACGAGAGCTAACAAAGATTGAAAGATTTTAAATGAAGCCATTGCTTTCTCTATGGGACTGTGTGCGCTTTGTAAACAAGTTCGGAACAAGACAGAGTTTATAAGTGGTTCGAAAAGAAGCTGTACCAGGCACGTGAGATTCATGCAATATAATTATACAATCTCAGGATCCAAATTCGAGATAATTTGGCCTTTTCTTATGTCTCATTTTAATGCAATTTTGTCGCGTTTCTTTTTTGTTGAACTGAAAAATCTTTTGTTGTCATTATCTTTTATTTAAGATCAAGAGTATTGTTGAATTATTTTTTATTTATTAAAATGAATTATTTTCCATCAGATTTTAAGTAGTTAATTTGTTTACATTTGAATTTGTTGGTGTGAGTTTTAATATATGGGTAAATGATCAGAGGAATTATATGAAGAGGGACGGAAATAATTTCTTTCCATCCCAATATAGCGTAATTACAGTAACCTGATTTGTATAGCTAAATTAGAAGATTTATTCTGATCTTTTATTTATATATATATACAAAGTAAAGTATATAATAATTTGTAACGAACGACTGTGTAAAGCATGATGAATAATATACAAAGTAAATATTTTGACGTAATTTAGGTATTAAAAAAAATAATTTTTTTATAATCTTGTTTAAAGTTCAAACCTCAATAATAGCATAAGAGAACAAATTAATCGCCTGGCCAATTAAACAATCTTTTCTAGTTGTCATTTCTTTGTTGCCTTCATTTGTATGGACAATATTGTGAAAGCTTCTAATTCTACATAATTACAATGGCGATCATTAGAAATAAATTAATTCTGATAAACATTTGTTAAACTTTGGTCACGGCCTGCAGACAAATTATCCTAAAGAACAAAAACAAATGTCCTTCTGGTGGAGGGCCCTTCTAATAGGGTGAGAACTTATTTACATATATTTTCAACCTAATTCTGTTACCAAACAAGGAATCAAATGATATGATAGCTTAAATAATGGTCCAGCCCTACCATTAGAAAGCTGAGGCCCTGCCATTAGAAAGCTCAACCTTTCCATCAGGAAGATTAAGTCCTGCCTTCAAAAAGATCAAACCTTTCCCCTAGGAATTTGAACCCTATCACTAAAACGTTTCAGTTCTGCAACTCAGGAGGTTCATAGCATAATTTCATAGTCAAGTAAGTTAAATTAAATTTTGTAATCAATGTAGTGTTTTACATTATGTTGAGGGTAGTTGCTTCTTAATGATATTGTTTTATTTCTTTTTTATGTTGAGGGTAGTTACCTCTTAATAAAATTATTTTATTTTATTTTATTTTGAGGATAAATGACCCTGATGAGACTGTTTTATGTAAGAAAATAAAAATAAAACTTTATTTTATGTTGTTATCTTTTTTTTTTTATAGACTTACTATACAAAGCAAAAAAAAAGAGAGAGTTTACCAATGACTTTATAGTATAAGTATTATATAGAAAGGACAATTGTTATAACCCATTTATAACCCCTATTTTCTAACATAGTTTAAAAATACAAAAAAAAAAAAAATTAAAAAATATATTTTTAATGCAATTCAATCAATTTAGATCATTTTATGATTCTTGGAACTTTCAATTATTTTGTTTTGAATAACAAGTTTATATAAAAAGATAAAAAATAAATAAACAAATAAAAATGATTAGTGGGTGAAATTAATGATAGGTATGGAAGAAAAGGAGGATTATGATAATGAAAAATAAAAAAATATTAGAAGATCAAATAAGTTTTGGAAATTTCGAAGATTTCATAAATTACAAGTTCAAACAAAATTAAAAATATTGTAATTTACTGAATGACATGAAAAGTTTTAATAAATATATTTATAGAATTACCAATTATCAATCTCAATAAACTTAATAAGAAAAGAAAGATATTCCAATTAATTGACGGATTTAATTTTTCAAGCTTTCGCAACGCTATAAATTAAGGTATTCCACTAGAGAAACACATAACAAAAACAGACTAGGAGAGGAGAGAAAGGAAAAATTAAGCAAAATCAAAAAGAAAAAAGAAAACTCTCCCCAGAAGAGAATATAAATCATCAAAACCATCAATATATCTCCTAGCCGGCACCTCATCAAAACTCTTCTCCTAACAATTTATTGCTGATCAACTAGAGTAGACCATGGTAATAGACACCTCGTTGAGCCTGCACGCTGTCCTCCATTATTGATGAGAACTTTAGCATGACTGTAACATCATTTAAACAATGACTTAGCCAGGAGGCACTAATTTTTTGACTGTAACAGTTGCAATGCTATAAACCACCCATGCTGCAGTCCTTCTCATGCTGACGAAGATAAAGAAAGCAAAAGAAAATACCTAAAGCTTCCCCTACGCTGATCTCGTAATATGGAGGTGAACTGCACCTTTCAGAATAGGTAGGAAGAGGAGAAGAAAGCGCATCAAATCCAGCCGGTCAAGCTTCCCAATCCCTGTCAGTGTTAGTGTGTTGGTCCACGCGCCTCGCATATGCCTCTCCTGTTTTATTTTTTTTTCCAGCGGCATCGAGGTTTTTTTTTTTTTACCTATAAATGATTTAAATCACATTTTATTCTTTTTAGTTATTTAAAAAATTTTCCAACTTATAATATAAGTTTCTAACCCAGATAGAATCACAAAAAAATCTTTTTTATAGCTCTAGATATGACCTAGACAATAAACAAAGATTCAATGTGACAAATATACAACTTGTTAATCTAAATATCCAGAATCAACTCAATCAATTTCTCTTGGGTCATCTTAGTTTCAGACCTTATAATAAATTAAATTAGTACCTCAAAAGTATTATTTGATGATGCATACTGATTCGTATCATTTTCCCTCTCCTAAAAAAAATATGAATTTTTACCTTGCTTGGATGCTCACAAGCTTGTAAGAGACATATTAACATGATTTTGTTCTTTTATTATTTTTCTTTTTAAATTGTAAACAACCAAATTGTAAATAATCAACCTTTTTTTTACTTGATTTTAACTTTTGTCATAACTAGGTGTTTAAATGAAAACGATGATGCAATAAAACGGAAACTAAAAGATAAAGGGAACTCATTTTTTAAGGTGTTTGATATACATATAGAAGTTATTTTTTTTAAATAATTTTTATTTAAAAATATATTAAAATAATATTTTATTATTAATTTTTAAAATTTATTTTTGATATTGGTATATCAAAACGATCTAAAAATATTAAAAACAATTAATTTTTTAAAAAAATTAAAAGCATTGACCGTATTGCTAAACTCCCCCTTATTTTGCTCCAGAGCATGATTAGTATTTAAAATTAAAAAAAATCGGGTTTACAAAACCATTTTGTGATTATCCAAGTGTAATATAAAAACATAACAAATCTAACCATTTCATGTGGAAAGCAAAATATGAACCTATCATTTGAGTTCTTACACACTAGTGATCTTGCCTTTTGAATTGGCATGATTGAGTTGGAAATTCCATCAAGAAAATTTCTTTATTTATAAATAAACATGAATTTACTTGTCATAATTAAGAGAGAAAAAAAAAAAAGCAATTCAATTTTTGCATACCAAAATCCCTCACAACAATTTCTTTCAATCTATTGGTGGAAAGAAAAACTGAGAAAGTAATTACTATGTTAACAATGTAGAAATTAGAATCGGTAGTTAATTTTTCTCTGTCAATAAAAATTGAAAACAAACATTTTTTTAGAAATTGTAATTTCAATGTGTGATAAAACGACACCATTTAAGTTTATTGTTAAGTTTCCTACCAATAGTATTAACTAGAGGGATGATATTGCTTGAATTAGATATATATATTTTTTAAAAAATCTCCAGTCAAGTTTTATTTTATTTGTTTTCCTAAGTTGGAAAGGAAATCTTAGATATGTTTGAAATTAAAATATCAAATAGGCAAAGTTTAGGTATAGCAATTCACAATAGGCAAAGTTTTCTTTTTCACTTTTATCCCCAAACGTTTTTTTTTAATTACAGCCCCTATATGCCTAAATTAATATTGACCAATTTATTAAGATTTGATAAGGAAAGTTAAAAAATTCAACAATAGTAAACCAAAGTGTGAAATAAAGATAAATCTCACGGCTAATCTCAAATTCGCTAGAAAAAGTTTTGTTTAATCCACTTATTATCCTTTTTCTAACTCTATAGTGCCTTAAGTTTTTACAAATTTTGATTTTGATCCAAAGATTCATTAATTTTCTTAACATTTCAATCTTTAAGTTTAAAAGAAAAGAGAGAAAATCACTTGAAAACAATGAAGTAGAAAGAAAATCGTTTGAAAATGAAAATGGTAAAGTAGAGAGAAAGTTGGTGAATAATCATTTTTTAGCGACTAAACTCACCGTATTTGATGTTAATGAATTCTATTCGACAAGAAGAGTTCGATGATTGTGATTTTTTTCCCTATAAATAGGTTTGAAAAAGTAGGTTGAATTCCCTTTTCATTAATTGTTTTTATTAAATTAGCTTATTTAAAATAAAGATGACTATTGGTGTAAAATATTTGCATATGCATCTATTTTTTATTTCTATTATGAAGATTATCTTAGCTTCTCGCTTTAATATTTAATTAGTATTAAACTCTTTTTATTTATCAGTTGATATATTTCTTAATTTATTTTATAAAACATAAATAACATCTTTTCATTTCTCAACTAAAAATTAAACTTCATATTTTGTTTTGATTTGCTTTCTATGAGGTTATTATAGTTTCAAACAAACATCCTTACATTGAGTTGATGTTTGGTTTTTCGAATGTCAATTTTTTTATCATATAATTAAATAAAAAATAGTTTTGTTAAAAAACAAAGTTATTAAATCCAGTGATGGATCCATGATCCGAGTCACAGGTTTGACGAGTTAATTCGAGTCAATCCAATATATCGTCATCTTAATTTTTTAAAAGAAAAGATATCATTTTTAATTTTTTTTAAATCAAATTATATTTTTACTGGTCATCTAGATTACATTTAAACAAGTGAATTTAATTGAGTTATATCATAGCAACTTCTAAATAATTTAACTTGAAGCGTCAGCTAGATAAAGAGTGGGTTTAGAAGATTTAAAAATTAACTTATTGATTCAGATTTAACAACAATATAAAAAAATTCACTATTTAAATATTATTTCTTTCGTTCAAAAGAAATAATATTTTTTAAGCTTATTTGTCCCACCAAGCAGTACAAGATCACCGCTTATCTCAGCAAAGAACCTTCTTTTTTCTTTTTTGAAGTTTTAATAGTGAAAGTATCATTGGATCATTTCTTATTATGAATGGAGACTGGTTTTTTTTTTTCAGATGGAGTCTTAAACAGATTTAGACTTGATCTAGTTTGGAGCAAATAAATGGGATTTGATTTTAAAATTCCTTTCTTTGAATAATTCATGTGCAAAAATATATTCCAAAAATCACGAAATTAATTAAAACAAGCATAACAAGAATGTAGGAAGTGATGAATATGAAGATGAAAACCCAGATGTCATTGAGTATGCATCTCTTAATCTTGATCACAATGTGTCTTGAAAAAACACATTTGCTTGCACCAACCACTGCCTTCCTTGAATGAAGGGCTCCACTGTAAATTTTGCTGCCTCATCGGATGTAATATTGGGCAGAACACCAAGCCATCCTGCTCTTTTATCTATCGCTGACCCAGGCCCAAAATTTTGATACTCAGCATAAAATGTAGTGTTGGGTGGGTCCGTTTCTGGCTCCCAAGGGATCCATCCTAAGGGGTCCAGGAAATCTCCAATGTATGATTCCATGATTACGGTAGTTGCATGATCCCTCCAAGGCCTGCCAAGAAATGTGGGAACCGTCAGATTGTCAAACGGGGTCATCTGACATTGTTGGATGGAGATGCCAGTATTTTGATTTGGGTCAGTCCTACTTTGGGCAGTGATGGTGTTGTTTTGCTTTTCCATGGGCTGCCTTGGCTGTATGGTACAGTTTTGGAAGATTGCAGCTGCATTGCCGAAAATGAAATCAATGGTGCCTATAATCCGGCACTCTCGGTAGAATTGACGATTGGAATGCGTGTAGAGAGTGTCTTGATATGCATCGAAGGAGCAGCGATGAAAGATTGACTGGTCTGATGATGAGCGTACGGCTACTGCTTGTTCTTTCTGCGGTCCTGCTGTGTTCTTGAAGCCCATGTCTTTTGCAATGAATCCCCTCCCCTCAGCAACTATATTTTCATCAGAAAAACAGAAAGTAGAAAAAATTAAAGAGCAGATTGAAGTCGAAATTTAAAAATGGAGAGAAGTTCATTATTTAATTCAAAAGGAACTTACTTAAGGTACCAGATAAGAATGTGGTAACGCCATCGACATTATTTAAGCTGCCAGAGATTATGGTCTTGTTCATTCCATCACCATACATCATGAAATTCCACTGTTGCTTTTCTATCTTCACATTCTCTACGTAAATACCCTCCTTTACGTATATGACAAATCTTGATTTGCTATTCTTGGGGATGGAATCCACTGCCTCTCTTATAGTCTTGAAAGCCCCACTACCATCCTTCGCTACTGTTAGATTCGGTTCAGGATTTTCCTGCTGTAGCAATCTCCTGTCACTTTTGTTGACCCACGAAGGGAAGCCCATGTCAAGGTCATGATCAACTGTTAAGAGTTTGCGATGAATTGGGATGCCTAATTGATCATCAAGTATTTTCACTAAATTAGACGCAATTGCCAAGCTGTTGCTAGTGAACTCAGTGGAATTGGTCATAGCATATCTCACCCCATCGGTTAAGATCAAGTGCTTGGCGGTGTCTTGCAGCCCAGCAATGCATGTATCTTGATCCGTGATTGCTGTGCTTAGCCGAGTTCTGATGTCGTTGATTTTAGAGGTCAAGAACACGGTCTTGTCTCCTTGGCCAACTTGTATGGATGACATGGATTCATTGACCTGATCAATGGCGTCCAGAAAGAGAATCTCACAAGCATGCAATGCAGATTGTACAAGGGAATCACTGGTCTCATTCT
>Ga0307515_10019688_pt1 | contig 12117 bp, 7 predicted proteins | sample 17_EM_MG_FD_194513 | JGI IMG/M metagenome (GOLD analysis project Ga0307515, IMG submission 194513) | Populus trichocarpa ectomycorrhiza microbial communities from riparian zone in the Pacific Northwest, United States - 17_EM | ecosystem: Host-associated > Plants > Roots > Unclassified | place...
TTTCGCTAAAGTATAAGAAATGTTAAAAATTATAAGGTTACTATGGCCTACTTCTAAAGCTTCCTAGTTTAATATAAAGGCGTAAAAGATCTTAAGGGTAAGGTTAATAAGGCCAAACAGCTCCTTATGGATATAGAAATTAAGGACTGCTTACCCAACTAATACTTTACTAAGTATAGTAAGGTAGATAGCATATAAACCGTTACTGTTCTTAATAACTAATCTACACTCCATTCTATTATAAAGTTAAATATCTTTAATAAGCCAAAGGAGAGCTCCGCGTTCTCCTTTAATAATAGATACTTAGTAAATATCTTCTATAGTATTATGCCAGATATTAGAGCCGCAGGAGTATCTACAGTAGGAGAACCTTAAGTTTAAGCCCTTTAGTAGCTTAATAACTCTATTTAGATTAACCATTTAACGGTAGGCTAATATACGATTTATTTTAGCAAGGGTACTATAATCTCTCTTAGTATAATTAGGGTCTAAACCCCCTTACGGCATATTACTTTCCATATTATTCCTACAAATACTCTATTTCTATTTTATATTAGAAATATAGATAAATTAGGTATTAAGCTTAACAACCTTAAGAATATACTTGTGTAGGGAAATAATTAGGTGCCTATTATACGTAAATAGGGTTACCCTTAGCTGCTCCTTTAATAACTAGAAAAGAGTATTACTTAAAGCCATTTAACTAAGTTAGAGTTACGTTAACTATACCGTTGTTTTAGCCACCTATCCGTTTACTAATTACTTAGGGTTCTTTAGTAAGTAGTATTACGGACGCTTTAAGTACAATATTACAACTACTTGGAGAAAAGTCGGAAGAAGCTAGTTGGTTAATTTAGGCACGGTCTAAGATGGAGCCGGTAGAGCTATGTGACGAGGAATAGTAGCTAAGGTTATATAATGTGATCTATATAATCTGTACAATCTATATAATCCGTGACAGAGTAGATAGAGCATACGTATATTACGTACAAGAAGGATTTTATAGGAGTATAGTTGTGTATTTAAGGACCCTTAGTCCCTACCTAGATAGTTCCTTCCTTATAGTAATTCTTAGAATACAATTAGAGTTAATCTGTTAGGCAACTACTCCACTAGTTGTTATTACATTATTAACTTTAATTTGCATCACCTACACACCTAGCCTATTAACGAGCCCATTGTAGTACTTACTATAAGGTTCCGTTACAAGTAGGCTATAAAGTTAAGGCTAAGGTAATTAAGTATCTTATAAAGTACTATTATTACTACTAAATAAACTAAAAGTCCCCTAGCCGATTTAAGTTTACCCTTAAAGATAACTATAACTTTAACTTCTATATTATTGTTAACGTTATATATCTTAGTGGCAAGCCAGTACTCTAAGTTATTAACTTCTTAACTTTCTTCTAAGCCGCACGTTTTTTAAAGGATATATTAGCTAGGAACGCATAAGATACCCTTTAATTATACTAGATTAATGTCTACCTAAAACCCCCTAATTAAATCGTCTATAATATAGGAAAGAACTTCTTATCTATAGAGTTTTAATAATAGATAAAGGTAATAGCAATTAAGGTTAAGGAAGTCCCCGTTAAGGCATATAATAGTATTAAAAAAGTAGAGTAATATTACACGCTATTACGCCGCGTATATAAGATTATCTCTTTAGAACTAGAGGATACTAGCGAAGAACTTACCTTATAAATAGCTGTTAAAGCTATTAATAATTCCGCTGGCCTAGATAGACTTATACCTATATTATTAGTCTTTAGCGCCTACCCTTAAATAACTAATAATTCTTTACTATCTCCCTTTATTATATAATAAGCTAAGGCTATTTATAAGGCAACGAAGGAGGTATAACGTCTCTACGCTATACGCTAGGTTAATAACGTACTAGGAATAAGAAATGGCCTAAATACCTTAACTACGCTTAATCTGCTACTCTAGTTTAAGGTACGCATATAGCGTAAAAAGGGAGGATAGTTAGGCCTATATTAACTTATTATAATTAATAGTTAAACTTATACTATTTAGATGCCTTACAGACCCACTTAATTCCATTTAACTATTATTAAGCCTTATTATAAAGATAACAGTTCTAAGCCTTTATAGGATACTATAAAAGATACCCTAAAGGAGAGCTACAATTAACGTGCTCTAAAAGGCGACTATAATTTTAATATAATTATAGTTAATATACCGCAACTATAACGCGGTAGAGGTCGCCTAAAGGGATTATAAAATTACTAATATCTTATTAATTTTGAAGAGTAATTTATTACCGCCATTAAGAATGGAGTTAAGCTATTAATGGCCTTTATAATAGCTAAGGAGAAGGCTAACTTTAAACTTGTAAAATAGCTTTAAAAGGAAGGTTGTATTATAACTTTAGGAGCTCCTTTCTAAGTATTTAATAAGTAGGAGATCGATGGTCTTATTATAAGAGGAGTCTTTAAATTTAAGAAGTATAACCCTACTAAGTTTAATAAAGTCCGTATCTTTAAGTTAAGAATAGTTAATAAGATTAAGGGCAAAGCTACCGACACCCTATTTAAGAAATTAAGGCTTATTATTTAAGGCTACAATGACGATGGTAAAGAGGTAACTCTTATATAATCTCCTATAATTTAACAAGCTAGTTAGCGAGTTATTATTATACTAGCTCCCTCCCTAATAAAGAATAAAATAGCGGTTTATTTATAAAATATTACTTAGGCCTATACCTAATTAGAGACGCACCTTTAGCGCTTAATATTAGTATACCTTTTAGAGCAAATTTGCTACTAATATCCTAAGGATATAATTATAGTTATACTTAAGCCATTATATAACATCGCAGAGGTAGGAACTTATTAGTGGGCTACCTATAGCAAGCACTATAAAGAGAAACTTTTAATAACTACTTCTATATTTAATTTATACTTCCTTATTATAACTATAGAAACCTTATTTAGAATTATCGGCATATAAACTAATAATATAATTATCTTAGGAGACGACTAATTCTTAGCTCTTAAAGAAGATAAGCTAGTAAAGGCAAATCTTATAGCAAAGCTAAAGGAAAGGCTTAATTTAGTAACACTATTACTTTTTAATAGATGCATCCTCTCCCTAAATAAGGATTCTATTACTTTACGCCAGAAGGGTTAAGGTAAGAAGATTAACGTTATTAACGTTAATTCTCTAAAGTAAGGATATATAGAGCAACGCGCTTATAAAGCTTATGTTGCTTTTATCTATTAACCTAAGGCTTTATTTAATCTCTTTATTGCCACTTAATACTAGAAACTAACTAAGGATAACGTTCTTGCCCTAAATAAGCGTCTTTTTTAGTAAATAAACTATCTTAATTGGGGACTACTCTATATACTTATTAACTTTCCTACTGCTAAGCTCTTTATATTTATTAATAAATTATTTATAAATAATAAAGATTTTAGCTCCTAGCTAGAATATAAGATTATTATCGCGAATAAATCTACTAGAGAGAATAACTTTATAATCTACAGTAATCTTATTTATTAGAGCTTAACTAAAAGTAAGCGCGTTACTTAGAGCGTTTTAGCGTTAGAGATATATAAAATAGTTAGCGGAGTTAATATAGTAATTATAATTAGAACTACCCTAAAGATAATTATAGATCGACTTAAACTCCCTATTATTCCTATAATCGTATATACCGACTTATATTCCCTTTATAAGTGTTTAGTTAAGCTTAGTACTATAAAGGAGAAGCGCCTTATAATTAATATTATAGTACTTTATTAATCCTACAAATGGCAAAAACTCTTTAAGATTTAATAGATTAACGGTTAAAATAACTTAGTAGATGTAATAATAAAGGCAAACCTAAATAAGGCTCTAGAAACGTTTATTAATATAAATACTCTATATATATAAGTTAAAGGTTAAGTTAAAAGGGAGTAAGAGTATAATATTTTATAGACCCTAATTTTAACTAGCTAATTAGGATTTTCTATACCCGGCATAAAAAATTGCTATTAGCTCGCTTATAACTAGCGCCTTAGCGGCCCTAATATAATATCCACCTACAACTCTAAGTAAGAAAGCACCACGTGCTAAAAGGTAAATTTTTAGATAGCGAGACTTATATTGCGATGGCAATAGTAAGTAAGGAGGATTAATATTTATTACGCTAGTTAAGCAGTATTTATATATAGATAGCAGCCATAAAAGAAGAGTTGCTAGTGTTAGGAATAAGGCAAGCGGTTGTCACGTAACGCCGCGGCACTAGTGTAGTAAGGAGTCTTAAGCTTCTTGCCCTTCCTCATTCCAATTAATAAGCTTTATTAACCACCATCACTGTAACCTACTCAAGTAGTCGTTATTAGTGAGTCACCCTATATAACTAATAAGTATCCTATAAAGCAATATAGAAGCCGTCCAGTAAAGCTTTTTACTAAGTAGTAGGCTTATTTAGCTTATATTAAAGCTAGCTAGAAGATATATATATAGCACTAGGCTAGCCCTAGGCTAGTCCCTACTATTTTTCTATTTTTCCTAATATAAGCTAAGGTACTATTCTACTAGAGTTAACTAAGATATCCTTATAAGTATAATTAATTTAAAAAAAAGAAGAGCTTAAAGCTCTAATTAAGATACTACTTTAAATAGAAGGTTTTAAATAATAATTAGTTAGGTAAAGGCCTTATAGACAACTTCTAGTTTTATTTACTTCTTTAATATTTATTCCTTTTAGTCCTCTACCTTTTAGATATATAGGTCGCCCTACTTTTAAAATAGACCTTTAAGCCTCTGCTTTATAGTTGTCTTAATAATTAAGTCTTATTCCTTAATAATAACACTATATTTCTCCCTAAATAAGCTTATATATTAGTAGTAATCACTTCGCGGAAATAGATATATTAGTTATAGTACTAATAGTGCCTACTATTCTTATTCTTTATATCTTTATTTAGATAAGGTTTCTATATAAACGACTATATATTTATAGCTCGAAGCTTGCATTTCTTATTAGTTAGGGTAGCTTTAGTAAAGGATAACGCGTTAGATTCTTTATTAAGCTTAAGATTATTAAACTAGGCGCTATTACGCTCATATAACTTAGATTAAGAACTAGACACGCTATTAGCATTAAGTATTATAAAATCTAATAAAGAAGGGGCTATTAGAGCGAAGGTGTGGGTATAAAATTAATATAGAAGTAGAGTGTCTACCTCTAAAGCTTTATTATAAGAAAAGTTAAAATAACCGAGCTCTATATATATATAAGAACGATTAGCGTACTTATAAGTATATATACCTAAAACCTCACACTCAATCGCCCTTAAGTGCATCTTCTATAACTACTAAAGCTTTAAAAAGGGTTCTTATATTTATAAGGGCTTCAAAATATTTAATTTATTTAATGAATATATTCATTCATGCGACCACTGCTAAAAAAACAGCTCTACTTCTAGTGGATGTTCAGCAGGAGTGCATTATGACAAGTTCAACTACCAATATCAAATACGCTGCTCTAAGTTACGTGTGGGGAGACACTTCAACTACGAAGACAACTTCTCACAACATTGACGACTTGCGCTGTCCTGGAGGCCTATCGTCTATCGGTGATGAAATTATACTTCCAAAAACCATTCGCAATGCTATCAAGCTCATCTCGGTCCTTGGGCTACACTATCTCTAGGTTGATTATCTATGTGTTATGTAGGACAATGAAAATATTCACCGCTCCCTCAATGCCATGGGTTTAGTATACGCTAATGCGTATTTGACAATCATTGTTGCAGATGGCGAGAACGCCAACCATGGAATAAGAGGTATAAGCAGCGATTCTGAGCTTCGGGACGCCCCCTAGATGGTTCTTAAGTTCCCGGAGCAACCATTAAACCCCCTAAAATTAGATTAGTGGGACGATATTGCGGGTTCGGTCTGGGTTACAGGGGCCTGGAAATTTTCCCTATATATGTCAGACTTTTATGGCCCATTTTGACCTTTTCCGTTACACATTCCTGATATCCATATTTAACACAAGGCATTTTACTTTCGAAAACGACACCTTAAATCCTTTCGCCAGAATAATGTCGTTCTATTCTGACCCAAATTTCCTATCTCCCGCAAGACTTATTTCTGATAAATGGGCCTTTTCTCTTAAAAGCTGTTTTCGCTACAGGAAATTTCATATCTTACTCTAAAAACCACTTCGGCACTTCGGGTCCCCAAACCGCCAAACTCTCATCTCCAGCCAAACCCCACCCCACTGGCGTCTCCTCGTTCACTAAATCACCATCTGCATAATGCTCAATCATGTTTCCTGTTATATCCCACCAGTAGTCGAACAACTGGGACCCCAGGATATGCCTTCCGACTCCCCACACGCTCTTATATCCTTTCGAAGCCAGCCACTTGTGGCCCAGATTCTGTGTGTCGAAATCATGCACTTCAAAGGAGCAGTGGTGCACATGAGAAGTCTTGTTTGTGGACATAAAGAAAGAGTGATGGTCTGTATAGCCAGGGCCAACGTCGATGTGGGCGAAGACGGCGACGTCGAGTTGCTTCCCTGCTTCATCTTTGATGTATAGGAAATCTGTCGGTGCGAAGTTGAACGTACGAGTGTACCATTCGAGCTGGGACTCGAAGTTCTGGACACAGAGACCGTAGTGCCCAAGCTGTGCAAAGCTTTTTAGTCACAAAACTTTGAACAGGGCGCAGAAACTAACGAGAGAAATAGAAAGGGTTAAAGTTTTTTTTTTTTTTTTAAAAAAAGAAAGAAAAGAAAAGGAACAATAATCCCACCTTATGCACAGCAGCAGGCCCAGGTTTGAATCGCTGAAACCTGGCCACTCTGGGCTTCTCATCTTCATAATTTGTTTCCAGCACCTCCGGCATCTGACCCTTTGGCACAGGCGTCTGATTGTACATCAGATTGATCGGAAACCCCTCCGGATCTGTCAACGTGAGAAGGTATCCGCCGCCCGGCGCATCTTTCATCTCCTTAACCTTTCCCGCAGTCGGGAGTTCCGAAGCCCTGGAAGCCTATAAGCCTTGATTTATAGAATGAAGAAGTGATTCGATTGGCAGCGCGTCTTACTTTTCCAGCTCCGCATAACTCTCCACCTCAAAAGTCCCGCCAAGGAACTTCTTTTCACCCTGCTGCGCGTAGTAGACATACTGGTCCGACCCGTATCCTTTATACCAGCGTTGCGTATCGGTCTTCTTTGCGACGGACATTCCGAAATCTGCAGTTGTCCCTAACATCAGCTTTAAAATCTAAATTACCCCAACGTGAGCGATAGGGTTATGACGGTTCCTAACAGATTTCGTCTGTGCGTATTTCTAATATCCCAAACCGTCATAACTATGCCGACCGTGATAACCCTATCGCTCACGTTACCAACCCTTTACCTTTCATTATTATTGTTATTACTATTATTATTTTTGGAAAGCTATTCTCGCCATGTATCCTCACCTACCTCGCAAAAACTGAGTGATCAGACCCAAATCTGGATGCTGGTACCGCATATGCGCGATCTTAACTAGCTTGATCTGCGCCGCTCGGTCAATTTTGTTGCGAGTCTGCCATTCTCTCAGCGGGCAGCGCTGTTGGCTGACGGCGAAATCTTGCGGGAGCGAGGTGCCGCGGTTGGGTGAGGTTTCACGGCTGTGATCCTATGAACTATTTATCAGTAATTGCGGATTAATTCAGGGATATAAATCGCGATATTTTAGTGAAAGCGGTTTCGTTTTATAACGCAAGTACGTACCTGAGGTGTAATCTTCTCTTTCAGATCATCAAAAGTCATGGTTGTGGTGTATCAACTGTGGAGTTTACAGTGGGAAGCTGTAGAGGGGAGAAATTTATGGGAAATGATATGTTTAGATAGCGGTGCTAATTCCGCGACTTTTGTGGTCGATTATGGTACTTAGAGTAAGGGTGGCTCGACGTTTACACGGAGAGGTGGTGGAGAACTGCCGAGATGTCATGTGGGGAGCCGCTTGCAAGGGTCTCGGATGAATGAAAGCGAATGAGGCTTGAGAATTAATAAAAATGGTCGAAGGGAAGGAATTTTGACAATGGCATATAGCCGGTCTTTTTGGAATATATATGAAAATTATGAGGGCATTGAGATAATTCGCAAGTGACCATTACCCACGACTAGATCTCTACCGCCTCTTCTTCGACGAGTATTAGTCATATTCTATACTAATAAGCACCTTGATCTGGTCCTCCAGTCCTGCCTGGGTTTGTATCTAAGATCATCTGTCTATCCTTCTTATAATCCCTGTGTACCAGCTTATTCAACCAAGTCCCCAACCTCAGCGCAGCTTTGTTGATTTGAAGTTCCACAATTGGATATGCTCCCTCAGCATATCCACTAGTCAGGAGATTCGTATTATTGAAGACATGACTATAAACATAGTCACAGGTCCAGGCGTTGCTTTCGCGAGCCCAGGTTAGGGCGCATTCTAGAGGTGTGGAGGGCTCACTACAAGCTAGCCATTGTGTCGAACGGAGAATAAGGTCAGGAAAGGAGGACTCGTGTATAGATTGATCTACGAAGAAAAGAGACTATATATACATGAGGTAGTACGTAATGAATAGGTAATAGAAACAGGTTTGTAAGACATTAGCGGGGTAGTGAGACATAGGGTGGTCAGTTCGACACATTGGTATGTGGGCTCGAGGAAATCGTCATTCTGGATTCGCGAGATGAGTTCGGTCATGAATGGACTGATGGAGATATTGGAGAATTTGGAGACACCGGAATCGGCGTAGACAATGTAGCCATCCCAAACCTGTATATGTTAACTTAACCAGTCAATGCGAGGAGAATAGACCCAACTCACAGCGTGAAGCTCAGTCAAGTGGTTCCCGAACGTAACATTGAAGAAGTTACCTCCGGCTGCAATACCAGATGCATGGAGAGGCTGTGTGATATCTCCAAGAAAATGCGATACCCGTTTCAACGCGTATGAACAAGTGAGGTTCGTGCCACCGGTCAAAAAACCCCCTTTGGCTGCATCAACACATTCCCGTAGAATGTCTGTTTGGTGTTGGCCGCCGAGGTAGCTTTACTGCAGAGGTGCGACGGGTGCTGTTCGACGTCCGTATCAGACGGTATCAGTATAGTTTCAACGTGTATCATCACTCTCTAGGGACCCCTGTAGGGGGTTAATTCTCTTATGTATATTAGGGCTCTTAGAGCCACCTTGAATAAGACAGATCGCTCCTTCAATTCTGTGTCTCTATACAATCAGCTAGCTATATGTCATTCGTGATACCTACCTGGCTGACATTTGGTTTGTGATAGCGGAGACAATGCACCCGCCTTCCGTGCAATCTCTATGGTAGTATTGTCGAACGGTCGCCTACTGCCTACCTGGTGGCAATTTGTCGTCGTCAGCTTTGTCGTCAGCCTGTGACTCATGTCTACCTTTTTGCCATCTACCTCATGTATATATAGTCACTTTTCTTCGTAGATCAATAATCACACGAGTCCTCATTTTCAGACCTCATTTTCAGGTCGACAAGTATAGATTGCATAGCTCCGGAGGCTACGAAGAGCATAAGCCCTCTACAGATGGGCAGCATGCTACTTACGTTGTCATTTGCATCGATCCAATGCCACTGATATGAAAAGGCTCCTTCCTTTGTATGCGCATACGAGTCTGCCCAAGCTGCGGCGCGCCCAACGAACCCATTGTATTGTGGCTCAAGAATTTGTTGGAGGATGGAGGCCGTGTTGTCGACCTGAGTCGGACCCCTGCTGCCTTGACTCGGTCACCGACCCCTTGACTCAGTCACCCTCATGTATATATAGCCTCATTTCCTTCATAGATCAATCTTTACACGAGTTTTCCTTTCCTGACGTCTGCGCACGGACTTCCAATTGACACGTGTATGTGCTCAGGAACTTCTCGGACATAAAGCCGATCTGATTATGTACTGAAGATTCACATTAACAATATTTTGTAGCATTGATTGTGTGGAGGCGCAAACCATCAGCGTTCCACGCCGCCGTTATGGCAAGCTGCAAGCTATTTGAGAGAAAGTTTCGCAGGCGCATTCTCAACCGATTATCCTCTCGAGTTTGATACTGACACCTGAACAGCCGATGCTGCCATTATTTGTACAACTGGCAAAACTAGGTCTCAACCAGGTCAGCACACGGTCTCCTGTCCTCTTACTAGCGATTCGGAGTCAAATTGCTAGTTCAATGAAATGACTAGAGGCGGTAAAGGTTGTTGTCTTATATTCGGAGAATAGCGATGCGTGCAGTGGGTTTTTGGAACCTGACTATTGAAGTCAAGATACAGAGAGATGTGAAGCTGTTGATTACCTAGGTAGCGATGGCAAGGTTGATTTCAGGTGCCAAGCCGAACTCGGGGATACCATTAAGGCTCCTATCCTAGGTAGGTAACCTAACGGAGGGCTTGGACAAACGGCCAATGTATGGAACTAAGATGCTTTGCATCAAATACCCCGGAACAGGCAAGCGTCTAAAAGCTTTCCTTTAAATATATCTAATCAGACTCTCCCAGTACTTTGTATACTTAAGGGGAATAATTTGTTATCTTAGATCAACAGTGGTAGGATGTCCGACTATGCTTCGGTGTTAATACATGAAAACTACACTGTTTTAGTAAGGAAAGGCTCTTAGCAACATGAATCTTTGTCCATTGAACATTCGTCATCAAACTACATTTCCAAAGACAATTAGAACTCTATTAGCCTGTCTAACTTGGAACCATAAGAACTTCTGAATACTGAGCTCTGAGTATTGTATTTTCTTCCTTACCTCTTACTATCCCTTATCTCGGGTGTCTCAGCCGCTTCGTAGATGATTGGCAGGCCCGCCCCTTTGCATAACTTTTCACTAATCCTCAGCTCCACGTGACCCAACAAAATCCTCTATGCAACGTCTGGGAGATTATGGGCGCGTGTTATCTGAGGTGCCTCAGCCGCTTCGTAGATGCCCTTTGCATAACTTCTTACTCATCTCAGCTCCACGTGACCCAACAAAATCCTCTACGCAGCTTGACTCAGCATGCTCAGACTAAGAAACCGATGAATATCCGCAAGCGGATTATCGAATATCCGCAAGCTAACCTATTCGATCGATCCATCTGTTTCTTGGTCTGAGCCACTTTGGCAAGCTTTTAGAAGCTGAGCCGCTCTGTTTATATGAGGCAAACCATCAACTTTGATGAAATTAATGTAAGCAACCGCCACGTCTATTATCCTGTAAATACCTGCGTTAGAATCGCCTTGACCAGCTCTCTAATTGATGGATTTTCCAGAACCAATCGCCAGCCATAAGTGCGTCGAAGATACCCCTCTATTTCGTCTAGCAGGAGCCAGTCTCAAGCTTTCGATTGAACGGTAGATATCTAGGATATCTGCACCGTGTGCTAGTGCATCTAATACAACTAGAATTCGAATTCGAGATGTTAGGCGCGCGTACTTAGCGTACAAGCGGTCTTTGTTAATATCTGTGGAGTTAATTTTGCGACCGTAAGCTCCCAGACCCTTAACAGAAAATTCTTCTGCAAAGACTCTACATCGTCTCTACGAACGGCTCTGCATTATCTTTACGAACGGCTTTACGAACGGCTTTACGAACGACTCTACGAACGGCTCTACGAACGGCTCTACGAACGGCTCTGCTCTGCAACGGCTCTACAAATGGCTCTGCAACGGCTCTATGAATGGCTCTACTTGTCTAGCAGGAGCCAGTCTTCTTAAACTTTTAATAATAAACTACCTAAGGGCTTAAACATATTATAATAAATAGATCTTAATAGGTTTTAATAGATATAGCAGATAGAGAGTGGGTGGTTAAGGTTAACGGATATTACTACCGTAATTGTACACTTTGGCAAACCGCGTCACGGCTATTTTAAAATTAATGTCAGGAACGGGAAGGCGGGGAGACTTCTTATATAGACCATTCGATTCGCTGGAGCTTAGTGCATAATTGATGGATTTTTCAAGCTACCCAAATTTGTCGTAAGAATAAGAAGTGAATATCCGTAATATTAGCTATGCGGATATAGCGACGTGCTTTACAAGGGCACTGCTAGTCGCACACCCCCTAATTACTGCGCGCACACCCCCCAATTACTGCTCGC
>Ga0307515_10019689_pt1 | contig 12116 bp, 13 predicted proteins | sample 17_EM_MG_FD_194513 | JGI IMG/M metagenome (GOLD analysis project Ga0307515, IMG submission 194513) | Populus trichocarpa ectomycorrhiza microbial communities from riparian zone in the Pacific Northwest, United States - 17_EM | ecosystem: Host-associated > Plants > Roots > Unclassified | place...
GCATGACCATTCGTTGCCGGAGGACGACAGATTGCATTCGATCGGACACCTCGTGCACGTTCCGCTCGAGCGGGGAAGAGTAATCTACCTGAGAGTGAATAAGAGTTATTCAGGGACAAGGGAACCCGTACCCCGGATATCGCTTCGATTAAGGAACTCTTGCCAACGGATTGCGAACCAACAACAGCGATCTGTGGCACATCAAGAAGCAGGTCGACACTAATACATAAAAATATATGAGATGAGGTATCCATTTCAGGGTAGATAGTATGCGGCGCACCCGCTGTTATGGAGTACGTTCACGACTTCGAACAATTCGCGGCGCTTTCTAAACTCGCCCGAGTCAGGATCAGAGAGACCGCCTTGGAAACCTCCCGGAGGGAGTTCTGGAAGTGAGGAGGGAGGCGAGGAGGGAGCTGAAATAGACAGCGGCGCCATGGTTGCGGTGCTTGGGTGGGCAGTGCTGGTGAAGTCTGTGGACAGACGCGGCGGGACCTGGCCGACTTATATAGCACCCGCACTGGTTTTCTCACGGGGCAGACTCCTTGGTGACAGCGCTACACCACTGAGTGTGTTTTTCACCTGGTGTGGTGTTTTTTGTGGTGTTTTTCGCCAGAAGTCCACTTGTGGTGATTTTTGTGGCGGTTTCACCACAAGTCCAAATCACCACAAGTATTTGTGGTGATTTGTTTGAGGTTGGGTCAAAGGTCGGGGGGCACTATGAGAACATTGCAAACATGTTCGATAGCATGTGTACATTGTATCTAGAGTGTTTTTACGAGGAATAGAGGAACATTTTCGGACCAAGAAAATGCAAACCAAATTTTTTCTCCAAGTCCGAATCGCCACAAGTCACAACTTGGAACTGGCCAACCTCGACTGTGCACAACAGACACTTTTCTGTCAAGTCTCCCCGAATCCCTTACCCTCCACATATCTATCTCCTATACTTGTGAGTGTGGTGCGGTTTTCCGGCTGCCGGGATGCGTGAGCCCAATTTGGGGATGTGAGCCCAATTTGGGACCGCGTACCAGGTGACAGTTTCCGGGGCTGGCTAACATGCTCCGTGGAATGAAATAGGTGTACTCTGTCTCCCTGAGATGCCACTCATGAGGTTTAGCCCTGTTCGTGTCCGCTGTGCCTCTGCTGCGGCCAGTGTAACTCTTTCTCCTCCCACTCCGTCCCTCGACTCGAATCCCCAAGCTCCCATGACAGCAAACACCCCCCGATTCCTGTACCCGGCCTACCCATCAAGTCCCCTTTTTTTTTAGCCCCAGCCTCTTCACCGACGAACGCCCTTTGCCCAGGCCGCCCACCCCAGTTTCCCCAGTCCTCCTGAGCTGTTGTGTCTCCCTCTGTGGTGTCTTCTGTCTCGTGTCTCGTCATATAGCCCCCGCTTGCTTTCCTCGCTTCTCCTGCACACTGGTCCGTTTCTCCTCGCCACCGCCCTCTCCAATCGCCACACCCTCTCCCGCTTCTTTTGGTTTTGGCTCTGCTATTCACCGGGTCCCATGTAGAATCAACGTCTCATCTATCTGCGACTCTCTCTTCCTTTGGGTCCCACTCCCTTTGGGTCCCACTTCCTTTCTAGGTGCGTTCGGACCGAGTTGCCACTTCAAGGCTGCAACACTGATCCCTCTACGTCTTTCCAGTCCCAAATGGACCCACATGCCCGCCTCCCGGTTTCCCCAGGCACATCAGATGGACCTAGTTATCGTTTGCCCTCGATCCGCAACCTCGTAAATGTCGCTTCCGAACCTTTGGATCCTCCAGCAGCCCCCCGAATCAACTCCTTCCCGGCTTCAACCCGAGCAGACCCACGTGAAGCAACATGCCTAGTCCCTATTTTCTGGACCTGACTACAATTTGTTCTATGGCGACGACGCAATAGCCGGCACTGACAAAGGCTTAGGGTTTTTCCGCAATAACTCACTTCACGAGTCTGGGTCAGCTATAGACGGTGATTTATCATTGTCGTATCTTGGATGAAGTTCAGCAAGCTCACGATCATTGGCAGGGCATAGTACCAGCCAGGGGTGGCGGGAGTGTGTTGTACACCATACACCACAAGTTGCTCCATCGTCGCATGACCCTACACAAGTCCAGTCTGCAGGCACCCAGCTCCCAAGGAGCTTGTTGCGGTCGCAGGACGGCTCCAGGTCTACCTCGCCCAGCGGGCCATCTAGGTCAAGCGTCTCGTGGACGCTCCAACAATAACACAACACTCAAGTGCTGTTCCGGACCCGGACCCCGCCCACATGCAAGCTAACGTCAACCTCCCTCCAACTCCACACACACACAGCTCCCCATTCAATTCCTCTATACCACCACCACCCCGTGTGCCAGGTGAAGACTCTGACTCCTACCCTTTCCGCTCGCTAACCGATTCCTCCAGCATTTCGTTCTTGGATGTCTTGGACCACAGGCACCAGGTACGTGAACTCTTACCGACCCTTTCTTATGCATAGGCATCTGATGAGCTGATTGGAATCGTCAAGTGACTGGTATGGCAGTCTCACCACGGTATGACAGTGCAATGTACATTTTGCATGTTCTTGTCGTATGTGATTCGTTTTGGTCGATGCCGTCTTTTTGTAGATGTGTAGTGTTTTGTATGATAGAATTCACTATAAATATCACTACAAGTTAGTTGAAATTCACCACAAATCTAGGTCCGGCTAGCCCAAGAAAACACCACAGGTTCGGCCATATTTTATATTGGAAAACACCAAATAGAAAACACCATGACTTGTGGTGAAACCTGTGGTGTTTTCGAATTGGTGAAATCCACCACACACAAGTTCTTTCATCAGTGACACGGTCTGTGCGTCAGTCGTTGATTGCATAATCACTAAGCTGAGCAAGCGACATGTGAGTATGCTTCTGGGATGTTTGGACCAGGAACAAAGGCCTGCCTGCTGGAAGGAGCTAGTCCGAGCCAAAGCAAAATATGTAGATACATAATTGAAGTAGGCGTAGAGCTTGAGGGGTCTTTGCTACTGTAGAATACGAATCAGGAGGATCTGATCAGAGTAGAGTAGAGTATGTAGTAACGAATAAGGTCCACTAGGAGACCTGTGTTAGCTGGAGCCTCGTGAGCGAGGCCCTGTGAGATTCGTATGTTGGAAGCACTCAAAATAAGTGAATTCAGGAGATTGAATCCACTTAGGCCGCGGTAAATGGTCGTACGCCGGTGGCCATTTTAACGGAGGGCTCGGAGTTCGTCGTCTGTTTAGACATCAAGTAGTGAGGTTGACTAGAATCACGGAGTGTAGTTTTAGAACGAGCTGGATAGCGGTTAGATGGCTAAGAGGTAAAATGGAGATAATCGCAAGTACAGTGGTCACCCCGTATTTACAGGTGTATAGGAGGCATCTACAGGAAAAGCAAAAATGGTGACACAGCATTCGGTCGGTGCCAGCGATCGAGGGTTTGTGGAGCAGATCGAGACCCAGGACTGAGCCTGATCGAGGCCTGTATACACGCTGAATGATGCGCGATCCGCTGATTACGTACTATATTGTGTTCTGGCTGTGTGGGTAATGGTACTATAATTTTTTTGAGTTTATGAATGTCGCACAATACCATAGACAGTCAGATATATTACCATCTTCGGCGAGGGGCAGTCAGTCGGAAGACAAGCCGTGAAGGTTTCAACTGGATGGAGAAGGCCACTTCCCTGAGTGAACCGTGCGGACAAGAGAGATAGGTCGCAGTGGAAGGGCCACCCTTGTAAAATTCACAACGAGACTAGATAAATTTGGTACAAAAGGGTTTGACCAGATATGGGCATGGTGATTGATTTAATGTACATGCGTTTCACAGGCTTCCGGCTTCATATATCGCGGAGTGATAGCATTGGCCCGTCGCAAGTGGTCCATGGGTTGGCGGGGCCAATCAATAATAATCAAAAGTAGATTTTCAGCAGCCAAGCCGCGCCATCGCTCAGTACTGATTCGGCTGTACCTGGTGGGCCTCCATCGAAGTGACGGTAGGACAACGATGATAAGCCTTAGAAGGGGCGAGATGTGCCCATCAACGACACCGAGACCACAAATACCTGTCAAGATAGGTGATTGGGTGGAAACAGTTTCGAGGAGAAGCCGCGGCCGTCCAGATCCCGACATTCCACATCCACATCCACATGAACTTAAAGCAAACCAGCTTACCAGCGTCGCGCTCGGAAGCTCAATGGGACCGGGATACGCAGTCACCGTCACATATCAGAGTCTGTTGAGTGTTAACTAGCGTGCGTCCGATCCAAAGACTCGGAATCCACAATAATTGGGTAACATAGGCAACAATTCTAGCCCTGATTTTGCTTTGTCCATAGTCTCGATCTGTAAATCCGGGGCGATGTCGGTTGTGTCTGAATTCGAAAGCGAGACCTGCCCTTCGAAGGAAAGTTGACTTTGTGAGCCGATCCGCTAGATGTATCGATCCGCGGCCACCCAAGTCAATTCGACACTCGCCGCAAGCCAACGAGCGAGCAGAAAACGGCAGTGAATAATCGACGTAGAAACAGCGTAAAATATTATAAGATCCGATTCTAGTTACAACCACGAATGTGACCCTAGTGAACATGAAATATCTCATGTGGTCACCTCCGTGGACATCATTGGGCAATCATATCACCCACACCACTATCGACTTATCGTTTGTATGACCGTTTTGGCTACCCTATTGTCGTTGGGGCTATGCCTGTTGTTTAGGTGGCCATTCGCTGCGCTAGTTCATTGAAACTTGTTTCGTCACGTATATGGAGCGCAACGAGCGAAGGGAGAAAGATCCTCTCGGTTCTTTCGCCCGCTCAGTCGCTGCGCTACCGACGTCGTGACAAAGTAAGCATCGAATCTAACCGTTGTTAGCAACATCATCAATACCTCTCTACTCACCAGTTGAGACAGGCTGATTACAACTGCAAAGCTATAGAGCCACGGACACTCTGGTAACGAGTAGTAATCGTCATAGCATTGGGAGACGTCTATCAACAAGAAAGAATAATCGCTAATACCAGTCTATTGCTTCAGAACTATCATCCCGCATCTGTTCCACTTCATAAGTTATCGTTCGTGGACTCCTTAATTCCATTGGAGTTTCTGGCAGGACTATCTTGATCGCATTTGGATCTATGCCGGAGGATGCAAGTGCCTGACATATGGTCAGGTCAAAGAGAAACGCGGTAGCAAACGCCCTTTACAAACCTTCTGGACTTCTAACCGCGCAGCCTCTAATTTAACCAGCTTCCCCGTAAGGTCATTCCGTCGATTAATTACCTCCGGTGCCTCATCAAGGAGCTCCTTGCATCGTACTCGCGCGTTCTCTGCTCCCAGTGCGAGCTCTTTGAATAATATTTCATCGATTGTGCGATTGAATCTCTTCAACATCTCGAAGTCGATGATCATCGGCACATAATCAACAAAACGCTTGAACGCCACTGGATCGTTTTCGAATTTGGTCATTGTGGTAGTGGTCACAACACTACAACAGATACTGACCTTGATAATATGCACGTACTTCAGCCATGATACCTAATGCCTCCTCGCTCGCGTCTGGCTTCAGAAGGCGAAGGAAGTCCTCTCTCTTCATATCCGAAGGGAAGCCCATTTGTTGCAGGTATGAAACGGCGTTTGCAAAAAGGGAGTTGTGAGAGCCATTGATGAAGTCGCGCAGACTGGGGTTTGCTCCACTGTCTGAATGCACCTTTCTTTCAGCTCGATAACGCGCGAGGTACTTGGCTTTATAATCGGAAAGGTAATGTTCGTTCACGGTCGTCGGTTCTTCACGCTCGATTTCGATGCAATGCATCATCCGTTCATGCGCAAGTTTGGTGCAGGTATTGAGATGGTCGATAACAACACCACTGGAGACCAGGTGTCACTCAGAGCAAAATAAGTGGATGCAATAATGAAACTCAGCGCACTTGATTTTCCCTTCGAGTCCTCCATGAGCATAGGACCCAAAGTGCTTGCGCACTAGGCTGCTGAGATTGCGCTGGAAATGACTCTCCATCTCCCGGAAGAGGTCCTCAGCTGGCCTGCTCCACATGGCCGTGAACCGTTTGACGTAGTGTACCTTGACTGCGTACGGATAGTTGAAGGGAAGTTCGCGGGTGATCGACCTTTACCAGTATAGGTCAACACCAAATATTCAACAGCAATCCCTTGGGCAAGACACTGACGTTTCGGCGCGCTCGATCACCTCGTCAATATAGACAACTGTCCCACTGGCATTGATCTCTGGTTCAAGACCTTCAGCCGTTTCTTGTCGTACTCGGTGAGATTCGGCTCCACTGCTAGGCTTCGCATAAGGTTTGAACCGAGGCGCGCCTTGAAAGATGGCATCGCGGAAATCTTGCTGGGCTTGACGGATCCTTTGCATCAGCCCATCCTTGCCATCGTCCGCTCGCCCAGTGACGAGGTGATTGACATCTTGCTTGAAATTACCCAAAAGACGCCAGACCTCTCCAATTGGATCGCCATTGAAGCGAGCAGGAAGCCTGTCGAGCTCCTTCTTGCAGACGACAAGCTGATTATCAATCTCCTCAAGGAGCTCCGGCAATCTTTCGCATGTTTTAGTGATCCCCGGATCATAAAATCGCGCATTTACTCACCGCCTCGCAATCAAAGCAAAAAGGCTTTCCCCCAAAGCTTTTGTGAGTGGGACGGTACCGAGTCTGCTGCGGATCAGAGCATCGAGGCTTGACCACGGGTAGCCTTCGTTGAAGAATTCGATTTCCGCTGCGCGGGCTTCAGACCAGGTGATTCCATCTCGCACTTGCTCGCCTGATGGTTGCTTCACGCAATACCATCCACGGTCGTGACGCTCTCGTTGGTTACGGAGAAGGAGGAGCCATAAATGCTCGTCTCCAGCGGGAATGCGATCCGGTTTTGTGAGAACAGCTAAGTTTAGAGTGTGAGATACGAGAAACTATCAGGGAGGGTCAAGAACGTACGAATAATTCGATCACCCAACGGGTTGATCTTCTTTACAAGCTGGCGAGCTCCTTGGTTTTCGAGGTCAGCTGGTGGGGCAATTAGACTTCGGTACGCTCTCCTGAAGAATAGAATAGGTAGTACATACTTTCGCAAGATACCACAAGCAAAATTAAGCAGCTGGGTTTTTTTATGTGCGCTTTCACCAAGGACTCCACGAGCGGAATGTCGTTCTCATTTTGACCCTCTCGGACACTAGCAATCATACCTAAGGTATCCCGTCAGAAGTGGAATCTTATATAGTGGATAGTTGCTAAGACTTACCAGGGAGATCCACAAAGGACAGGTCATCTACACCCCTGCCGGAGATATGGACAGAAATACAGTTGGACGAGAAAGACAAAGCGTTCATATCGTTCGTGATGCCACTTAGAGGTGCATCAAGGAATGAACGATAATCCCGCTTCGGGTTCAGGATCGCAAACTGTGCACGGCGGATTCGCTCTTCGACCTTGGACTTGTCCTTGATGGACTCGCCGAATTTCTCATTCCTCGTCTTGTGTAGAGCGCGACCGCGCTCATCGACAGTGAAACGCAGGGAGACTTGGCACGACCATTCGTTGCCAGAGGACGACAGGTTGCATTCGATCGGACACCTCGTGCACGTTCCGCTCGAGCGGGGAAGAGTAATCTACCTGAGGGTGAGTAGGAGATATCCAGGGAGAAGGGAACCGTACCCCGGATATCGCTTCGATTAAGGAACTCTTGCCGACGGATTGCGAACCAACGACAGCGATCTGCGGCACATCAAGAAGCAGGTCGACACTAATACATAAATACATATATAATTTCAGGTATTAATTTCAGGGTAGAGAGGATGCAGCGTACCCGCTGTTATGGAGAACGTTCACGACTTCGAACAATTCGCGGCGCTTTCTGAACTCGCCCGACTCAGGATCAGAGAGCCCGCCCTGAAAACCTCCCGGGGGGAGATCTGGAAGTGAGGTTGGAGGCGAGGAGGGAACTGAAATAGATAGCGGCGCCATGGTTGCGGCGGTTGGGGGGGGGGTGCTGGTGAAGCCTGTGGACAGACGCGGCGAGACCTGGCCGACTTATATAGCACCCGCACCGGTTTTTCATGAGGCAGGCTCCTCGTTTGTACCTTAATCAGGCTCCTTGGTGACAGCGCTACACGGTCTGTGCGTCAGTCGTTGATTGCATAATCATCAAGTCATACTGATTTGGGCAAGCGACACGTGAGTATGCGAAATATATTTCTGGGATGTTTGGACCAGGAACAAAGGCGCGCCTGCTGGAAGGAGCTAGTCCGAGTCAAACCAAAATATGTAGATACGTAATGGAAGGCGTAGGGCTTGAGGAGTCTTTGCTATTGTAAAATACGAATGAGAAGATCTTGAGTAGAGTAGAGTAGAGTGCAGTGTGTAGTAACGAATGAGGTCCACTAGAAGACCTGTAATAGCTGGAGCCTCGTGAGCGAAGCCCTGGTGAGTGAGATTCGTATGTCGGAAGCACTCAAAATAAAAGAATTTAGGAGATTGAATCCACCTGGGCCACTTGGTAAATGGTCGTACGCTGGTGGCCATTTCAACGGAGGGCTCAGACTTCGTCGTCGGTTTAGACATCAGGTAGTGAGGTTGACCAGAATCACGGAGTAAGGTTTTAGAATGAGCTGTATAGTGGTTAGAGGGCTAAGAGGTAAAATGAGGATAATCACAAGTACGTACAGTGGCCACCCCGTATCACAGGTGTATAGGAGGCATCTACAGGAAAGCAAAAAAAAGAATACAAAGCAAAATGGTGACACAGTAATCGGTCGGTGCCAGCGATCGAGGGTCTGTGGAGCAGATCGAGGCCAGGGCTGAGCCTGATCGAGGCCTGTATCCACGCTAAATGATGCGCGATCCGTTGATTACGTCCTATATTGTGTTCTGGTTGTGTGTGGGTAATGGTACTATAAAATATGAATGTCGCGCAATACCATGGACAGTCAGATATACATTGCGATCTTTGGCGAGGGGCAGTCAATCGGAAGACAAGCTGTGAAGGTTTCAACTGGATGGAAAATGCCACTTCCCTGAGTGAGCCGTGCAGAGAAGAGAGATAGGTTGTAGTGGAACGGCCATCCTTGTAAAATTCACAACGAGACTAGATAGATTGGTACAAAAGAGTTAGACCAGATATGGGCGTGATGATTTATTTAATGTACATGCGCTTCACAGGCTTCCGGCTTCATATGTCGCGGAGCGATAGCATTGTGGCCCGTCGGAAGTGGACCATGGGCTGGCGGGACCAATCAAAAGTAGATTTTCAGCAGCCAAGCCGCGTCGTTGTCCAGTACTGATTCGGCTGTACATGGTGGGCTGCCATCGAAGTGACGGTGGGACAACGATGAGAAGCCTTAGAAGGGGCGTGCCCATGAACGACACGGAGACCAAAAATACCCGTTAAGACAGGTGATTGGGTGGAAAAAGTTCCGAGGAGAAGCCGCGGCCGTCCAGGTCCCGACATTCCTCATCCATATGAATATAAAATAAACCAGCTTACCTGCGCTGCGCTCGAAAGCTCAATGGGACCGGGATACGCAGTCACTGTCACATATCAGAGTCTGCTGAGTGTTAACCGGCATGCGTCCGATCCAAAGGCTCGGAATCCACAATAACTGGGTAGCATAGGCAACAATTCTAGCACGTCCTGATCTTGCTTTGTCCATAGGCTCTCGGTTGTGTCTGAATTCGAAAGCGAGACCTGCCCTTCGAAGGAAAGTGGACTTTGTGAGCCGAACCGCTACCCGTGCCAGAATAGTGAGGCGTCTCTGCACAGTACCATGTCAGTCACATCGGTACGTAGCCACTAGACTAGGATCCCGAACATATTAGATATGCCGTTCGAGGATATTTCTAACTTGAGTGCGTTGAGTTGTTCCGCCGCCGCCTGATGATTACTTTTAATCGGACCCGCAATCTACTATGTGGTTAGTTTATCAGATACTCGAGGTTGTGACTCCATGTTGATATAGATCTACTGCCGAGTGTCCGCGATAAACTTCGCGTATCGGTCTGGCCCTTACTATTGACTGAAATGAAGGTATTCTGATCTTATCTATATCCGTACCATCCTCCATGAATACAGAATGCCATTGTCCGCTCATACTCACTCACGGAGGGATATTGTGGTCGCACACAAACTCAAGGTGGTATCAATTTCGCGCGACCAGTTTCCTAGTACGACCAAATGTAGTGTTTGATGGAATCCGCTACAAACACTTCGTTCGCCCTTATGCTGCGCACATAACCTTCACGATGTGGTGGAACGCTCCCTCCGGCAAGCGCTGAGACCTCGCAGGTGGGACAACTTGTGGACTACTTTTCGGTATGCGGTGGCATGCAGTGGCAAATTTTCGGAAAAAACTCTGCGAGGTCGGAAGCCAAGTGTTGTTGTTTGTTGTGCGGTCACAACTTGGACCGCGTCCATGTCCGCCACGGAGAACACACGACGACGAAACGTGACTCAACATACAAACCATACAAACCATACAAAACAAGATCTTCCAGCGACTCCCACGCAAACTCCTATCGCAAATCGCGAGAATGACCAAAAACCATCCAAGCGTTCTCCAGCAAAACAACTTATTCGTCTAGGAATTCTCGCTATTGGTCTCTCCTTGTTTCTATTTGGAGCCTGGAACGTACGTTGCTGCTTTAGTCATTCAGCATTTCGAAGTCCTTGCCTCCCCCAACTTCGAGAACCATTGCGCAGTCCTGGCATAAGCCGGCAACACCCCAACAATGGCAACCTAAATACAGACTTGAATTCGGTGAACCTGGATCTATAAAAATTGAGGCAGATGTCGAGAAGCAAGATGCGGTTGTCACTGCATTCAAGGTGCGTGGGGGTTGATTAGCTGCGCACACGAGGGCTTATTTTGGTTTATAGGAAGCATGGTCTGCATACGGTACGATTTCAAACTATATTATGCGCTTCATTTCATTTATGTCAGCTCCCGGTGCTGGCAGTAAGGGACGCCTGGGGTTCCGACGAGTATCATCCAGTGACCAAAGCTGGTTCAAACCTTACCTCGAGCGGAGGCATCGGGTACATGATCATTGATGCTCTCGACACCATGCACATTATGGGACTCACCTCGGAGTACGAACATGCCAGGCTGTGGATTGCTGATTCACTCTCGTTCGACCGGTCCGGCCTCCTCAACGCATTCGAGGTCACTATCCGTGTTTTGGGTGGACTGTTATCCGCATACTACCTTTCACTCGACCCTCTGTTTTTGGACAAGGCCATCGACCTCGCCGATCGCATCATGCCAATTTTTGAGACCCCCTCTGGCATACCCGTCAGCTTCATTGATTTGAAAGAAAGAGTAGGCCGCATAGATAAGGATAACAACGGGTGGAGTAGTTTGAGCGAGGTGGCGACTTTGCAGCTCGAGCTGAAGTATCTTAGTCATCTCACAGATGACTATACCTATTGGCGGGCTGCGGAGAAGGTAAGACTATACATTAGGTTTACGAAGGCTGTGTAGTTATCCCTGCTGCATAGGTGCTCGAAGTCATCAAAGGCGCCGCCAATGGGAACACCCTTGTGCCTATCTTCATCGAGTACGCTGTGCCTTCCTCTCCTACCGCGGGTTCGCCTCTTCCAATCTAAAAGTTCTTACCAGACCGGAACATGGCCAGTTCATCCCTTCCAGTATTCGATTCGGCTCTCGCGGTGACTCATTCTACGAGTATCTTCTGTATGCCGTACCTACCTCCTTTTCCCATCCACCCTTGCTAATGTCTGGGCAGGAAGCAGTACCTCCAGACTGTGTGTTGTATGTCTCAGCTCCTGTCATTTGCACTGACCTCAGTGACTGCAGAATAAGACCGAACCAGTCTACCGTGAAGTAATTATTTATCTCTTGCCTTTCTCTTCCGCACTCTCTAATCCGAGTCGGTCGTCAGATGTATGATACGGCGATGGACCAGATGCACTCCCAACTGGTCAATCGTTCGCAAAGTAACGAATTCACCTTCATCACGGAGCTCCATCCTGTTCCTAATTACGAGACTAGGACCTAGTGCGTTCCGCTCTCCTTTTCACCCACTCTATTGCACCCATAGTCTCCGGCCCTTCTCCATATCTCCGGTGATTTTACCTCTATTG
>Ga0307515_10019690_pt1 | contig 12115 bp, 8 predicted proteins | sample 17_EM_MG_FD_194513 | JGI IMG/M metagenome (GOLD analysis project Ga0307515, IMG submission 194513) | Populus trichocarpa ectomycorrhiza microbial communities from riparian zone in the Pacific Northwest, United States - 17_EM | ecosystem: Host-associated > Plants > Roots > Unclassified | place...
AAGGGCAGGTCATTTGGGATCTGAGTTTAAGTGGTAGGTACTTGCCACAATCAGCCACTCAGCCACAGAATTACGACCAATCAGAATCGAAAAAGACACATGTCGTGTCCTTATATGAATAATATTCCGAACAGCTACCCCGCTTCGTACTTGTCCTTCGTCCCTCCTCTATATCCTACGGTTCACTACACTTTGATAGCAGTACCTGAGAATTCACTGTGGTTAGTAGTTCCTGCTGATTTGAAATCAGTTTTTAGCTAGTTGGAGCTAATAGTTACAGATTTAGCAATACCGGGCGGGGATTAAGAGATACGATCAGAACCGTTAATAGTAGCCATGGTCGATCCGCTAGGGACCTCACTAGCTGTAGCAGGCCTCATTGCTCCGACTTACAGAGGTATTGGGAGGGTGTTTGACATTATTGCTGAAGCCAGAAGCTATAAGGACGACGTCCAGCGGTTACACGTTCGTTTGCGGATCCAAGCATCAAAATTCAACCTCCAATGCCAAAAATTGTTCGGAAGTGACGTTAGCGAATCCGAGCGGGCCGAAATCCTACAAGACAGAACGCATGCGAAGTGGACAGAGATCCAGCCATATCTTAGGGACTTCGAGATGGAAGCTTTCCTTGTCATCCACAAAGATTTGAGAAGAGTGGAAAATGAACTTCAAAAATTCACGGCGCTACTAGTAGGAGTCAGACTAGCAACCTCCTAATTCACCCAATCCCCGCTGACTGGTAACAGGTCGAACATCGCCCTACACTGATAGAACTTGCCAAGACACACGCGCGCGGAATGCTCATCAAGAGAAAGTGGTTGTCACGTAAAGCAAAGCTGGAGGCAGACATCAATACTCTTCATCAACAAATTGGTGATATTATGCTTTCTTGGACTCCCCCAGAACGCCCAGAAGCGGGCGAAGTAATCGAAGCGGTGGCCGGCGGGCAACCACAGTACAGCGAACCATTTACCGATTTCTTGCACGTACAAAACCTTTCCGAGAGGATTTATCGAGCAATGACGCAGGTCGCAAACTGTCCCTGTCATCGCATAGACTTTCAGTTATACGGTGTCAATCTCGATGAACAACGATCAGTCTCGGCCATAGATTTCTCCGACAATCACTTATTTCGCCTTCTCCTCACAGAACATCCACCAAATCAGACTCTGGCCGCTGTCACCGGTACATGCTCAGGCTCGTTTGTTACAATTCAGTGTGAAACCAATGCAGAAGTGCATCAGATGGCTATCCAAGATTTATGTTCCTGTCTAAAAATCCACCCCGCACAGAACCATCTTGGGTATATTACGAGTGAGGAAGGTTACCGTCTATCACTATATCACGAAACCTTACAGTCGTCTTTTTCCCGTGTCTCCCTATCACAAATGTTCGAGTCTGCGAGATCATCCGAAGGAGGCCTGTTGTGGTCAAAAGAACACCGCTACACACTTGCTTGGTTATTAGCAAGCGCCGTTTTATGCCATGGCTCTAACCCTGCCTCCTGGTTCCGTCAAAACTGGAACAGCGGTGATATATCATTCCTGGTGGACCAAAGCGACAGTTCACCAAACCAAGTTGTAGAGACTCCGCTCATCTCAGCTTCGTTCGGCTCCGCTATTCTTCGGAACGATATATCGAAAGCGGGAGATTGGTTGTCGCGCGAACAATTGTGGTCTTTGACAATTGCTCTTGTTGAGATTGCATGCGGAAAGTTGTTCAAGGAGAGCGGTGGCGGTGACCCGGACATATCTGAACTTGTTGCGCAAAGGGAACGTGTCGGAAAAGAGATGGGTGCGAGATATTCAGGGGTTGTGGGGATTTGTGTGGGACGTTACGCTTCACGAGACTGGGGATACAGTGGCGGTGATGGCAGGAGCCCAGAACAGATGCAGATATTCTATTGGGATGTTGTACGCCCATTGAGACGATGCATGGAAGCTTGGAAAGGAATAACTTAATACTAGTTTATTAGGATGGTATATCGTCATTGGAATGACATGCTTGTTATTAATTTATCGGAACTTTTCCTCCGATGTGTTCCACCTTCGTCGTGGCTGAGCGCGAACGCAAACTGGAGCCAATTCAGATGCTCCTAAATAGAAAGGTACTAACTACCAATATTTGCGTATGACAGTACCTAAATCAACGACAGCCAAAACAAACAAACAATTCGATTGTAGGGAAGCCCAAATCTCACCAATGATGTTGGCGCCGAAACTTTGCACGAACGTCATATGGCATGATTTCGCTTTTCTCCAAAGTATTTCACTCAAAATGCCGCCAAAAGCGGCTAACTATGACTTCCTAAGTTGATACCCACAATGTAGAACATACTCAGCGAACTTCCCCCAACTCTCATTTTTCTCAGTGCACTCCTAAACCAGACTTTGGGGTTAATCTGGACACGACTCCTATCCATAAACCGAGTTTCGTAACAGTCACGTGTCAAACACTTAACCTGACTTGCCACAGCAGCACTTGGTTGCAAGAATTCTGAACCCTGGGCCAGAGAACGGTACCATAGTTTCGCGACTGAGTTTTAGAGCTATGCAACCTTTATAACGGACAACTTCGATTGATTGCGTTTGAAATGCAGATGCAGGGCTCTGCAGCATGCTAGGTGCCGAATAAGAACCATAGTGCATGAATTTAAACGCCACGTAAGTAAGATTCCGTCACCTGTTATTTAAAACCATGCGAGGTGTGCGGAGCGTGCAGAAATTAATCTACACAAGCTGGTACTCACGCGTAGAAGGTATAAATGTGAGTGCGGGGTTTGTAAAAATCAGCCAAGGGACGTGGCGTGCGGAGATTGATGTTGAGATTTAATATAGTGAGGAATTCACGACTTCTACTTCTGTGGTGTAGCCAATTCTTATCGAAATTGGTGCTTCCGACTTTGATATGGGTGACAGAATGTAAAGAAACAGCGGAATTCAGTGTCCAAATTTGCTCCCAAGTGTCGTAACAGATTGCGCGATTGCGCTCTCGTAATTACAAGAACGGATGATTCAAACCAACAAGCGACATGCTCGACAATATTCCTACCACATGGAAAATAAAGTACGACTTTAACAGCCGGAAATATGATGCGATCATATTTTTCTCCTGGAATAGCTGTATTTGTGTGCCAACGAAAAGGTTTTACCATCTTGTGAAAACAAGTGAGAATCCATGACGCGGTTGGACTCGCCTCCATGGTAACTGGTATATTCTTCTATCTTCTTGAGCTTGGTTGAAGTAGGAGCACTAAGGTTCTATCAGCATAAACGTACTGAGACTAGAAAACCGCTTTAGAGGTTGACAACCCCAGGAGGGGAGACTCTAGGGTTCTTTCAAATAGAGTACGTTTCCTCTCGGCGAGACTGCACTCCGTCATGGGATGTGATATATATATAGTAAGGAGCATCACGGATGTATCCACATTCCAAACTGGACAGCTTGGACTGTCTGTAGATACTCGAGTGACCACAATACAATGGGGTGACGTTTGCACCCAAAACTTGTTCCGGTATGAAAGGCAGTCGACCAGTATTGACCAAAGGAAGGGCGTAGATCACTAAACGTGTCAGATCTTATCTCACGCGCATGGTCATAAAATAGTGAATGAACTTCTCGGTATTTGTACTATCCCAGCTTCTTTCAATAATTCGAGTTCGGCGGAAAAGTCGTCAAATACTGCCTTTGGTTGCTACATCAACGTCACTGAGCAATGGGTTATTTCGCTTAGCAGGTACGGTACTATAATATTAACCCTGAAGATACGGCGTATTATAAGCGGACAAAGAGCAAGCACAGGATTTAGGGCATATAGCTGTAGGGTTTGGCCAGATATTAATGGATTTACAAGAGCCAGACCGGAGACCCCCGAAACCAGTGCGGATATATTTGGACATGCCCTATGCATCTGTTGTAGGTCAGCCCTAAGCTACATAGTTTGACACAGCTATAGCCTCATTTATGCACCGTTTTAATAACCGCTAGCAACAAATCACCGCTATATGTAAGTGTTTGTGTCAGTATAAGCACATCCTCAACAGTCAGCGAGCACGAAGGAGCCAGCACACAGAGTCTCACTCGGCATTTTGTTACGGCAGTTTGTTGCATATATGGACCGCCTTCCGTACGTACAGCTTATAAGCTTCAGCTGAGCTAATAGAGATCATAATCTCACGATAATGATGGTCGTTCCAGACTCAGCTGGAGAAGCCAGCTGAGTGCGCATGCATGCGTACAAGGCATACTTTGAATGCCGTATATAAGATCACACGAACTCTCCTGTAGTTTAGAATATATACAAGCTTCTTTAGCAATCAGTATTTAAATACAGTTTGTTGGATGTATATATAGACCTGACACGAGCTGACTGTAAGCGGGTCTGATGAGGCACACTTTTCTCTCCTATATAACTCGAGTCTTTCTCCTTCTGTCTTCTCTGTATCTAAGTCTATTCACACGGTTCTCCCCTTCACTATTGCCAACACAGTTGTTGCATGTATACCTGCATCGTGAGTCTCAGCTCCGTTTGATGGCTCGTATGACGATGGCGGCTTGTATGAGGGTTGCATGGCTTGTATCAGGATCAGGGAGAGCGTCTCATGATAGTGCAAACGTGTGTGCAAACGGATATGGGAGCTTGTACATATACGGCCTTATGCCCTCGAGAGTCAGTCAGTCAACCGAGTCAATCAACAAGTCACCGAACCATCCAAAGTAACAATAGCCAGGCTCGGAACCCTGAGATAGCTGTAAGCAGTAAGTTCATTGTTACGATATCGCCTGCTGATACACTTCATTCAAATCGCTCGCTGCTGGTGAGGAGTTCATTTTAGGCGCAACGGGACGAGCTGATTGAAATCCTGGATTGGCAGTGCCGATTGCTGGGAGTAATGGTTCGAAGCATGCACGATATATGGGACCACAACCTTCCGCAATTTGTCTCCATGTGAAGTTCGTTGATAGAGGTGGCTAATGGGCGCAATAATGTAAGGTGGGAAATTATGGCGGGTTGACTGAACTATATGACTGTGTGACCATCTACAATGTTCCAACACCATGGTGTTCTGATCTGAAAACTGTTACATTGGGTAGTTTCGATTCTTGTAGTAAGAGTATTATGTTGAAAAAAGTATATACCATATCGCTCCCGTGTTCATGGGAACAAAATGAAATGTAGCACAAACATTCAGCACGCAGTGCGGCACTCTGGCTCTTCGTTTGTACGCCATCGCGTACCAAGCATTAGCTCACTGAAACGTCAGTGCTTGAGAAGCTGCAAATCTAACAATCACCCCCGTCAAGTTCTTTAATAGAACCCATTTAGTTCACTATGTTTATAGGAACCACTCTTTGCCCAGGCTGGACGTCGTCGTGATCGAAATTTGGCGAAAGCGGGTCTCTAACTGATGCAGAATAATGGTGTCATGAAGCCAGCTCGGACTGTGCAGGTTAAGGCAAATCATACCTACACTCAGTCTCACGTCACACAACAGGATAAGTAGACGCACACAGTTCAGAGACACTCACAATATGTCGGATCGGGAACCGCAAGAGCGGCAGAGTAACGGTAATACAAAGAGAAAAGTTAGAGAGAGAAGCTGAAAGGTGTTCCAATTTTTCGCGCCGTACCTGAAGACGTTGAGAGGTTACCGTTTCGTTGCGCTGCCTGGGGTATGATGCAGGGTTATCCCTTGTGCTGATCTCCCGCAGCTAGCGAAGTGAACCCCTGGATTTATGGTTTGGATCGAGTTATACGCAAATTAACCGAACCCCCGGATCAACAAACCCGACCGATGAATCGGCTAAAAGTTCGGCGAATCCAGCCACGTGAACGTACTAAGCGTACTTTAGATAACAGTGCTATATGTTGGTGCTATCTCTAGAGTAAAGTCTATCTCACACGCCACCACGAATACCTCTATCACCTGCAGCCGTCGCAACAAGCGGTGGCACCAACCTCGTGTCAATACTTATGTTGCTAGAATAGTTCTTTTACTTCAGCCCAGTAGGTGTCTTGCTACTCCGACTTCAATTACTCTTCCCCCTGCTTCAAATGAGATTACCGCAATTAGAACCCCGAATTGTGCTGACTGACAATTCTACATTCAACTACCGGCCTCATCCGCAGCCTCTCAAACAACGTCGATTTTTACACCGACTCAACCCGTTACTCTTTGATCGATAGCAGCGCGGAACCCCGGTGTGCTCCTCTGGCGGTGATAGTCTCTCGCAGCGGCGCTGCACGACACTCGAGGTGTCAGCATCTCGGGGGACATCGTATATCCAAGATATCCGGATTGAAGTGACCACTCTAGTCGTCAAATGTTGAAGAGAGGTCGCAAGGTCATGGAATCAATACTCAGCAGTGAGGTTGCATATGTCATTGGTTTGGTATTGGCGCTGGGGGAGTACACTGGAAGGTGAACTACAGGGGTTACTTATTTCCAGCGAGAATCATTACTGTTATCGCAGAGGTGGAAACGGCATCGAAGGATTGTAGTGGGAGTAGACACCAATGATTGATTTGCCCGGAGAAGAGATAGAGATGAAAGGCAAAGGGAAAAAATTCTAGGGATAATGTTATCTAGGTCTTCAATGGACTCACTGGGTCGACCGCCCTGCAGTCCTCGAGCTCGCCCGGGTCCATCACTAACGCCCATTTGCAGCTGCACATGCTGACTAGGCTCCATCTACACGCTAGTCTCTGGGCATGTCTCTTTGTTTGAGTGGTTGCTAAGTTGAAGTACAACCCCTTGTTAAGCAGTACATTGTTCTACTCTGTGTCCTTTCCAAATCACTTTAATCAACATCTAACTCGGAATGTACTTACGAGTGGTTTCGGCTTCCTAGGCAACCAATCGGTACACCAGGATTGTTTCGATGTCAATTTCGCAGGCCGTTGGCTGTTCGGGTATAGGGGCAAACTGCTACCCGGGAAAGTTGTCCCGGTTATTGTAACCGCTTACTGTTTGAAACCCACCGGGAAAATCGACAACATAAGAGGCAAGAGTGTGCAACAAACATATGGTGGAAGGCGTTCAATGCATTTGTCTTACAATGATGAGTACAACAATAAATGAAAGACTTCCCGTATAGCCTTGAACAGCTGCGAGCAGTGCCAAGCAGCATACGAGCCACTTTGTTGAGTTTGTGATCTAGTCTCAGTGGGCAATCTCAGAACCTGTGCCCCAATTTTAACATCAGAGACTGAAATAAGTTTCAAGAGGCCGTTTGAAGGGCTTACAGACTCTAGGGGAGATCCTCTAATTCAATGAGAACTGATCACCATAGTCCGTACTAGCAGGATTAGTGCCGGCCCTTCAATAGCCCGTCCGCTGCAAGCAAAACATACCATGTCTCCCCTACCACATATGGAGAGTGGTGACATAAGAGGATAACAAGTGGTCAACAATTTATTGTGAATGGTCAGAAGGTCTTCATTACATCGAGTGATATACAATGATGGTAAGACATCGTTCGCAGCGCAATACATCCCAAACTTGTTCCGGTACCTAAAGCGGAGTGTCAATCAATATTTAGTGCTTGCCAACTAAGGCTGTACCGTTTCCGGGAGTCTCGAGTCTGTTGGGATGTTTCAGATCCACTCCGGGTGGATACAGGTGATAGGCCTTACGACCAGACACTTGGCATTGCACTGCGTCCACTCGAAGGCATCCATGATACGGTAGAAGACCAGATGTCGATGGCAGGGCTTAACAAACACTGGGGTCGGCAGACTATTACGAATCCGGAACCGATTATGAAAAAAACTATGGTAACATCGAAGACTGTATCGTTCGACCGGTAAACACTCGGTTTTCCCCTGGATCAACAGTTCTTCTCTTCAACTGAAAATCATTACTAGCGCAAGAAATGCATGCTAGTACCGTTGCACGTGGCCGCCAGCCAAACCAACGCTTAGGCGATGTACCGATATCACACAGTTAACAATACTAAAAAAAATGGCAAATACATCTCCTTATCTCTAATTATCAACCCTTGTCCAATCTTGACATAAATTTGACCCTTGCCTTCAATAGTTCATTTGTCTACGTACCGCTCCTATATCTTGTATACCCTTTCATGACCTGGCCTTACACTATGCCTGAATTGACGTGGCCTGCCATATTTGTTCCACCATCCTATCAATCTTGAGTAGTCATTGAGAATGACATAGTTGGCTATGAAGAAGAATCCACCGTCCATGCTGTAACCATCCTTGAAGAAAGCACCAAGCCAGCTCTGTGACGCATAATCCCACAGACCGGTGTGAATAACTTGACGTATGGCCCTGGTTCTCAAAGTTGTCTTCATATTAAATCAGCATCATCCAGTCCAGAGAGAGCGGGTGAAACAAGAACGTACCGTAGGTGTAAGTAAGGTTAGAGCAATAAACATCCGGATGCCTCTCTTCCTGGAAATCCACAACCAACGTAAGTATTCCAGAGACTGCCTCGTCAGCATCAGATACATGTACAGGTCCGGCGGCAAATACTTGAAACTCTCTGCATACAAGGAATGTATCTCCACTCTACCCTCCGTATGATCATACCGTTCAATTAGGGCACCTGGAGATGTAGTACATAGGTTCCAAACGCCTGACCTTGTTCCAACGAGCACTCCATCCAATCGCCCGTATTTCACCTCGTTTCATCGCATAATTATAGCAACGGCTAGGTAAAAACCTATATCATGACGAAAGTAAGAGAAAATATGACGAAATGTCGCTCGTACAGTCGTTATCAAATCCTTCGTGTCTGTAATTTTAAAAATCACGATCAGCTCATGACTGTCCTTATCCGGAACATAAATATTCCCGCTGACCTTAATTCCCGCTGAACTTACCTCCCAGTTGAGTAGACTGCGATCTTTGTCCGTGAAAATCGTATCATTAGCTTCAACTGTTTTCCTGCCATGGTCGACACATTCGAAAATACCCCTGAATGTAACGGATTCATCCAAACATGGCCCTGCAAAGTTAACATAGTGATGCTATCGCCATTTATTTTCATAGGGTACCGATATAGAAAGACGTAGAAGTGATAAAGAATAAATCGTTGAGCTACCGCTACTACCGGTACGCATTCGCAAAGCACTCCATCCATATGTTGAAGGCACGAACACTTACCCAGCGCAGAAGGACAGGTTTTATAGGGCGCAAAATTGTATACCCCATAAATTAATATACCAAACATTTCCCTACAATTTCTCAGAGTCCATAGAGATACTCCATCGAATACCAAGGCTCTATGATTCAATACTAGTGACGAGCGATCACGTCAAGTTGACTCTTCTGAGGGGAGCCTCTCCGGACAGCTACAACTGTTCCACGGCTAATATACCTGTCGCAGCGCTTAGTTAATTAATTGCCGAAGCGCCATATAATAGTATAGTTTGGAGAAATGATAAAAAATGATACCAACATGGGAGGATGCATTTTCGCTAGCTATAGTTGAACAAGATGTAAGTACCATGATCTATGAAATTAGAACCCTGATATATATATACAAGTGAGCATGCGTGTGGAAATCTTCATGATTATATGGTAGGGATTTGCTGAGCCGATGATGATCGGTGGTGGTAATGATACCGAGCTAGCGGCACCCAATGTTTTTCGGTTACATAAAGATGTCTATCTAACTATCCCAAGAGACCCTTACAAAAGCTATACTTTAATAAGAAAGTCTCCAAATTCATTCTCATTTAACTACTAGTTATCAGTTGGGTCTTTTTTGTCATTTGCTATTATGGCGCTTGGGCGATTAATCAACCTAGGGCTGGGACAGGTATATTAACCGTAGAACAGTTACCTGAAACTGTCCGGAGAGGCTCCCTTTCTGAGTGCAATGTGCACTACTGCATGCTCGCTGTACCTCTATCGATAGTTACTCAGTCGCAGCCTGGTACTAAAAAATCTGGCGAAGAATTAAGAATGCGGTATTCTGTATCAGAAAAGTATGCAGGCGACCGCCGAACTTAAACAAGAAATATCGACAATAGGTGAGAGTAAGCTAGCGCGACACAAAACATCCGACTCCCGAATAACAAAAACTCACTCACGCCCGTTCCGGTTACTTTGCTCAATAAAGAAACTCGCAAGAGGAAGTCAACTGTACCTCCCAGCCAAGCAACAGATCCTCCTTAACCAGCCATCGCGCACCGTTTGTCGTGGTCTGGCCCTAGGAAAACAAGGCAATCGCAATTTTTACATGGCCGCTTTCCCTTCTTCCAGTTCCGACAACACCCCCTCTCACTCCAGCCTCTCCTCGCAATGAATTCATCGAGCTCAATGTCGTGCGCTTTTCCACAACCACAGGGCTTCGGATCGGTGAGTGGGTTGGCCGTGTTGCTGCCAGCTAGCTGAGATTCATTGTCGCACATCGTTAAGGTGTTAAACCGTCCGACGGAAGTATAGCAACTGCAGTACTGATTAGAGAACAGGGTCTCGGTATCGGGTGTGCTATCTCAACTTTTCGGAGTTGCGCTGCTTGGGAGATTTCAGTTGGGGAATTTATTGTACGATAAGTGGGCTTGCGGCTGTTATAATATGTCATACTTGTTATGTCACTTGTCATCTTTTCAAGCCTTCCGTTTCGATAAACTATGACGTCCCAGGGTTAGCAAGAGAATCCAGCCAATCGTATTCGTTTCGCTCGGGAAGATATCCCAGCACAGGTAACATGGCAACTGCTTTTAAGACATCGGCTATTCGCCTCAGTGTTTCATTCGCCCTGATGTTTCATGTGATCCCTGCACTGCGACGAATCATAACTGACAGGGCGGGTCCGTCATGTCTCGGCTAAGTGGGGCAATCTCTTAGCTTCAGTTCGCGAAAATAGGTTCATCCACGTGGCAACGGCAGTGCACATTGGAGGCTAAGTGCATCTGGAAGACTAAATACTTTTATCGCGGTTTGTTTGCAATCATATTGCATTCGGCGGCTTGCGGCCATAGTATATATCTTCCTAATTAAACCCCACCGCTCCAATGAAATCGCAAAAAGCAAAAACAAACTAAAGTCGTGACCCCCTCCACTTCCTCACCGCCAACTTTTATCGCAGTAATGTTTGTGAGAAGCTCTGTGGTATGTCAGGAATGATTTTCAGTCCTATCAACTGTGCTCCGGTAGACGGTCTACTAGAAACTTGCTTGTCCTACCAGAATCTGAGGTCGTGGCGTTGATAGAAGATGTACTGACACGGTTTCTGTAGCATCGAGTACTCTTCTAAGCTCAGTATGGTTACGAACCCCCCCGTCGTGGGCCTCCGGCGATTGAAGATCGCTATCGTTACCTATTAAAGGACTGAGTCAGCTGCGTGATAGGCGTGCGAGACCGCCCTGCTGAATGTATCTTAAGATCTGCTTCCTTCGATAAACGTCAATGAAGATGAGCCGATGTCCTATTAGAAAACTAGGGTAGAACCGCGGGGTCTACAATCGAGGGTACTTTATTGAAACTTTGGATGAAATGTTAGCATCTACCTACGTACTAGATGCTGGGACATAAGCATAATAAACAAATAAAATAGCTCGCTGATTCGATGTAAAAAAAGGAGGTTATCTACTGTGTGCAGGCTTGAGGAGAGCTAATTCGTTGGTGCCCAGTCGAGTAGACGGATGAATTGCGAACTTCGAGGATGTGAGTTTCGGCAGTGCTGTGAGGCACTATTAACTTGTAGACGTATTTATATCGCTCTACGAGACTTACTCAATTCGGCTGCAGGTGTCCACAAAACTGCAGAGTATGGTGTCAGTAAGTTCACTTAAACCTTCTCTGACATTCCCGGGTTGGAAGTACATCCTTATTTAAGGTACGAAAAGGGCTTTGCAACGCTTTACCACCGCGTGGAACGATGCTATCGGTTGATACGTGCTGTTGCACCACTGAGCACTCGGACACCCTCTATACAGAAGGTATTGCATGATAGGTCTCTGTCTTCTGTGGCCAGAGATGAGTCTCGTATGGCTAGAGATGAGTCTCGTATGGCTAGAGATGAGTCTCATATGGCTAGAGATGAGTCTCGTATGGCCGGAGATTACTGTCGGCCTGATAAGTCTATACATAGATGCGTACGCACGCATTCACACTTGTACTCATATATATATATGGCCT
>Ga0307515_10019691_pt1 | contig 12114 bp, 5 predicted proteins | sample 17_EM_MG_FD_194513 | JGI IMG/M metagenome (GOLD analysis project Ga0307515, IMG submission 194513) | Populus trichocarpa ectomycorrhiza microbial communities from riparian zone in the Pacific Northwest, United States - 17_EM | ecosystem: Host-associated > Plants > Roots > Unclassified | place...
GGCCCCCCCCCCTGCATGATCCTCAAAGGCCATGTTAAGAGGGTGATTCGGATAGCATTTCAATCGGAACTTAAAATTTAAAAAAATTATTTTTGTTTTAAATTAAATTTTTTAATTGTTTTGATGTTGATGTTTAAATAAAAAACATTATTTTAATATATATTAAATATAAAAAACTTTAAAAAACAATTATTACCGTTTTTTCACGCACGTAACCTAGTCATCTCTTTGAACGGTGAGGTGGCACCATGACATAAACTCATTTTTTTAATATTCGGGAATAGAAACTAGTATAAGGCAATAAAAAGTAACGATTGAGAAACTAAGTTTCAACTTTTCAAGAACGTAAGCATCCTTGCAGAACACCCCTTTCATAAAAAAACCACCTGCTTTGCATTGTTAGTCATTCCGACCTTGACATTAGCTAATTTGACCAAGTACGCAACTTGCGGGTTTGGCATAAATCACAGCAATGCCTAACACGCTTGCCTCGAGGACACAACTACCTAGTCCAAGGCAGGCATGCAAGCTGTGCTTTCCCGTAAATTCCTCACTCCATGCCTAACCAACTTAAACTAAACTTCTTCGAATGTTCCTTCAAAAAATATTTATTATTTACAGGTCAGTCTATTTATTTATTCTTAATGAAAATAAAAATTATAATCGTCGTCAACCCTTGAGAAAGTTGATGCACAGTTTCTTCCATGCCTCCCTATCCGGTTCGGTTCCCTCCACGTTTGCCTTTATCTTGTCAGCATAGGAGTCCTGATTGATAAATTAATTAGAAAGGGTCAGTCTAAAGGTTTAGTGCTGAGATCAATATTGAAAGTGAAGACGCGTACCACTATGAAATCGCGTTGGAGAAGGCGGTTGATCAAGTGGAAGAGAATGTCTTTGGTGTACTCAGGGTGACCTTGGATGCCCATGATGTGGTCCCCACATCGGAACATCTCGACCCCGGTCTTATCAGACCACGCAATCACCTCGGCTCTAGCAGGAAGTTCCTTGACCTAGTATTATTACAAACGGTTGCAAAACATTGGAACGGTAGCCATTAAAACATAAAAATGATTAATTATACATGGATTGTAAGTTGGAGTTACAAAGTTCATTTTTTAACCGAACAAACCTCGTCTCTGTGACATTCGATCACCGAGAGGACAGCAGGCATTTTCACCGAGGAGGAGAGCTTCGATGAAGCTGAAAAATTGATGGTTCTTATCCCTATATCCCACCCTGAGACGGCGCGTCCAGTCTTCCCCCCCAGAGCACGGCATAGTATCTGATCAAAACCATAAAACGTTCTCTCAGAAGCAATATAAATTGTTATTGGGAACAAAATGTGTACAGAGTTTCAAGCAAATTATTTGCTTTGCCATTTTATAAAGCACCACCCAATAAAACAGCCTTTCATGTGCGCACTAATATTATGATATGGACTTACATTTAGTTTGTCAACTAGGTGCACAGAAAATATACACCTGTCACCCACAATAGCTATCAACCAACAAGTGAATCGAACTTGCCATAGGAAAGCACTACGCCTCAAGAGATAGCCCATCACAAACAGTACTGATCATAGAAAAGAACCCAAAAAACAAAATGTCCATAGTTCTCCATTATATATATATATATATATACATATGGGTTTCCATCAAATTTTGTCTACCGACAAATCTTATCTCACAGTCTTGCATTAAGAATGAGACCATTTGGCTTCACATTTGCTTTGTCCACCATAGGGACTCTACAATATATGGATATGACCAGTTTATTTCGCCTCGTGGTGATGAGGTTACACAAAATGCACATCATGTGTTCGAGTCCCTTGTATGTGGACGCTAATCCAACAAATATAACTACTTTATGCAATCAACTTTAAAAAAGAAATTTTGCGCACTAGGAGGAAAAAAAAACAGAAGGCAAAAACTGTTGAAATTATATTGTAATGATCGCCAAAAGTTTTAATACATCATAGCGTTACATGTCAATTGTTTTGCACTCTTATAGGCTCAAACCCCAGAAATAACGTAGAGCCAGAAGGATGTTTCTGTCTGGCCACTCTTTTAACATCCGGAAAATAATGCATGACATGTACAGACACCGTTTTTTAAATGAAAATTGGTTTTCCCTTGTAACTTAGTTTTTTTTTTCTCAAGTAAAAATTTTATCAGTAAATGAAACTATTAAAGCCGAGTAAAACAGGTGCGGAGCCAATTGCACATCATTCCCACATCAGTGGAAAGGATGGCTGAGCGACATGAAGCATAAAAGAATCAGCTGAGATAGCGCTATCATCTAACAACAAGGTCAGAATTAGCGGTGATGGAGCACGCGCACATCAGTTATTTTCAAAGGGAACCACACTGGAAGTGCTACTACGGATTTTTTTCAACTGCTTGGGTTGGATGGATGCCTAATTCACTTTCTACTACTAGCATAAAATCTGCGCTTTTTTCCAAATTTATTTTATCTCCGGGCCTCGGTACAAATATTTTATTTAATATTTTATTCACTTTGATCAACTTAAAACCTTTTTGACTAGCCTCCACAAACGGAAAACTAAAGATTTAAAACTGGCCACTCTCCCCGAAGCATTCGTACCCAAGCTCAAAATAGATTTTGCCTCTTTCTGTCTAAAAGGATTTTCAAACATCTAAATGCAAATAAAGATTAATCCCGTGATATCTTTTCCTCCAATATAGGAAGGGAAGATTCGGCCCATCTCTTGCCCTTGCTAAGATAAAAACTACTGTTTCGTTAAAAATGAGAACGGTAATTATTTGAGAAATCAATGCCACTACGACGAAAAACAAATACTAAAAAAAAACTTAAATACAGTTCAGTTCCATGGGACGACAAGCGTTACAAGGCATGAAACTATAAGGAGGCAAAAAAAATATCATGAATGCGATATTAAAAAGGGGGGGGAGGGGGACAAATAACTAAATCAATAATTAAATACCTGGTGGCCGAAGCAAATACCCAGAATTTTTTTCTTTTTCGAATCCAGTTTCTTTAACAGACTCAAAAGCTTGCAGATCCAAACATCATTGCCATGAGCATCATTGCAGCTTCCAGTGATCACAAATCCATCAAAGGTGTCAGTCTCATCATCTTCAGGGAACTCTCCAGAAGCCACCCTGTAAACAATCCATGTCTCTCCTTCTTCAGCCAACATTCTCACAAACACCCCAAAATACCCTCCGTGCATCTTTATCACGTATTCTGAGTCCTCTGCGCATAACAAAACCGCAAACCTCTTGCCACCCATTTGTTTCTTAGCAGCAAAAGAACTCAGTCGTTTTTACACTTGATATGAAAAAAATGTGACTTCCTCTCTCTAAAAATGAAGGTTTTTAGAGAGAGAGATATAGAATAGGAGGAGGGTTTTCTCTAAGAGACAACCCGAGATAATTAAGGGGATTTTGTTTTCTATGTTTGTTATTGTGAAAATAAAGGATTGTGTGTTTCGTCAGAGAAAACTAGCTGTATATAATAAGAATTGGTTTGTAACTAGGTCATGTTTTTTAGTCTAATTTACAGTTGTGTCCTGATTGATTTGTTTACCAAATTAGCCTTGATTTTTGTGATTGGTTTCTCTTTTTAGGTTTTTACTAGGTGGGATTCATTTTCGTGGATCTCACTAAAATTATGGCAAAGATTTTTTGACAAGTAAAGTATTTTCTTTAAGAGGCTTTTTTTCTTGGTTAGAAAATGTTTTTATAACAAATTAATTTTTTTATTTTAAATTAATTTTTAATGTTTTTTTTTTTAATTTTTTATGATAATATCAAATTACTTTTTCTAACATGTAAGTAACTGTTTTGTGAACTTATTAATGAAGTAACATGTAGTGTATATATATTATTGTGGTGTATGTTACTTTTAAAAATTGATATTTATTTGAAAAATATACTACAATAATGCTGATTTTATAATTTTTTTATTTTTTATATCAATATATCAAAATAATTTAAAAATATCTAAAAACATATAAATTTAATATTTTCTTCATCATTGGTAGATGAAATATCTACAAGTAAAGCAATGTTTGCAATAACTTTGTTATTTTTGTTGTCACTGCTGCAATATTGAAATTGTATATCTTGAAGAGACAACACTTTCTCTATATTTTGCCTCCTTGTTATCTGAAAAGTTTGAACATAAATAACAATATGATTGTTTAATCTTAATATAAAGTTTATTCATAATCCTCTTGTACAAGTCTTTATCTCATTAATTATTTCTTGAAAAAATAGCCTACAAGGCTATTCAAATATATAAAAAAATATCTTAGTTACTAAAATATTAATTAAATTGAAAATTCAAATCTCAATAGGAGAAAAAAATATGTGAAAACAACAAGAAAACAAAATTATGAGCAGTAACTTCTAGGTCAAATTAGCATGTCGATGAACTTGGATGAAGCTATCTTCCTAGTTGTGTAAGTGTGACTTGTAAGATTATCTACCATTGATCTCGTGTTTGACTGTGTGTGTCCTTTACTGTAAGGTAATTATTCTACAGTCAAATAATTTAACGCCAGTGGTAAAAATTTGACATCAAAGGTTTGTTGCTTATTTGATTTCAAGTTTAAGCTATATAATTATTAATATAATAGTTATTAAAAAATTAAATAATTATTAATTTTAAAATTTATAAAATTAATTAAGCTGATTGAAACATCTACATTAATAAAAATAAAAATTACACGCATCAAGAAAACAGATTTCACCGGAAAAAAAAAAAAAAAGGTAGGGAAGAAGAAAAAGGGCATTCAAATCAATACCACTGTTATCCAATGATAAAAGAGAAGGGAGATGGTACGGATACTAACAAGTTAATTTGCAGGAAACATCAAGTGCAACCACATTCAAAGGATTTTAAAAATTTTATTAGTTGTTATTTTTTGAAATATTTTTTATTTAAAAATATTTTTAAAATATGTTATTTTTATTTTTAAAAAATTATTTTTAAATTCAATATATTCAAAAACATTCAAAAAAGTTAATTTTAAACAAAATAAAAAATGTCGAATTTTGTACAAACCGCTTTTTTTTCAGGACGGAACACCAAATGGAGGCTTAGCCGTCTTTTTCGCAACGTGGAAAGGTATCATAAAGGCAGATTAATTATCATCAAGTTTTTATTTGAGATCAGGAAAGCTTCTCCATAAGGCCTTAATGGACCGCAGACTCGGAAATCATACAGCAAACATGTGGGCCAGATTATAAAAGAAATGAGCATGGTTATATATATATATATATATATATATATATATATATATAAATGGAGGCATATTAAAAAAGAAGTTAGAAATTGATTGTTTTATTGCTTATCACGCAAAACATAAAATTATTTGCGAGCTCACTTCCATGATACGATTGACCTATGCACAAATAACATTAACATCATTAATTCTACCATATGAATCATAGTCTTAATCTAGATTACATCAACTATTATCAGCGGCTATAAAGCCAGAAGACAATCACATAATTAGAAACCTGAAGTAATCAAGTACCGTTCGTTATTTGTTAATTTTCTCTTAACAATGTGAGTAATTGCCGTTTTACATGAATCATAGGCGACCAGTGATGGATTTCCATTTATGCACGCATTAAGGAAAATGTAGAGACAACAAAGAGACCAATGACAGGATGTGGTCCATGCGGACAACCATGTGTATTCTTAAAAGCAAAGTACTGTAGTAACGTTGCGATATCACTTGTTGCATGGTTATAGCTTTTCGCACATCCCATTTCAAATGGCACCTTGATTACGAGTCCCCAGGCCCTTGCTAAACAATAATTGAGGATATTTAAGTGGCTTCTGTAATTTCTAAATATGATATTAAAAAATTAAAACAAAAGTAAAAGAGTTTTGAAGTTGACTGAGGATCTCTAAAAGGAAGATGCTATTTTAAAAAGTTAAATTAATAAATAATATAAATATAGCTATCTTTTAGAACATGTAAAATAAATATAGAATAGCCGAAATAATATTTTTAATTTATTTTTAGCTTTCCATTATTCACACCCCCTTGGAGATGCTCTTATGGGGAAGAAATGAAACAACTTTATATTTTTATTTGAATTGATAGAAGCATTACTGACTCATCGGAGTGATGCCTGCCGGCATGCGTGACACAAGCAATCATGACATTCTATTTTTTCAACCGCAACTATGGTATATAATAATGGTTATATTTTGCTCCTGGACGCATATGGTTCGAAAGTGGTAATTTTATACAAGGAGACATGTCTTTTCATAAATTCATTGGATCTTTTTAATATATGATTGGAAGTGGTTAATTTATGCCTCCTCGAGAAACTGAAAATAAGGCACAACTTTTTCTTTCATTTTATTCTCGAAAACAACTATATCAGGTTTTTCTCTTTTTTTTGACGTGGTGTTTCTTATATTGCTGTCGAATTGATTTTTAGTCACTTTTTATGATTCCGAAGGTATGTTTATTTCAGTAACAAGAACAGTAACAATTTAAATACAAGATTCTTCAAATCACAAAGACAGTAATTAAACATAAATTCTTTGAAATAATTTATTTTCCCGATGAAATAAAAAAGTTATGCTTCCTCGACAGTAATCGCTGGGGAAATTAACACCTGTCATGACAACTGATACAATTTAATATCATTTTAGTCCTTTTGTTCAGGCCTGACGATGTTGTCTTTGGCTCTTTGCAATACCTTATAATTTGTGTGCATAAATATATGTAATAACTCTGATATTTAGGCTCAAGTTAGCGCATGCATGTGCAACTAGCTATATAAAGTGTGTTCCTTTGGGCGGTTTAACTTATTTTTTATTAAAATTTTATTTTTTTATGTTTTTGAGTTGTTTTAATATAATAATATACAAAATAATTTTTTAAAAAATATATATATATTATTTTGATGCATTTTCAAGCAAATAACACTTTTAAATATTTATAACTCAACTAATATTATTGTCTTTTTTATTTAAAAAAAAAAGATTTTGAATTCAAACAATTATTTTATAATAATAATAATAATAAAAATTCTTTTAATAGTTTCTCGCACTGTCATTGATAAGCAATCCATTGAAAAAAGGGAACAAAAAAAGTAATCAAACATAAGTTGATTATATATCCTGTCTTGATAACTTTATGGTAAATGCCCTTTAACATAAAGCTAAAGTTGATGTTGATATTATCATATTATACATTTTACTATTTATTTCAATAGTATAGTTACTAATTATTCATTCATTATTTTCTTTTTAATCTTTGCTTTGGGAAGTAGGATAGTCTTTTTCTCATGATGTAAATATACTATAAGAATTGAGTTGGGTTTATTGTGGTTATTTCATTTTTAAATGCATAGTAAAATAACGAATGTAACTTTAGAGTAAAATAATTTAATGCTCTCTGCAGAATGATGTTTTTGTATTTTTATGTTTAGTCAAATTGTGGAATTACGACTTTACTTATGCCATTCCATTTTCTAGCATTGTATTTAGGGGCTTTGTAGTAATTTCATTATAGTCTGTTTGTGATTGTTGATTGGTGGTATTTTTGATTTTGTGCATTTTAAAAAAATAAAAAAGATGTCAGCGCGTATAAAGCACCTGCTAGCACGTCAGCCACTCTGCCAACTTCAGGCGCCTGGCCCCGGTGGTTGTACTAGCACTTCTACAGCATCATTTGATTCATTTCAGCATCTTCTTTCTTACTGGATGACGCATATATGGCGATTCGACACGGTTTGGCCAAAATGATTTTTTCTTTTTTTTTCTTTCTCCTTCTCCTTATTCATTGATTTGCATGCAGGCCATGTAGAAAATCAAACGAGCCCTTCAATAGATTTTTTCTTTCAATTTCGTCCATCTTCTTTTATTTGCATTTTTTTTATTAACATTAATTGTTTCTAATTGAATTTTATTTTTTATTTTATCCATGGTTATTTGATTTTTCAAATTTAGTCATAGTTTTCTTAATTTATTTTTTTTGTTTTGCATGGTTTTTTTTATTGATTTTTCTTTTTAATCTCACCTCTCGATGAAAAATTTAGTCCTAATCATTTTTCTTGATTTTTTTTGGATTTTTTTGATTTTTTTTAATTTCATATTTATTTGGTTTTTTCCTATTAGATTTTAAGCCCATTTTTATTTTTGTTTCTTTTGCAAGTTTTTTTATTGATAGTTTTTTCAACGATTCTACCATTCAAAATTAAATTTGATGACATTTAAGTTTTTTATTTGAACTCGGGTCCATGATCTAATAAGTTGTGAATTTTTTAGATTAAATAAGGTTTAAGAGGCTGATCTATGATTGTTTTGTTTCCCCTCTTTTTTTAAAGAGGATGTTTTCTTTTCTTATAATTGTTTTGAAGTTTGACTCCTTTTGTTCTAGTTTTCTTTCATTTAGATTAACATCAGGTTATTTGATAATCCAAACAGGCTTGGGTGTGGTTCTTTCTATTTATTTTTCATTGTTTTTTATTATTTATTTTTCATTGTTTTTGATCAATTTATTTATTATTGTTGTGTTTTGTTTTTTTTATATTATTTAAATTGTCACCTTAATCAATGACCTTGGACTTGAATTTTTTGCACCTGTTAGTTTTTTATATAAAAACATTATTATTTCACCCGCGGCAAAGCGAGGGCAACATGTCTAATAATTTCCTTTTATGGTGAAAATGTTTCTATTATAAAATACCAGAACAACTTTTGAGAATAAAATGTGCATCATTGATGAAAGCACTATAGGGTAACTTATAAATATTCTATAAAACAAGGAGCTAATATTGCAAATTTCCAAAATACGTGGGGGGAAGAAAAGGAAAGGAAGAAGAAACTAAAGTGCATGGTATGCCCGTGGAGGGACTAAATTATAATTATTTGAGCAAAAAAAATGTAACGGAGGGTATTATAGTAAATTAGCATGGGAATGCGCTATAATTTATTTTTTTATGAAATGAAATACACTATAATTTAAGTTGGGAGATTTATTTGTAATTTAGTATTGTATGGAAATTTGAGTTAGTTTCGACGTGTCGGGGTTGACATACGTGGAGGTTACCACGTGATATTCTATCACACTGTCGCAGTCACGTGCACTTATGAGCAAATGGTGCTGATACACGTGTATGGCCAGAATTTGTTCACTATCAATCAAGACAATTAATAAATCAATTGAATGAGCTCAAACTTGTTTTCTTTTTTAAAAAAAAAACACTCAAGTGAATCACCTTTGAATACACGCCAGCTTGGACTTTCTATTGGTTCATATCCTATAACCAACATCAGAGCCGAGTAATTTTTTTTTAAATTAAAATTAGTAGTAGAAAATTGTCAGAATTTTTGGTCCGAAACATGGAATCGGGAGTTGCTTTTGGCTTGCTCAATGTATTGCGTTTTTAAAACCATGGTTTACATTTAAAATCATATCGTTGATTTGAAAACATATTAAATTTCAACTTTATGGATTTTAAGTGTATTGAGTTTTTAAAATTATAATTTTAGAAAAGTTATCAACCACCTACTTTTGATTCAACATATTTTTTTAATAACTCAAGTACTACAACATAGGCTTTTTTGTATTATAATATCTTTTTTTTTACCCAATTACATAGTAAAAAATATTTAACTAGCCAGATAGCTCATGTGTTTTAAAATTTAATATTATAAAAGTTAAAATAGCGTATTTTTATTTATTTATTTTACATACAAAAATTCATCTAACAATAATTTTAACTAAGAATATATAATTTTTTAAAAACATAATTAAAACTATTTTTTTTAAATCACAATTATAAAAGCCATTTGAACTCATAGCTGGCTCCCAATGAATACGATTTTTAAGGGTTTTTCACTGCCGCAGCTGCAAGATTGTGGGCATCGATATCCCATGCCCACTAACGCCTGAATGACATGTACTGTCTCTCACGTGTGTAAATGACACGAATGATTTTATAATTCTTCTTAATTTTTTTAGTTTAATGTGGTGTTCGGACCAGTTTGCGCGTATCTTAACTAATTCCACGGACTCTGAAATTAACGACCATGTAAGCCTCCAGTGACCATCATATGAGCAACCACAAGGCTCAAACCTGAGACCACAGAGAAAACAAATCTCTTAATTCCAAGCTTTTATCATTAGTTTACAACCTAGATGGTTAATTCTTCTTTTAGAAATAGAGAATGCCTTTTACGTTTGGAAAAAAAGAAGAAGGAAATCCAAATTCTCGAGACCTAAAAAATGTGGCATTTACGGATACGGTCGCTCTCTCCTTTCGTGCAGGGCTGCGAAATATTTTGTGGATTGTGACGTGAGGTGTCCCATTGTCTTTTTCTTCTTCTGGTGACGGTGTTCCCCTTCTGTTAGTTGTATAAGGAATCCCGTGGATGGATAAATTAATTGTCCATCAGTATGATTTATTTTAAAGATCGTATCGTGTCTGGATTCCGTATCTTCCAATCGATACGTGCCGTGTGCCGTGGTCCACGTAACAATACAAGCAACAGAATTTTTAGGCATCGCTGCCCGGACTACTTACACATAAGCATTCCCTTTTATTTTTAACTAGAAGCACTTCTCCTTCTCCTTCTCCTTTATGTGTGTGTATATGAAAGCACAATGATATTCAAACATGTTTTTATGTGTTTATGCTGTTGAATGAATAAATAAATAAATAAATAAATAACAGGAGCACTAAATATGCATTGCCCAGATTGCTCAAGGGTGGTTGAAGATGATAAAATCTTCCACCTGCGTTGTTCATGTTTCCGGCTTCCTAAGATGATAGTTCAATGTTACATTTTTATACAGGGGTTTATAATTTTAATTGTTAAAGAAAATAAAAATGTAAGGGTTTATTTTAAGGAGGAATGGCTGGTTGAGGCTGATGTGATGTGCATTTAGAAAACATGTACAACAGTACACGTGTCTGATTAATTTAATGTCCCATCATGCCACGTGTGCTGTTTAAAAGTGCGTTATTAGTGAGTTCTCTTGCTTGTAAATTAATTAAAATAATTTTTGTATTTTTTATTTTTTAAAAGCTGTTTTTAAAATGATTTAAAAATATAAAAAAACTATTTTTTTAATGTGAAACATTGTTTTATCCGCGTTACCAAAGTACCCCTGAGGTAAAGCAATTCTCAAAGCACTGCCTGCGGTCAGCTTTTCCATGCCTGTATATTCTTTAAAAAGAAAGAAGGAGAGAGAAACGAGTAAATGGAAAACATGGGGCGACTGTAGAATCGTAGATAAGACAAATCATTGTCATCAAGATGTTCAAATGACCCGTCCATCCTCTCTAGATAAAAAGAAAAAGAAAAAGAAAAAGAAAAAAGAAAGGCATTGATAAGCCGTTCGTTATTTGGTAATTGGTGGTTTTAAATGCTGTATTAATTATATAAGTTTCAAATTCTTTCTTTTTCCGGGGTCTAATTAAATTCCATTATGTAGATTTATGAATAGTGAACAGCTAAGAATGAAAGGCGATGCATGTATAAGTGACGTCACTAATATTAGTGGAGAATGACGAATATATGGAGCAACTTTCATATGCATGGAAGCCAGAGAGGCAGTTAACAGGGGCTCTAAGAGGCAGGAGTTAACTCCCGCTGTCAACCTTGAACTCAAAAGTTTTGTGCTCTTTCTTTCCTTTCATAAATAAACAAATGAAAGATAAAAAGTAAATTAAAATAAATTTTAAAATTTAATTTTTAATCAATTCAATATTAAAAAATAAAATTTAAAAAATCAATTAAAAATTCTAAAAAAACAACATGAATAAACTCGGTTTAATTTGTTAAACCACCAACTCGAGTCATAAGAATGAGATAATTTCATAGAAAAAAATAAAAATAACTTATGAAACTCAATTCTTAATCAACTGAATGTTAATGAAATTGAAAAAAAATCAATTAAAAAAATAACACTAAAGAATGACTCAGATTAACCCAAGTTAAAAGTAAATTATGAAGTTTAATTCTTAATCAATTCAGTGTTGAAAGTTAAAATTGAAAAAAATTCAATAAAAAAAATCTAAAAAACAACTCAAATAAATCCAAGTTAATTTGCCAAATTCACAACTCGAGTCATAAGATTGAGATAAT
>Ga0307515_10019692_pt1 | contig 12113 bp, 8 predicted proteins | sample 17_EM_MG_FD_194513 | JGI IMG/M metagenome (GOLD analysis project Ga0307515, IMG submission 194513) | Populus trichocarpa ectomycorrhiza microbial communities from riparian zone in the Pacific Northwest, United States - 17_EM | ecosystem: Host-associated > Plants > Roots > Unclassified | place...
TTGTCCCTCCTCATCTCTAGTACATCGTGTATTATCAGAAACCCACACAGGCAATCTAGTCTCCAATATCATCGAGAGCAGCCCGGACTGGAGTTCAGCTGGCCTCCCTTCCACTTACCAAAACCACGCCTCAACCCTTGCTATGTCTGCACGAGATTCTTCGGTGTTACTTGTAAAACCCGTTCTCTCGCACTTCAAGGGAACCACTCGCGGATAACCTGCGAAACCGATATCTCCATCCGCTATCCTCGCCTCTCCAGCACCTAACTGCTATCCTCTGTACGCCTCTCTTCTCTGACCTCTGCGATCGTTGCCTTCACAATCTGCAGGGTTGTCCTGTACGAGACCATGGCAGTTCACTCGTGGTGATATACTCGAATCTGATATCTTGGCACATGTTCGTGAGAGATTGGTGACGCAGAGTCAAAGGCTGTCGCTATTACTCATTCCCTGGGAGCACCGTAAGTAGCTATCTGTCCTCTCCGTTCATCACAAGGTTGCTTCCCATTTGTCTCCATTCTGACCTCACATATTCTTTGCGACGGTGCATACTGCTCCCTATGTTCACACTCTACCGCTCTTCGCCAATTGCGGCCGCCTTTCTAAGAACAAGTACGGCCCTCGTCCCACATTCGATCCATATATGGCAAACTTCACGGTCTCGTGAACAGCGAACTATCGTCCTATTGGCTCAACATGCTTTACCCCACCACGTACCAGACCCACCACTTTGGGACCCACTCGAACACCCGTGGCAATCGATCAACCTCTGCACTAGATACACCCACTCGATACACCCCGCGCATTATGTCGTACCCCCCGTTCTGTGCTCGAGGTTCCACGCATGAGTCCATGGGCCCCGCGTTGGGTGCAAACCATTGACCACTCGACACCCATCCAAGCTTTGTATGGCACAAACTGGCTCGGAAATGGAGATCGAGTTTCATTCCGCTAATCCTGCCCTCTTTGTTCTATTCAGCATAGAACGGGTCCGAAACACGACATCAAAAGGCGAGTGTCGAGACCCATGAGGCATCTCGGGTAGCTTATTCTATCAATAGTTCATTGGGAGGTGGTTGGATGAGCCAGAGACGGTGATTCTCATTATGTGCATCTCAGCACTTCCGTCGCGCAACTACACAACACGTCGCACGCACAAACTGGAAATGTACTAATGTGGAACGCACCCAGAACGCGTTCGACTCAACGGACAAGCACCACAACCTTTCTATTTTCCAGTGGCGCTTATTGTTTTTAGTTGGCCGAATGAGCAGAGAATTCGACACTTGCGATACATATTGTGCGATTTTCTTTTTCCTTACCGGAGGGACTAGGTGCTGTATTTCTAGGGTACCAGTCAAGGAGCTCTATTGTGTGATGTACGTCCGATATTCCGCTATTCCGCTGCACGGCGCGTTGCACACCGGTTACTCGAATGAAGTCCCATCGTCATTTTCCAGCTGGCGAGAAGTAAGGGCCGACCACTCGGACAAGCGATGCTCTCGTGCCTAGCCACTGTGAGCATATCGGCTGTCTAGATGTGCGTGTTGTCCTTACCCTCTTTCCTCCGCCTGACTAACGACTATTCGCAGTTCGCTCTCCTGTTACGACCTGATGACGCAAGGTCATCCCTCAACAACACAGGAGTGCTGACTGGCATGCCCCGACGTGGCGTCTTGTAGTTTATTCAGTATCCCTAATTCGCCTTCGTGGGGAACCCCTACCCCCCGGCTGTGACCATCTTCCGTGGTTTCGACCGATTGCACACTCTGCCTCGACGCACTCGTCTCGTTACCACAAATCTCGTCCACTGTACACTCACTGCTCGTTGCCAGCACTCCATTCAGCTACACAACCAGCCCGCTATGCCACTGCGCTCTCGACAACAAGACCATTCTCCCACTCATCAGCCGGAAATAATATCCTCGACAACGGCCTACTTACACTCGCCCACGATGACCACGTCGACCCTCTCCCCGCCACCGACGTACCCGGTGACTTTCTGGGACCCCTTACCCTTCCTTTGTGCCTGTGGTCTTGCCCTCATCTTCGCTTCGCTCCTCGTCCTGCAATTTTCCCCGATGCCGCTCTGAATCCACCTTTATCATCGCCTCCACCCACGTCGACACGTATTCGTTGCCGGTATCGCTGTATCAACCTCCGGCCATCGTTTTCCTCTTCCTCCAAACACCACCCGCGGTCCATTATTTTATGTCTACGACAGACAACAGGACCAAGCTACTTCGTCAAGCACGTCAAGCACGTGCACGACCCCAGCGACTCGCAACGCAACAGCAACCCCAACCTAAGTCACACTCACCAGCAACCCTACGAACGCTGCTACAACTATGGCCCCGTCAGGTGTCGCTCGGCCGTTGTCACATGTTCGCGTAGGTCATCGTGAGCCACGACAGCTCCACAATCACCTCGAACTCGCTCGATATTTGTCGGTTGCCGGAAGTATGGGAATAAAGTGAAGGAAGACACTATGGTGTAAATGTAGGGGATGTCGGTACCACCCACCGCGAATCCATTACCGACCCGATTCATGTCCTTCCTAGAGACAGTCCCTCGTCTGCCCATCCACCTGTATATATGCTTTATTGCCTACGAACGAACTATATATCCTCTCGTGCTTCCTAGTTTTGGTCACCGTTGACGGGGGCTCGTCTCATACTCGTTGCATCTCCTAATATCAATGTGTCATTTTTTGGCTTCTCTTCTTGTCGCTCATGGACCCCTTTCCCCCTTGATGATCAGTCTCGAGCGCTGTAATATGCCACCCGTCTAGCGTCCACCTTCATTTTCTATGTCATATAGTTGGCTTCCCTTTGGCTAGCCTTGATAGATATAACGCTCCAAGTTTCGTTATAGCCCATGGCTAAGGTCATGCTTGAAGTAGATGATTTGAAGGGTCGATCTGTTCATGAATTGGCCGCGGATGGTTGGAAGCTTATTACCTATCATAGGGTGTGCTGAAAGTACTCTTAAAAATTGAAAGTACCGAACGTACAATCCAATTGAAAGCAAAGTGTAGTATTACAGCTGAACGGCAAAGTGTGCTCCTGATCTACCATTTGTACAAGACCATTCACGTGGATGCATTGATTATCACCTGGAACCAGTCATCCTTGGTGACTGTGAACGATTTCCACCATTTCTCATAATGCTGCTGGTGTCCAACTGTCTGGTGGAAGAGGTGAGACGCTACTGAGAAAGAACTAAACCGGATGTCCACTTCCACACTCCTGATATCTCGCCATACTTCGTGCTCCGATGCCCCACAAAAGACAAAATCAATCAAGGAATCTATCCCCAAACCATGGGGAACAAAAATATTAAGGGTTTGCAAACAGGAAAGATTGAATAAGAAATCATGTAATGAATTGAACACTGCCAAATCAAAGGTCTGGAATGGGTCTTGGGACCAGCGGAGGATTTGGACATTTGAACAGGAGAGGAAGCGAAGATAGTCCATTGAACAGTCCATCAACTCCAATTTTGTGCAGGCAGGCAGGTCTACCTGCAGCCCCTCATGCCTAGAATGATTCTCGGGTTCGTCTGGCGGTTGATCAACCCTGAGCTCTCTCAGGGCCTGGAAGCGCCTCCCGAGCATCCAGGAAGATGTTGAACGAAGTATTTTAAGCCACTGGAGTGTATGAGTCAATAGAAGGTCAAGGTTCAAGGAATATTCAGAAATGGATGCATGCGAAACTTCCAGTCTCTCGATTTGTTCCAGGTATGGCAAAATGTGAATTCTATGATTAGATCTGCAGATGAGCTCAAGATCCCGGAGCTGCCTAAAGAGGGCAGTGGAATAAAGTGCGAGGGATGGAGTATCAGGAAACTCAATGGCCAGACGTCGTGTGACTACTGCCTTGACAATCATTGTGTCAATGTCTTTACTTGATATGCCAATATGCTTATTCAGATAGCCGGTGGAAGTGTAATCAACCGCAGTGTCATTCACGCTCCCTCTCCCCTCCCATACTTTCAAATGCTCCAAAGGGGGAGTCAGATATGCCCTTGTCCATCCAACACTTCTAAGTAATGGGGAATTTTGAAGACGCTCAGACTGAGAAAAGCCTTTGGGGCATTGTATGCTCAGGAATTTCAGGCGCGGGAGGACATTGGCATGCCAGGTTTGAGAGGAGCACCATTGCTCCCACCCAAAATGATAATCCCTCCATGAGTGCCATCCAGGCCATTCATTTGTAGACGGTCTCGCCGCCAGTGACTCAAGAAAGCTTTGAAAGGATGGTGAGGGATGGGTAATGGACAAAGTCAACTCCTTAAGAGGGATCAAATATTTCAGTACCTTCACTAAGACTTGTTCACTGCACTGAAATGTGACGTGTAGAGTGGTAAGGTTGGAAATCCTTCCATTTACTCTGCATAGATGGCGTAGGTGTTGATAGACCCTCTGCTCATTGCAATCATGAGACCTGAGGTCCATTGCTCTCATTTCGGGAACATGAAAATATTGAGCTGTGGTCATTGGATAACCACGATAGGTCAATTTCTTGCAGGACGGCAACTGCACCTGATGCTGATGAATTACCTCCGAATGACGAGGAAGGAGGATCGCACACTCCTCAAGGCATGGGAACTGTCTCCCAGCCATCCATTGGACTGAACAGGCTCTAAGCTGCAGCTTCCGCAGAGTACAGAGAAGAGGCAGATTTGTATTGGGCTCATAAAATGGGAGACGAAGACGATCAGCCTCAAATGTCTGAAGCCGGGTAAAGGTAGGAAGAAGTTCAAATGGCTCATGAATATCTCTGCCATTGATAATAAGCACTACAAGATTCTGCAAAACAGGGAACCAATGTGGTTGGAGAAAGTGAGTGCTGACGAATGGGGAATGGAGTCTCATTTCACAGAGAGGAGCCTCGGGTGGAACAAGATTGAGCAGATGAGCAAATGAGGGAGAATGCATACATCCAGCTTCTACATGTAGCACTTTCAACACCTTCATTGGGCTTGTGACTTGAAAGCCAAGCTGACTAGCCAAGTTCTCGGGAGGAAATGAGGAAATAGTAAGTTCGTTCCACTGGCCAGTGCTTAGAAGAGAAATCCGGAGTGCCGCAAACACTGGCGCCTGAGATGGGCTTTGGCTATCCCTCTGGGGATCAATGATAACCTTCTTCGGAGATGCCCTCTGCAACCAAGTAGCAACCTGTTCCGTCTCAGTCCAGGTGCCAACCCTCAAGGTGGACCATAGGTGAGATATTGTAGTGATAACAGACCTCCAGTAGCGAGAAACAGAAGCCAATTGACCAGATTTGATATGATTTGATTCAATGCAATATAGAAAGATCTCTCGCATAAGTTCCATAGGAAGATAGGAATTAATCGTTTCGCCAGAAGGCGGAACCAGGAGCATACGACACCAGTCAGGTGGAACGAGCGGACGGTTACGGTCAATGGCGGACATATCTTGAGCGTAGATGGGTTATTTTCGAGTGAGATAGTGGCAAGGACACGGTTTGAAGAGGAGAAGTTGATCGTGAGGTGCTGACGTTGGGCCGGGCAATTGGGACTAGAGTTTCAAGAGTGAAGGAGCCAATGGCTTAGGACTGACCAACGTGGTGATGAGACAAGGAGCGCAGGTGTAGTTGATGAGTATACCATTCCGGTGCTGCTGCGGTTGCCGGCCTCGGCTCCTCGGCCACGGTTGCTCGCCGGCTACAGACGTCAATGCTCCCCAAAGTCCAGGCGGTTAACTGACCAGAATCAACCCGGACCGGTGCTGCCTCAGCTCAAACATATGCGTCTTCAGACGGGGATACGCGATAGTGTTCGAGATGCATAGTCTACCACCGTCTATAGGGCGCCGAAGTCGGTTTCCTCAGCCTCATTCCTTTTGAGGGCCCATAACAGAAGGTGAAATGAATTGGCACCTTTTGGCAGCCTTGAGGGTCATGTAGCAAGCGGGAAAACCTAAGTCAGTGGACATCCCTGCTGGTACGCAGCTAAACCAGCTATTCTCGGCTGACCCTCTCGTGTTTCCCGCGACCGTCGGAAATTTGCTGCAGGTGGAGACAAAGCACTCCCGGGGTAATGACCACTATGACCACTGAACCGCACTTCGTGCTGCCACTGAGCCAGCAAAGGCCCCACGCTGGCAGCGACGACGACGATGCTGCGTCCTAAATTGTCGCTATTTTTTATTCCCTGGGAACATCGTAAGTAGGCTTCTGCCTTCTCTATTCATCCCAGGGCTGCATCCCATTTGCCCCATCGTGAGCTGACATTTTATTTAGACGGTGTGTACAGTTCCTGTGCGCACTACTCCGCCGTTCCTCGCCAATGGCACGGCATTTCTGACCACCCTCGTCCCGCTTTCTATCCAAATAGAGCCACACTTCGCGATATCCTAGCCAGCCAACTATGCTTCCTATCAACTGAACTATCCACGGGCTAAATCCACCATTTGGCCAGTCACTCAAATACGTGTGGCGATCGATCATTCTCTACACTCGATGCACCCACTCGATATACCCTTCACTATATCATACAGCCTTTCTGTGCTCTAACTTCCGTAGTGACTTTCGATCAGTCGTACACTCTGCCTCGACGCACACGCCTCTCGTAACCACAAACTTCGTCCACTGCGCACTCATCGCTCATTGCCAACCAGCTAGACAGAACTGCCCGCTACGATACTGCGCACTCGACAATGAGACCATTCTCCCACTCATCAGCCGACAAAAATATCCTCAACAACGGCCTACTCGCTCACTCTTACTCTCGTCCAAGATGTCCAGATTGACCCTCTCCGCGCCCCCCGAGGTTCCAGCGACTTTCTGGACCTCGTACCCTTCTTCTGCGCCGGCGATCTCCCCCCATCTTCACTGCGCTCCTCGTCCTACTCACCGAAGACGAATCGAACGATAGCAAGGTGCTCGGCGAGCAGCAGTCGCAGCTCACCAGCTATCAACGGCGGTTCGTGGGCCTCAGTGAGAAGGAATGGCCCATGCGTTCGCCTTCGAGCTACTATGGTATCCATTCGTCCAGAGGAATGGCCCCCAGCCCAGTCACCACCAGCGCAGGGTGTTTCTAAAATGGTCATTTTGGTGCGCATCTATCGCGCTTGGTCTCTATTCCTCATCTTATTTATGGGCGCCTCGACCGTATATCTCGCTGATACTCGACCTCATATTCCTTCCACCCTCGCCTACAGGTCCGACACCCATGGTATCCGACATGTTCCTCCAAACATCACCCACAATCCATTATGATTTGTCCACGACAGACGACAGGGCCAAGCTGCTCGCCGAGCAAGCCAAGCACGTGCACAACGCCAGCGACTCCAAGTCACACTCGCCAGCACCATTGTTAACGCCGCTACGACTATGGCCCCATCAGGCGTCGCCCGACCGTTGTAACAGCCTTGTTCGCGTACGTCGTCGTGAGCCATGACAACTCTATTGTCACCTCGAAATGGACACCCTACGCTCACTGGATGTTTATCGATTGCCAGAAGTATGCGGATGAAGTGAAGGCAGGCACGATGGTACATGGTGTAAATGTGGGGGACGTCCGCGCCACCCACTGCGACTCCATTACTGACCCGATTCACAGCCTTCCTACCGACAGTCCTTCGTCTGCCCGAGTGTCTGTATATATGCTTTATTTCCTACCAATGAGCTATTCATCCTCTTGTGTTTCCTAGTCTTGCTGATCGTTGGCACTCAGAATGACCTCTTGGAACATTCAGTCCGTTTACCTGTGACTATGCGGCTGGGCTCATCTTATATCCGTTGCATGTCCTGATGTCAATATGTCATCTTTTTGCTCCCCTTCTTGTTGCTCATGGGCCCCTTTCTCCCCTTGATGATCAATCCTGAGTGCTGTAGTTTGCCATCCGTCCAGCGTTCACCTTCATTTTCTATGTCGTCTAGTTAGCTTCCCTTTTGTTATCCTTGATAGATATAATGCTCCAAGTTGTACTATGTCCCATGGCTGAGGTCATACGTACCTGAAGTAGATTTGAAGGGTCAATCTGTTCATGAATTGGCCGCATATAGTTGGATGCTTATTAATTGTCATAGGGTGTGCTAAATATCCTCATGAAAGTACCGAACAATCCAAATGAATGAAAGCAAAAGGTAGCATTACAGCTGAACGGCAAAGAGTGCTCCTGATCTACCATTTATACAAGACTATTCACATAGATGTGTTGATGTTGACTGTTGTGCGGTATTCCTTGGTGACTGTAAATGATTTCCACCATGTCATATAGTGCGGCTGGTTTCCAACTGTCTGGTCGAAGAGGTGTGATGCTTCTGAGGAAGAATTAAACCGGATCTCCACTCCCACACTCCTAATATCTCGCCATCGTCCATGCTCCAATGCCTCACAAAGGACAAAATCGATCAAGGAATCTATCCCCAAACCCTGGGGAACCACAATATCAAGGTTCCGCAAACAGGGAAGATTGAATAGGAAACCCTGTAATGAATTGAACGTTGCCAAATCAAAGGTGGTCTGGAATGAGCGTTGGTACCAGCGAAGGATTTGGACATTTGAACAGGAGAGGGAGCGGAGATAGTCGATTGAACAGTACATCAACTCCAATTTTGTGCAGGCAGGCAGGCCCACCTGCGGGCCCTCATACCTAGAATGGTTCTTGGGTTCGTCTAATGGTGGATCAACAACCCTGAATTCTCTCAGGGCCTTGAAGGTCCTCCCAAGCATCCAAGGTGTTGAAAAGCTGAGTTGAAGCCACTGGAGGGTATGAGTCAATGGCAAGTCAAAGTTCAAGGAATATTCAGGAATGGGTCCACTCGAAATTTTTAGCCTCTTGATTTGTTCCAGGTATGGCAATATAGGGAGTACATGACTAGGTTTGCAGATGAGCTCAAGATGCTGGAGCTGCCTAAAGAGGACTGTGGAATGGAGTGGGAATAATGGAGAATGAGGAAACTCAATGGCCAGTTGTTGTGTGACTATTGCCCTGACAATCATGGCATCACATTCTTTACTTGATATTCCAAAGTACGTATCTAGATAGCTGGTGGAGGTGTAATCCACTGCAGTGTCATCCATGCTCCCTCTCCCCTCCCATACTTTCAAATGCTCCAAAGGGGGAGTCAAATATGCCCTAGTCCACCCAATGGCTCTAAGTAATGGGAAATTGTCCAGGCGCTCAGACTGAGAAAAGCCTTTGGGGCACTGTATGCTCAGGAATTTCAGGTGCGGGAGGACATCGGCATGCCAGGCTTGAGAGGAGCACCATTGCCCCCATCCTGTATGATAACCCATTGATGAGAACCATTTAGGCCATTCATCTATAGATGGTTTCGCGGCCAGTGACTCAAGAAAGGTCTGGAAGGACGGCGAGGGATGGGTAATGGATAATGCCAACTCTTGTAGAGGGATTATATACTTCACTACCTTCATTAACACTTGTTCACTGCACTGAAATGTGAGGTGGAGAGTAGTAAGGTTGAAAATCCTTCCATTTACTCTGCATAGATGGCGTAGGTGTTGATAGACCCTCTGCTCATTGCAATCATGAGACCTGAGGTCCATTGCTCTCATTTCGGGAACATGAAAATATTGAGCTGTGGTCATTGGATAACCACGATAGGTCAATTTCTTGCAGGACGGCAACTGCACCTGATGCTGATGAATTACCTCCGAATGACGAGGAAGGAGGATCGCACACTCCTCAAGGTATGGGAATTGTCTCCCAGCCATCCATTGGACTGAACACGCTCTAAGCTGCAGCCTCCGAATAGTAGATAGAAGAGGCAGATTGGTATTGGGCTCATAAAATGGGAGACGAAGATGATCAGCCTCAAATATCTGAAGCTGGGTAAAAGTAGGAAGAAGCTCAAATGGCTCATGAATATCTCTGCCGTTGACAATAAGCACTATGAGATTCCTCAAAACAGGAAACCAACGAGGTTGGAGGAAATGGGTGCTAGCGAGTGGGGAACGGAGTCTCATCTCACAGAGAGGAGCTTCGATTGGAACAAGATTGAGCAGATGAGTAAATGAGGGAGAATGCATACATTCAGCTCCTATGTGTAACACCTTCAGCATATTCATTGGGCTTATGACTTGAAAGCCAAGCTGACTAGCCTCATTCTCAGGAGGAAATGAGGAAATTGTAAGCTCATGCCACTGGCGAGTGTGTGCAAGAGTATCCTGGAGTGCAGCAAATGGTAGAGCATTGAATGACAGCCTAGCATCTCGCTGGGTGTCGATGACAATCTTCTTCGGATATGCTCTCTGCAACCAAATAGCAACCCGTTCCTTCTCGGTCCAGGTTCCAACCCTCAGGGTGGACCATAAACTGGGCAACGTGGTGATAGTAGACCTCCAGTAGCGACAAACAGAAGCCAATTGACCAGACTTCATTTGATTCGATTCAATGCAACATAGAAAAATCTCTCGCATAAGTTCCATAGGAAGGTAGGTATTAATGGTTTTGTCGGAGTGCAGGTCCAGTGTCCAAGCACGTCGAGCGACGGTCGAGTGCGGGCGGTTATCGTTTCTGGCGGACATATCTTGAACGTAGACGGGTTATTTTTGAGTGAGACGATGCCGAGGACACGGTTGGAATGGGCGGCAAGGCACCAAAGAGCAATTGACTAACTTGAGTGCGATGTGCAGCGTTTCAAGAGTGGAGTATGCAATGACTTGGGGAACAGACCAGTGTGGTGGTGGTAGTGAGACAAGCAGCGAAGGCGTAGCTGGTGAGTATGGGAACCTCTCTTTCGTCACGCCGTTGCCTCGTGGATACAGGCACCAAGACGGTCAAATTCCGGTCGGCTAACTGCTCCGATGAACCCAAAATCAACACAAGCGAGTTTTACACTATAACCACCAGTGCGCTCGCAGATCAAATGCATGCGTCTTCGGCCTGATGGGTGTCTCGGCGGCGCGGACTACTCAGGCCAGTCTGAGTACAGGGATACGCGATAGTGTTCGAGGTGTATACTCTACAAAGTTCAGTATATACGGCCACCACCAGCGATGGGGCGTTGAAGTCGATCTCCCCAGCACGTCGGGATGGAATATCTTGTTTGTGTTTTCCTTTGCTCCGAAGGGATTCGCGGCAGGTTGAGACAAAGCACCTCTGGTCAATATTTTCCCCGCCTTGATCACCTACTACGACCACCTGAACCGCGCTTCGTTGCTGCCACTCAGCCAGCAGCAAAGGTCCCACTACATCCACGCTGGCAGGGACGACGACAAAGTCCGCCGTAAGGGATTGGGGACGTTGGTTCCTAAGCTGTCGCTATTACCTATTAAAGTACCTTTGAACACCGTAAGTAGGCTTCTGTCTTCTCCATTCATCCCAAGGTTGCATCCAATTTGTCTCCATTGTGAGCTGACGTTTCATTTAGATGGTGGGAACTGTTCACTGACCTCAATATTCTGTCGTTCTTCGCCAATTGCGCCGCATTTCTGACCACCCTCGTCCCGCTTTCAACTCATATAGCCGCACTTCGCGGTATATATCCTAGCCAGCCAACTATCCACGTGCTAGACTGACCCACTCAAACACGTGTGGCCATCAACAATTCTCTACACTCGGAACACCCACTCGATATATCCCTCACCATATCATACAACCTTTTGTGTTCAAGCTTCTGTAGTAACTTTCGACCAGTTGCACGCTCTGCTCGACGCACTCGCCTAGGCGCCCATCACCCAGACAAGCTCCATCGGCAGCACGCATGCTATCCCTCGCGCAGCTGACCATGCACCGACATGTGCGTATCGCCTTCCCCAACATCACGTCTTCTCATTGCTCTCTTCCCGATGACGCTCTGACGTCCGATCTTTTACCTAGCTAATACATTTCAGAGATACCCATCATCTCCGTGGGCGCAGCGTGCTGGGAGGTAGGGGACGCCAGCGCCCCATTTGGATATATTGCCCTCCGTGGGCGTTAAGGACTGTCCCAGGCACCGCTCGGGCACCTGGCTCGGCTCGACTCTCCGTTTAAAGGTCCTTATCTTTGCACTTGGGTCTCTTGGCAGAAGGACCTTCCGCGCTCATCCCTTGTACGTTCTTCCTCAGGCGGAGTCCCAGTACTTTGTCCTCTGAACCGACACCTAGATATTCTCCATTGGCATGCTCGAAAAACG
>Ga0307515_10019694_pt1 | contig 12113 bp, 9 predicted proteins | sample 17_EM_MG_FD_194513 | JGI IMG/M metagenome (GOLD analysis project Ga0307515, IMG submission 194513) | Populus trichocarpa ectomycorrhiza microbial communities from riparian zone in the Pacific Northwest, United States - 17_EM | ecosystem: Host-associated > Plants > Roots > Unclassified | place...
AGCTGATACGCAAGAAGGTGTTTTGCTTCGTGACTAATGATATCTAATTCCAAATAGTAGTCACGTGTACTTGCTTCAGTCAAACATGTATCATTACCGCTGTCAGGAGAGAACCCCTAACAATAAGTCAAATCTCGTGGCATCTTGAATGCACCTCCATAACTGCAGGTGCTTTCAGGAGCACCTGAGAATGCTCTTGCAGAGTCTGAGAGCACTTTGCTTAGCTCCAGGGGGGTCTGGGAGCATCTAGAAGTACTTGGAAGCACTGGTGAGGTTGCCCAGAGTGTCTGGGAGGATGGCGTGTGGCTTCCAGACCGATTTACATCTTGCTGATGTATACAGGCTGTCAGAACCTTGTGTATAGATGCTTGTGCTCATGTGCCACTCATATTACCGAAGATGCAAGATCAAAAATCGTTGACGCTACATTGATGCTCATTTTCAAGATGGGGTAGGGATCATTTCACTGTCTCTTTTTCCAATAAAGGCGGCCAATACTTTGTTTATGACTGCGTGCAACCTGTCACCTCCCAGATTACCCAAGATACATGACCAACGATCATTGACACTCTGTTGACGCTCAATTTCAGGATGTGGTAGGGCACAAGTCTCTATTCGTGTTGATTATTAAGGTGGCCAATACTTCAAAAACACACTGTGACATACCAATGTCAACATTTTGTGAATAACAGTAGCGTATGTGAATGTAACAATGAACAGTGAAACCCGAAATGCGGACCGAAAGACTTGAACGATTGGGTCCAGCTGAACCCGGCACAACCCATGGCCTGACAGGTACGGATCCAGGTTTGGCCTGCCAAGAGTCAGCGGGTCAGAATCTAGCCCGGTTCTGGAACTGAAATGACCAGTTTTTGCATTCCAAACCTGTACTGCTGGCAGGTTACCCAGACCCATTGCTAACACTCTGCGCAGCCATAGTTTCCTTCGTAATATCATATGTGTATCTCCAGACACAATGTATTGGCAATCTATTCAGATTGTATACGCACAGAGGACAAATATGTATAGTCCAATCAGATGCTCCTAAGTCAAAAGCATCTAAATCGTCTCGTGGCATGATACAATACTAACAGTACACACGACGCGTAAAATTGGTCCCGGCAATTAATTAATATCGTGAAGTGTACTTGTATAATCAATCTGAGTGATTTAAGTAATAGCATAATGTATCTTTGTATAAATGATCCCAGTGAGGAATTAATATTGTAGAGTATGCTTGTATAATGAATCTCAGTGATTAATTAATATGGTGAAGTATATTCCTATAATGAATCTCAATGATTAATTGATATTGCAGAGTATGTTCGTATATTTAATCTCCGTGATCACTTAATATCGTGGCAGTAATATTGTGCCCCTTGATTGTGCAATCTCAATTGAGACATATCTTCACAAAACCCCTTGTTATTTCTCCTTGGCAAATCTGGCATTCAGATACTATTGGCAATATTCCATGTAAGCGTAATCTCCCTCAATATGTAACTTGCCACTTCTATGAAGATTGCGTGTTCTTCTCCTTTGCTCCTTACTTTGATTTCCAAATCTAGCTTGCAGTTGTTGTATTGAGGGTTCTTGATATTGATTGTTTTTAAACACTTTCCCTTGACAGGTGGTATTTCAATTCGCCTGCCTATTATTTCAGTACTTAGGAAGGAACTTCTCTCAGGAAGAATGAACCACAGAATCCAAATCGTTATTAGTATCCAGCACAGCAATATCAGATTCTGGAATCATCGATTCTTCAGAAACTTGTTTCCATCATGGCATTACCACTGAATTATTAATATTCTGAAGGGAATATCTTGTAATTTTGATCACAAAGTAAGATCTCAGTAGACTGGATTATACTTGCCAGCCACCAACCACACTGTGTGGCAAACAACTGATCTTCCTTTTCGAAACGATCCAGTAATAACGATAAAGCAAACAGTGTGCTGTAGTTGTTGTTATTGAACTTATGCTCAACCATGGGGCGGGTGAACCACATACAATCCTGATAGAAAATACTAATATACTTGAAGTCATAATAATGAAGTAAGAACTGAATACAAGAAAAATATTTTGGCTTCGGTTTCACAGGTAGGTATTGTTTGTGCTCTTGCGGCCCCCCTTCCAAAGCCAGAGCTTTGTCATTCATTTACAGCCTTTCATGGGATACCGAAGTCTATCCCTGAACTTTAGCTATGATCCTATCTGTCACACCATTGAGTACTCTTTTATTAGGAGCCAGGCTCTATGATAGAGAACCATGCATCCTAAAGGTCAATGTGTAATTGCATGATTGGTTTTGATGAGTTACTCTCCTGATAAGAATCAGCCCATCATCTGCAATAAGGTTTAATCAAACAGTAACTTCAACTTAGATATCTTGCAACTCATATATTTCGGATAGTTGAAACATCTGCAACACCTGACGTGGTTATTTTGAGTGCTTGAAACAGATTGCTTGATCAATTAAAACACAACCTTCACCATAGAAGATATTTGGTTTCTCTGCATCAGAGACTTAGGTGGCCGCCCACCATTGCTCTGTCAACATTTGATCTTGACCTATCGCATGAGCATTATTGAACTGTTGGCGATTTGCATTACTTGTAATCACCCAGCCAGGGAGTCGGAAGTTCCAAGACTATGCCCACATTTCAATCAATTAGACAGACCATGCTTCCGCCGAGCAATCTCTTCGGCCAGAGAGTACCGAGGGTTTTCCGATTCCAAAATGGAAAATGCTTGAAGTCCCGCTTACGTCTGGAAAAAGTCATTTCGCCATGGGCGATTTACCGCAAGCTATATAATCTCCGGTAGTCTCCTGTACCAGCCATCACAGCAGATAATGGAATTCGGCCCAGAGCCATTATACGTAATGTGGATAACAGTTGCGTAACACACGGTAAGCTTATGGTAGTATTTCTACCGTACCCCTGTAATTTGGTGGATTAACTAAGTGCTCTCGGGGTGATAGCGAGAGTGTTTGGGCACGACATGGTGTAATCAAGTATGCTAGATCTGCACTATGGATCGGTTGGCATAGGCTACTTGTGCAATTGCACTGTCTTGTCAGAACTCATGATTGGCTGTCAGAGTAGTCGCCATGATCTTATTCGAGGCTCCGCGTGCTGTCGCCCTGGTCATGTCAGAGCCCATTGGCAGCTGTCAGCATCCACATGTATAGCCGCCCTGATCTTGTCACAGGCTTCTCATGCTATCGCCCTAGTCTTGTCAGAGCCCACTGCCAGCTGTCAGAGTCTGCACACATAGTAGCCTGGATCTTCTCAGAGACTTCTCACATTATCGCCCGAGTCTTGTCAGAGCCCACAGTCAGTTGTCAGAGTCTGCACATATCGTCGCCGTGATCTTGTCAGAGGCTTCTCACGCTATCCCCTTGGTCTTGTCAGAGCCCACAGTCAGTTGTCTGAGTCCACACAGATAGTCTCCGTGATCTTGTCAGAGGCTCCACATGCTATCGGCTTGACCTTGTCAGGACTCACGGCCGATTCTCAGAGTCTATACATGTATTTCACTGATTGCCATTCTAATCATGATTTTAGAATGATTTATGTGTGGAATAATATTTAGTCAGTTTTACATCCATTGTATTCTAATGATAATCTGTCAAATGAATTATAGACTGTATACACAAGCAGCTATACGTCCTCATCGTCCAGTACCGTCTCCGGATCCCATCTTGTGGCAGCAGATGCCTTCCGATCTTGACCCTTGATTGCGTTGATCCTGTCCATATGTATAGCTAGGATCATTTTGTGCATCTCTGGTGGGGTACTTTCCCATTGATCGAATAGATCACTATATGTACCTACTCAATGTCAGATATGTGTGTCCGAAATGCTGTTCTGCATACTCTTATATGTATCTGCCTTAAATATCACCCGGAGGAAACTGCTAACAGCCCAGTTGTCCATGGAATGCTTCACTGCAGTTGCAGCAAGTAACAGACACTCCGGTGTCACTTCATCAGTAAATTGGGATGTATATTGCTGTCGCGTGAAATTACGCTTCGAGTTCTCAAGTAAAGTTTTTGCCGTTATGCCCAATAGCGAACAACGCAGAAACATCTTTTTCGGTATCTAAGTTGATTGTCAGGACTTTCATAGAATCAACTGGTTCAATCTTACTTCGCTCTCGCAGTCTGAATGATGATACCGGTGTGTGCCAGAAGAGTTTAGCATTGTTACTCGCGTTTGGCGGTCATCAGTTGAAGGAGTCCGAAAGCTAGGAGCGTGTTTAGTGGGCGGAACTTCATGAGCGTGTTCGGTGAAGAATGCTCGGGCAGCTGATTGGCGATCCGGGAGGTTGGGTGTCAGTGCTACTGAGCAGGCCTTGAATCATGCGAATACTTACCTTGTGGATAGCTGCTTTTGAGATGTCAAACTCCTTGACTGCTGTACTCAGAATTTGATGGCCTTGCTTGTAGCTATCCTTGGACAGTTTGTCGACATCGACTGGGTAGGGGTCCTCGCGAGGCATACTGCAAAAGAATCGATCTCGGGCAATGTCCCTCCAAACTTTTGGCACTCTGATGTCACCCACCTTATGGTTTTGCCGGAGGCCAGTCTCGATGGGGGACATATTCCGCGTTTGCATCTAGGTGTTGCATACTCATCTGTTCAACATATATTCAGACACGTGAGCAACACCGACCACACTGTTGTTCGCCCGTGATCCCTCTTGCTCAGGAAGCCATATTTTCAAGGCCAATTAAGTCCGCCAATTGTACTCCAAACAAGTCAAGCATAGAGTCAAATTAAAGATAACTAATAGGAGAATTTGCTACAAAAATGAAAAATAGAACGCCATGTAATGTGTGTAAGTGACAAAAAACAGGTGTGTGGGATCACCCAAACTAGCCAATAAAAACACCTGCGATCCAGTTCAAGCAATTTGAATAGATGAGTAGTAAAGAGAAAGGAAAGCTGCAAGGGCAGTGACAGAGAGAAGTAGAAAAACTATATGTATGGTAGAGCTAGAAAGCAGATTAAGAATGGAAGTTGTTACCTCCATTGACAGCAAGACAGCGGGTGACAATGGTAGGTAGCTTGTTAATTTCGCAGTTGATTTCCTCCACAGTGATCTTTTCCCACTCCTCGTGCAGTACAAGCTTCATATCAGTAACTGCAGTGACCCTCTCTGATGCACGTTGCCGTTGTATCCTTCTCTTTAAAAGTGTTGAAATGCGTTCAATAGGGTTAAAGTCTGGAGAGTTAGACACCCAGTCAAGCTTTGGAACTCCTTGCTTTTCGCGCTCACGGCTGTTATAACTTGCAGTATAAGGTGATGCACCACCTTCCATGAGAACCAAATCTGGGTTCTGTTGTAGCTGACGGTGACACTCAGGCCACATCAAAGGTATCGCAACATGCTTGACATATCTCCAAGCATCTATTCCAGGTATGTGTTCTCCCCGTCTTAGCTTCTCCGCTTTGAACATCTTGCGTCGCCAGATTTGATCAACCTTCTTCTTTGGTGCACCATTTTTTTCAGCTTGATGTTGAATCTGGGCTGTTGCAAGCTCCTGAAGTCGTAGTAATGTTGCCCATTCTGCTGAGTTCCTCCATATCACATTTGCCTTCTCAGCCTCTTCTTCCATTCCGGTATTAATACGAAGTATCTCACTCTCTGCTTCCTGCTTCTCTTCTTCTGTCTCTGGATCCCACACATGAAATGGTCCCTTCCATCCATAGCTAATCATACCTCAACACATTACTGAAGAACCCTGTTTTGTTTTGTCACCCACACAGTCTGTATGCCATTGTTCTGTTTTATCCCGCCATACAAATGAAATGCCAAAGGTACTGCCAACTTCAATTGACATTTCATCTGTAAAGCTTATATTTTTCCACTGGCTATCAACAGTCCATTCTTTTTTCTCATAGCACCAATTCTATAAATCATCAGCCTAAATTTCACTCGGCAGAGTCCCAGCAAACTGGTACCACCTACCACTCTCCGCTTCTTATTATTTTCATCAAGAAAGAACTTGCATTCCTCGACATAAGCTTTAATTCCCCTGGTACGCAAGTTATCAACTATAGTACCTCTACCAACATGACCCTGTCCAGCGTCTAACTGAACTTCAGTTAAAGAGATATGTCGTGTTCCCCAATTTCTTTTGACCATTGCCACAAGATGATATTGTTCAGCTTCTGCCAGTGCCTGAGGCCGTCCACTGCATGCATCTGAGTCCAAACACTCAGCACTTATCAATTCCAGTAGTGGTATGTCATCTTCATCCAACTCAATACCCCCTGATGCCTGAACCTTGCTACCACTTCTTTCAACTTCCCTCTCTGCAATAGACCCTGTATTACCACCAGCCTCAGTCTGCACCAGCCGCTTTGCAGTAGCATTTTTGAGACCATGCTTGTAGATGTCGCCACAGGTAGACTTAGGAACCCCCAAGGTTGCTGAAATCTTTCTAAAAGACAAGGGGTTGACCCCAAGCTATGGATGATGCAGGGCGACAATGGCTGTGCGATGGCGGGGTGTGATGTCAAGGCCTATACAATTAGCTTCGGTTCCGCAGGGTGCAGGTAATATACACCTTTCTCTCTGACTGTGGCCGCTTCGCAGCTGCTGTGGTAGCGAAGATTGGGGAGAAAGAAGGGATACTGGCACGCGAGAATCTGAGTGCCCGGCATGGGTCATGTGTCCGGATACTTGTTGAACCGACGAGTAAGGCAGAGAGGTTGTGCAAAGTCAAAGCCAATAAAGGAATGTTGCTCTTACCTGCTGAGCATAGTGCTCCTGGTTCCCTGGAGGAGTGTCATGGGATGATTGCAATGACTATGTATTGTCAGCTACAGGGTTGAATGTTGGATGCAGGTGTGGTTATTACCCCCCATCAGAAATGACTCAAGTCTCCGTCAGAAACACCCAGGTGTTCTGGACGGCTCTGACTGCTCTGACGGAACCTCAAACCCTCTGACCGAGAATTACACGCTTCCCGTTGCCCAGGCACCGTGTTGTGTTGCATAGCGTCAGCAAAATGTATTTTAGTCACTGGATGCCTCCAGCAGTGTGTGAAAGGGTGTGGAGTGTAAACTTAGATGGGTCAATTTCAGGAGAGTATCAGACCCTAGGAGGGCAATGCTGCTGGGATGCAGAGTAACTGGGAGCGCCGGCGACAAACCTGGGGGTGCTGGCGACATGTCTGGGAGCACCTCGAACCACAGTAGAGCAGTTTGGGAAAAACAACATCTTATTTGGGAATGCTGCTGGTGCGGCTGGAAATCATAGCTACTACCAATCGTTCAACGATTTTTAAAACTTCAGTTTGTATTCTCATCCATGTGTCTATGTATCTATATAGCTACCCATCTACACACAGTATATCTGGACTGGCTGCAGGCGGAGATTCAGAGCAATTCAAGGTGCGCCTGAAAATGATGATCGAGTGAACACAGAGATATACTCCAAGGCCGTGATGAAGCAACTTTGGAGATGCACTTGGAGGCCATAATCGAGTGTATTTGGAGATACACTTGGAGGCCGTGAACGAGCGAGATTGAAGATATGCACTTGGAGGCCATGATGTTGCGAACTTCCAGGCCGTAATTGAGCGAGTTTGGAGATGCACTTGGAGAAGATGATCGTGCGAACTTGCAGGCCAGAATCCAGCGAGTCTGGAAATACACATGGAGGCCGTGATTGAGCGAGTTTGGAGATGAACTTGGAGGCCGTGATTGAGTGAGTTTGGAGATACACTTGGCGGCCGTGATTGAGCGAGATTGGACAAGTACTCGGAGCGCGTGATCGAGTGAGTTTGGAGATACACTTGGAGGCCGTGATCGAGTGGGAATGGACAAGTACTTGGACCCGGTCGATGGATGGCCCGCTGGGACTCAATTCTTCAGTTAGTGACCTCGCAAAAGTGTGAATGTGACAAAATGAATTTCCATTTGAAGCTCTTATGGAGAAATGGCTGGTGGCAGTCGATCTGTAGGGAGGTACACCAGAAGCCGAAGCTACGTTCAGTGGTCAACTCGAAATCGTGAGAATCAAGGGACAACAGACAATTTTAGGTGTATGCTGTACTCAGTGTATGCTGCACTCAGTGTGGGCGAATAGCCTGTCCGTACGTATAGAAGTGAATGTTATTGATGATGGAGCTGACATCTCGCTAGAACTAACTAATACGCGAGTCTCCCGCAGAGCCGCACTAATGCCACAGAGCCGCACCTAATGTGACAGAGCCGCACCTTAACATGACCAGAGTAGTCCACCTACATCACAACCTTCTCCAATCATCTTCGAGAAACCTCTCGAAGAAACAAAACACCCTGATCTAAAAACAAACATGCCTCCGCGATGTCTCTTAATCATCCAAAAAACACACCTGCCCCTCACGCCTTCTTTCGTGTCGTTTTCCTCTTCGCCTTTGGCCGCCCGCCCATTTCCTTCCAATACTGCTCCACCATTTCTTTTGCTTTTGCCATATTCTCCTCTGGCTCCCATGTATTATCGTTCTCATCCCAACCTTCCCATTTCACTTCGTATTTCCAGCTAGTTCCATTAGAGCTTGGCCGGTGGTTTGCGATTGATTCGACAATGTAACTTGTGTCTGCGTGGCTGGTCCATACCGGCGGGGGTGGCCGCCGCCAGGCAATCATAGAATCATCCGTGCGGTCAACTTTGAGCCTGCTGACGTTACCTGTGTCGTGGATCGTCATGTCGTTTGGGAGATCTACTTCGACGGCGTTTCCGCGTATTCGTAGGATCTCGTATGGGCCAATGTAGGGGTGTACTAGTTTGTGCTGCGTGGGGTTGACATTGGCGTATGTGATTGGCAAATCCTCTGTATCTAAAAATACTTTGGCACCGGCGGTGATGGCGGGGTCAATTTGGCATTGTGACTCATTAGCCTGAGCCGCCTGTTTATCTTGAGCATCGCGCAGCTCATCCCTGGCAACTCCGAAAATGCGCTGCAATTGTTCGACAAATTCATGGCCTTGTAAGGTTTTTGCCGATTCATTGGCCTGCGGTCATTGGAGGTCTGCAATTATATCTAGCGGCAAGGGTGGCTCATGACCAAGATCGAGTTCAAACGGGGTCTGCTTCGTTGAGCAGTGTACTGAAGAATTTTAAGCATACTCTGCTAATCGCAGGTAGTTGTCCCAATTTGCTTGATCGTGAGTAGCGAAGCCACACAAATAGCGTACAACTGTCATATTTGAGTTGTCAGAGAGATCATCCGTTTCTCGATGGAATGCCGTAGACATGAGCAGCTTCGTCTGCAGAATCCTCGCAACTTCTCTCCAACAGTCTGCTGTGAAACGTACATCGCGGTCCGATACAAACTCTTGAGGCACTCCCTGTAGGCGGATGATGTCGTTGATGACTATGCGCGTGAAAGCCGGGGCGTCGATTGTCATCTTGCATGCTCGCCAATGTGCTCTCTTCGTCATGTGGTCGACAAACATTACAATGCAGTGGTGGCCATTTCCTGAGGTCGGCAGGTCAGTTATGAAGTCGATGCCAATTCTTTGCCAACGGCCTTTGGCAATTGGATGTGGTTGTTGGAGGCCCATAGGTTTCCCACTCCAGTGGTTAGTTCGGTGGCACAAGTTGCAGCCTGCAACGTATCGCTGGGTATCGTGCCACATTTGCTCCCAGAAATACCAGTCTTTCATATGTAAGTACGTTCGGTCAGCACCGAAGTGTCCTCCTGCCGGACTGTCATGGGCTTCATGGAGGATTCGTCGCCGCATCGTCCCTGGAATACACAACCGTCCTCTCATATCTGCCTTTCCGACTTCCTCCTTCTTTTCCAAATCTCCACGTAACCACAGTAGCCCATTCTCTTCCAAATAGAATCGTTGCGCTGCCACCCAAAATTTGCGTTCCTTGGTAGATGCAGTGGATGGCGGGGGGCGGGGACTTGGGTTGGCCAAGCAATGTGCAATAGGCCCGAACCATTCATCATCAATTATGCCTGCCTTGATGTCATCAACTGTTATGGGGGTTTTTAGTCCCAATAATCAATACAACATTTATTGAACTAAGTACTGCCGCCTATCTAAATATCTCTTTCTCTCCTCATCTTATCCTAAGACTCAACTTCTCGTTCCTCTGGAACGAGAACTCCCAATCTGAACCTATACCACAGACCATCCCCTCTGTAGATATATATCACTCTTCCCCGTCATACAACCACTCCTCTGAAAACTCCTCGAATGGTAATGCTCTGGTATTCAGATACCTCAGCACCAGGTAGTCGATACCTTCTAGCTGACAAAACCGGAACACCACTTAGTAGGTGTGGGTTTGGTGGTGCTCTTGCAAACTGTAAAGAAGATTGCCGAAAGTCTCCACAACTTGTTGCAGTGCGTACTCGGATTGTGTATACCTGTGACCAGGCTTACAAGGGATAATCTCGTAAGTTGATTAGGGAGGAAATAGTGACAAATTATCTTCCAACAGATAACTTAAACGGATAGATAGATAGATAGATAGAATTTTTAATAATATTTTAAGATCGTCTTCGGTGTTCTCTGAAAGCTAACTTGCTCGCTGATACTCTAAAATTCCTTCGACCAACGCTGGCTCTTTATAGCCTGTGCTCTCTCCTAGAGGTGATTGTGTTATCTCGGCCACGCCCTCTTAGCGCCCGGCAATAACTCGCCACAACACCCTCAGGTAATTGTGTCCTTGCAACGGGGTTTGAAAGCGTTACGCTCCTGATAACAATCAGGCCATCCATTGCGCGATATCAGCTTATCCTTTCCTATCTCAGACATCTTTCGCAAACGTACGAGTCGGTAGTTGGAACATCTACCAACCCAGTTGATAATGCTTATCGCCTCTTAATCCCTCATGCAGATGAGTTATTAATTGTGTCATGGATATAATCGGCGACCTACCGATACTATGCCAACGTAGATTGAAAACGGGTAAGCTCGTATCTGATACGAGATTACGTTGCGATCCAGACCACTCGAGTCAACGAGTACTGCTCGCTCTGGGCGCATTGCCTACATCATGAATCCCTCAGTTACGTCATGCTAAGGTCAAGACTATTCTCCAGACCGGAACGTGCCTCTCCGAATCCTAGCCCGTTACAGGTAGGGGAGAAGAGTTCTCTGAATTGCATATGAGTATCAACCGCCGTGTGTGATTACCACACATGTCCCGCAGAGTATCCAGGTGTGAACGAAGTACCCACGCTTCGCGCGACCAACATGAACTCCCGCTAAAGAGCATGTTGCTGACCACTTGAATGTCATATGCATAGGTGTTATGCATATCGTAGATATGTATGCATCTTGTACCATAATTCAAGTATCATTATCGCTGCTAAGAGACAACCCCTAGCATCAACCCATTCTCCGGCCGCAGCAACATCCAGTGCTGTTAAATTGCATCGCTCCCATCGGAAATCCGGGCGGCGAGACAATGCGTCCGCAACCTGATTCTTGCCAGACGGGATGTGCTTGACCTCCCAGTCAAAATCCTGTAGCACTGTCAAGCTATCCATCTGACGTACGGTGAGGTGTGGTTGTGTGATGATCCAGCGCAAGGGTGCATGGTCCGTGTGTACCAACAATGGCTGCTCGGCTTCATGTAGGTTGAATTTCCAGTATAATATTGCATCTCGGATGCCCAATAGTTCTCTGTCATATGCAGGGTATCGCGTCTCCGCATCGTGTAACATACGGCTGAAAAAACCCAGTACCTTCTCTGTCTTATCTTGCACCTGGGAGAGCACCGCGCGCAATGGATATTGGCTAGCATCGACGTGCAGGCAGTATTTGGCTTCGGGGTCCGGTAAAGCAAGGACTGGAGCATTGCACGGTGCCATTTTGAGCGTGTCGAAAGCATGCTGGCACAGTCTATCCCAAGCGAATGGAGTGGGCCTGACTCTCCTCAGTTCTCCACGTCGCCACCCCACATCCCCTTTTCCTCGCAGAGGAGTGCCAATCGCGTACAACGGCATCGCAATGTGAGCGTAGTGTTCAATGAATTTTCTATAGTAACTGGTGAGGCCCAGGAAGCCTCTGACGTCCTTACTGTTCTCAGGTTGAGGCCAATCCATTACCGCACGAGTCTTATGCTCCTGGGCGTGGATGCCGTCCTTG
>Ga0307515_10019695_pt1 | contig 12113 bp, 5 predicted proteins | sample 17_EM_MG_FD_194513 | JGI IMG/M metagenome (GOLD analysis project Ga0307515, IMG submission 194513) | Populus trichocarpa ectomycorrhiza microbial communities from riparian zone in the Pacific Northwest, United States - 17_EM | ecosystem: Host-associated > Plants > Roots > Unclassified | place...
TAGAAGGTAAGGAAAATCATATCTTACTAATAAAGGCATAAAAGTTCAAAGAGATCCTAAACTTAAAGATAAAGGAGGCGTGCGATATAGAGCCTTTAGAGGTATAGAAATCTGGGCATTAAATCTAATAGGCATTAAGGCGTTTATTCTTAGGCTTTAAAGAAAGGGAAGACGTTAGGAGCTATAGGAATGTCCTTAATAGTTTATGTAAATAACTAGATATATTATATATATGGAGCTTATAACGGAAGTAATAAGAAGAGTTATTTTATTATTAAATAAGGGAAGCGAATTTACTATGTTTTTAAGACTAGTTAGATTCAATATTAGGGAACGTTTATTTATAGTTAATGCCGCATTATATATAAACCATGTTAGAAATAAGCTTCGGTTCTACGCTAACCGTAATTTAAGCTTAGTATCTCTTAGGTTTAGCTAGGGAAATTTTAGCTAGGTATATTTTATAGCCAAAATTCACCGGTTAAATATACTTTACAATTATAATAGCGTAAAGAGAATATATAATAAAAATAAAAACTACTTAGATAAATTATAATAAGGGGCTGAAAATTATAAGGCCTTTAGAAGAATATAGGAAAATCTAGTCCGTCTACTAGATAATAAAGGCTAATCCGCACTCTTCCAATCTTTAAATTTCTTAGTTAGCTATCTTAACACTAGTATAGGATCCTTACTATCGCCAAAATTTTTAGGGTTAACTAAGCTTTCTAGTTCTAATGCTAGGAGCTCTTCTCTCCCCTAGTAATCTAACTTACTGTTAAACGCTATATGCTAGTAAGCTAGAGGCCTTCTTTAAGTTAAGTTAGTCTTACCTTTAAGAAATAATATCTCTGGATTAACCTGTTCTATTTTCTAACTAGGCTCTATTACTTTAGCTATTAAATAAGACCTTATTGCCATAAGGGCTTATAGAGCGTTATCCTCCTTTCTATGTTCTTAGGCTGTAGTAATTTGTTTAAGCGCTTACTCTAACCTTTCTATGGCTGCTATAGTCCGTTTTAAGTATTCTTTATAACCGTTAACCCTTCTCTTAATTCTGTCTGTTTTTTATTATGTTTATAGTTAAAACTCCCAAAATTTGCATTGAATTTAGAGCCGTTCGTCTTAGAAGGATTTAATAGTAACACGCTCTCTAATAAGCTTTTCTTTAAGTGATTTTATATAGAGATAACTCTGGTATTACTTATAGTAGCACGGATTAGGCTTAGTAAACGGTTTAATAAAGCTCTAAGTAGAACTAATTTTAATTGCAGCTTCTCTTATATAAGTAGGGTTAGTAAAACAAATATCTAATAGTTCTTAAGATAAATAAGTTTAATCTATTAGGGTATTTGTTAAGTATCGGTAATTGGAATTATTTTTAAGCTCTATAGTGCTGTACGCAGTGGCAAGTAGCTATAAGTGTCTATTTATATTGCATTTGTTTATAAACATAACGTAAAATGGGTTTATATTCTCTTAGCCGGCATATTTAAATAGGTTTCCTAAGTAATAAGGAACTCTAGCGGCTATAGCTATATCTAAGAGGTAAGGAGGCTTGCGTCCTCTACGCTATCTTACTTATAGTTAGTAGCGTGTATATTTTATACAGTATAAGCGCCTAAGATATTTAGCTGCGGTATGGATATTATGTATATATAAGCCATACCAAAATGTTATATATTACATTTTGCCTTTAACTTTAGAAAATATAGCACGTTTTAATTTAAATGGAAGTAACTAATAAATTTTAAGGGACTTAGTAGAAGCGCTAGAGTGGAAACTTTACGCTATTTAGTTTTTGACTAGGCGCTTAATTTAACAATTAAGTAGCTTTAACTGGATTCCTAAATCTAACGCTGCTTAATCTAAAGTAATTAATTAGTAAGAACTATGCCCCTCTTTTACTATAGTTTAACAATAGTAGAAAATGGCTGCAAGTTTTTGTTCCCTAGTGTATATTACTTCTATTAGAGGTTTCTTAAAACTTGCAACTAATTAAAGATATTATCTAGTAATATTAAAGTAGGGAAGTGGCTCTAGCTCGAACTAATTGTTCTCTTTAGCTCTACTTTATAAACTATACTCTAAGTAGTTCCTCCTAAGTATCCTCTACTTAATGTTGTATTGCTTACTAAGTAATTGCTTTATATAAAGGTATTAATTCTAATCTATAGCGTGCTGCTTAACACCCTAAAACTGCTATATAATCTTAGCAGGATTCTTTAAAGCCATTAGTAATTAAGAAAATACTGTTAATATCTAAGATGGTTAAACAGCTTTCTTCTTAGCTTGCTTTAGTTTCCTAATCTACTTGTTTAAAACAAGCGGTTTAGGTTTTACGGTTTTATTTTAAGGTATAGTTATTCAATTAATTAGCCTTTAGGGGGAATACGGCCTTAAAACTTAATAGACCTAAGTCGCTAGACCTAGTCGTACTCTATTTAGTAGTGGCAATAGGCGCAATAACGTTTTATAGCTACGTTTACTATAACATAAAATACAAGTAGCAGATATATTTTACGCTGGCTGTATTAATATAAAAGTTGGGTAAGAATAGTTTAATATAGTTATAGTAAAGGTAAGAGGCTTAGGAAGAATAAGGAGATCTTCTAAAGACGTAATATAATAGCTAAGCGTTACAGATTTTCATTTCTTTGTTATAGAAGGGGGAAGTTAAGAAACCCTAAAAAATATTAAACGGAACCAAAAATCTGGTGAAATTTTGGCTAAAGTAAGGACAAAATACCCCGGCAGGATTCTAGATTTAAGTGTAAAAAGTTAGTTTTCTTAGCTAATAAGGGATTTTACTCTATAAGGAAGTGCAACCTATATGCTAAAAAAGCCTATAAATAATGGAAACCCCTAGGGGAAAATAGGCTATATAGGGTAAGAGTCCGTATAAGCGCGTATCTTAGTTAGTTTTCTTATCTAATAAGGGATTTAAATCCATAGGGGCGCGCAACCTATGCACTAAAAAAAGCCATGCACCATTTAAACCCTTATAGGAAAATTAAACTTTATAAGTTTTCTAAAGTACGCTTAGCCAATAAGAGAAATGGGATTCTAGCCTTTACGGACCTATTTCTGTATTCCTTACTAAAGGATATAAATAGGTAGCTAGAAAAGAGATTTTACGCTTAATAGTTTTTAGCTCCCAAAAACCGTGTAATTCTTAGTTAGGGAAGAAAATAGGAAAATAGAAATAATAGATTAATTTTAAAATCATATCTGAAATTACTAATTAGGATAAGTCTTGCCGATTTCTTAGTCTATATAAGATTATAGTTATAACAAAATTAATAGTATCTAGCTAAAATGGCATTAAATAATCCCCTAATATATAAGAGATACCTTAGTAATAAAGGTAATCCAATTTATAACCTAGATTACGGTTAAGCCAACTAACTAATTTAGTTATTTATATTTTAACTAGAGAGATCTAATAACTTCATAAGGCGAAGTAGTAGTATTACAATAATATTATAATAAGCTTGGATATAATGTAAAGAAAACTTAATATTAATTAAAACTATATTAAAGAAGGGTCTACTATAAGCGGTAATAATTTTATCCTCCAAAGGTAAACCTTTTTAACGAGTACTATAGTATTAAAGGGCTTATATAGCAAAAGTTATTTAAAGTTACTTACGAGAGGAGTTGGTGTATATATAATTTAAGTATTTATTTAGGAGGCGTCTTTAAAGGGATAGGGGAGAAATTGGAATATAGTTCTAGTAAGTATTAGTGCGAAGTAAATAATGCGAAAATACTAAATATAGGAGTAAAGAAATACAAGATTTTATAACTTAGAAAGCTTAATTGGTTTCCTATATAAGAAGTCCTAGGGGCTTTACAATAACCTCTTGTATTAAAAGCTTTATAATCTTAGCAATAATAAGAAGTCTAGTTACGCGCCCTTTTAGTCCCTTCCTACTATATTGGAATAGATATATAACGGTGTTAGATAAAGTAGAGAATAATATAAAAAGTTTTCTGCAAACAAATTAAAGGCTACGCTTTAGCTCTCTATATATATACTTATAGGTAGCTTTATCCTAAATATGTATAAGGGAAGCCGGGGGAAACCTACAAAAATTTCACTAAAAGGACTCTTAAGTAAGTACTTTAACTCCTTAATATATAGGTCCATAAGTACTATATACTTAAACATAAAAAGGGGGCGCTAAGATAGTATAGTTGCGGCTTTATCTTTAGATTTAACTTTAAGTTTAATAAAAAACTAATTAAGCCTAGGGGTATTTATATAAATTTTGTTTCCGGAGGCATCTCTAATAGAGTATAAAAATTTATTTAGTAATAGGTCAATAGTTTCTGCTATTTTTATAAGTTTGCTATACGTTAAGCTAAGAGAGACTAAGGTGGGGATAGTAGAACGTTCTCTAAGTCTTTTACTAACTCTTATTAAACCTCTCTTTTACACTTATATTCCGCACTTACAAATTCCTATATAAGAGCTTACGCGGAGACCTAGACCTTCTATTATACCTTAGTAACTCTATAATTTTACTCCCGCTTAATCTACTAATATCAGTGCTATTAACCCAAGCTTCTACGCGGTTATTTTGGCTTAATTCGTTAATAGGAACAGCAGTAATTAATAATTTATTGCTATTACTTCTATACAGCGTCTTTACATTATTATCGATTATCTCTTATTCTAAATCACTATTCCTAGATAATTTAAGGCTTTTAGTAGATTGGCGATCTAGGATATTATCTTTAGGACGATAGTATATAGTGATTATTTCTTAAGCACTGCCTAACGACCTATAGGTTATATTAGCAATATCTTTATTAGAACTTAAAGTAATATATATAATGCCTAATATTATAGAGATAATAATAAACTGTAATATTGAAGAATTAGATATAAAAGTGAAAGTAAGATGATTTAATAGTATGGGAGAACTAGGCATATGACCTTTATATTTCATTTTCTTCTTAGGGCGGAGTTATAGTAGAGATAATAGGGAGAGGTAGAGTATATTAGCTGCCCCTTGCCACATTATATGGAGTCTGCTGTAAAAATTTTAATAGCTATACTTACGTCTTAGTTTACGTATTATTTACGTTTAAGACTATAGGCGCCTAGACTAATCTAATAATATCTGTTTAAGATAAAGGAGGTAGTGTTAGGAGAAGCTATTAGCTAAGCTATTACTAAATATAAATGGCTTACTAAGGCGTGTTATCTCAAACCTAATAAGTATCTTATAATCCATTATATCAATATATAGTTACACTATTTTCAGCTATTCCCTACCTAGATACTCTATGCTAGCGATATATAATGGACACCAAATGCCCCTATAGGGCCTAGACGCATTTATATAAATGTATAAGTTAAAACCAGAAGATTCTTCTAGACGTATTATGTTAGGAGCTTCTATAAGGGATGCTTTTGCCTAAGACTATACAATGTAAGTAAAAGCAATGCTACTCTCTAAGCGCTCTACTATACTTTTTAAAGGATACAGCCTTAGTAAGAGAGTTAGAATTTAAGGCTATAATATATCTAGCTAACCTAAACACCTATTGTTATTAGATGTTATAAGGAAACCCCTATTTTTAAATGCCCCTAGCGGCAAACAGTCTATGCTACTAGGGTAGAAATAGCTCACTTTTAGGGCGTAGTATAACTAGCTTCGGAGCTCTGTCTATGTAATTAGTCTTGTAAGTAATAGTATAAATAAAGTAGCTGCTCTACTTATTTTAGGTCTATAACGCTTACCACTCTTTAATTTATTAGACTTCTTCTATCTACCCATATTAGCTCTTAGACCCCTATTAATACACTACTAACTATATCTTATAGAACTAAGGAACACTTATAGCTTTCTAAACTTAAATAGGAATAAATGCCTTCTATACCTACCCTAATATCTAAGGAGGTTAATCTTTACGAAAACGACTATAATTAAGAGGGTGATACTTAAGAGGATCTAGAGTTATACCTCGCGAGGTTCTATCCTATAGAAGATTATAGCAAGACTAAGAAAAGCTTATCTAAGTTAATGGTGGACGATAGTAAGGCTAAGACAAGCTTGTTTAAGCTAATTAAGGACCGCATCAAAGCCAGAATAGGCTTACTAGATACCGTTATAGACTTTAAATATATTTTACTAGTGCCTAAAGGTATATTCCTAAAATACCTATATATTATTTTGTGATGCTAATAGTTTAGTAGAGAATAGTTTAGCTATTTTTGCAACCCCCCTTAAATATATACCTCCTTTATGTAAGGTAGTAACAATTTGCAATTCTAAGGTCTTAAGCCGGAAACTAAAGTATCTCATGTTATGGTTTCTAAATTATTACTCTTCTAATAACTTAACTGGTCTTAGAAATAATAAATATAAATTATCTATATCTATATATGGTCCTTTATAAATAGTAAACTAATACCCTACCTAGATATTACCTAAGGCTCTACACTACGATAATCTTATATTATACTATACTGGAAATCCGGATCTTCTTAAACGTTATACTAAGATATTTAAACTACTAGAAGATATTATTAAAACGATAGATAAGCGTAATAGATAAAGATATACAGGAAAACTATTAGATAGTCCACCAGAAGAGTTATTAGGGAGAAGAGTATATAAGAGAAAGGCGGATCACCTCTAAGAAGCTAAAGGAATAAGGAATTTCTTATAAGGAAAGCTGTTTACAATTACACTCTTATCTTTTAATATTCCGTTTAGAATTACCGCGTTAATTAGATTTCCTTAACTTATTCTTTATACGTTATAGCTTAATTATAGTTTATTTTTATTTAAGAGTTTCCAAATTTTAAGAATATCTCGTTATTAATAATTTGCTTATAGCTATCTCTTTTAGTTAAAAGCCGGTATTAATAAGATGTATATCTTACTTATATAAACAAACGGCCTTCCTAATCGCACTCTTAAACGTTAAAGTTCCACAAACTACGCTACTATTAGAAAGGGAAGAGAATTAGCAAATATATACCTACTAGAGATTGCCATATTTCTAGCCTCTGCTAATTACTTACTTTTAATATACTACGATAGATTAAGCGGCTAATTAGTCCTAAGAAGACAATTTTATACTAGTCCTTTCACTACCTAACTAATAGCTGCTAACCCTTAAGTTATATCTAGAATATAGAGGACAAGTGTAAAAATCAGCCGGCGATTTAACTTAAGCAACTTATGTAGAAACTTAATAGCCCAAACTTCTTAATCTGCTAAAGTAATTAGAAGCTTAATATGGACTTAGAAAGAATTAAAATCATACTTACCGTCTTTAAAAACTATACTAACGTAACCCTATAAATATGGGCACTTTAGTTATTATAAGCCTGCAAGAGATACCTAATAGAGAGGAGATGAGTAGTAATACTAACACTACTCGTAATAAAAAGGACTTTGTTAAACCCATTTAAAGTTTATATTCCTCCGTATAGGCCGTCTATAATTATAGAAGATTTGCTTTAGGATATAGTTAGAGTGTTACTAAAACCTTTATATTGTTGTATTAAGAGGATAATACTAGTGCTAGTGTTATTTGGGACTTTAAAGGACTATATAATGGAATATAAATATGCCTAAAGAAACCCGCCGTGGAGACGAGTAACGCCTAAAAGTGTTATATATATATACTAACTAAGTAAGATTTTCTATAGCTTTTTAAGAGTAATAAATAGCCGTATAGCTTAGGTATCGTCACTCTAATATAGAAAGCCCTTTAAAGAAATTCTGCCTACTAGACCTAAGCCGAAGTTTTAATATACTAGAAGAATAAGCTAGACGGTATAGTATAAAAGCTATAGTTTAGAACTAATTAAGAGATATATTATCGCTTAAGCCCTAGTTAGTCCGATGTAGATCTATAGTATACCTATAAGTGCCAATATAAGTATTAAATATAATTTTAGGAAGATCTTATATATATAGCGGCGAAGGTAGAGGATTAAAAGTATACTAAGTAAAGTAAAAAGAAAGATTAGTTGGAATTGCTTTAGTATAAGAGAAAGTTAAGGATATAGACGTAATAAACTAAAATATGTAAAGTTGAAGTAGGAGAGCTTAAGAGGTTAATAATCCCGTAAAGTAGGCCTTAAACTATATAAATATGGCCAATCTAGCGGTGTAGGAGACTTAATTGGCTTAAGTTAAGCTATAATACTTTATTACTAAATAGGCTAGTTCTACCGCCTAGGTATAATGGTATTATATTAATAATAAAAAGAGAGCTATAACGTTTCGCGAATTTAGTGCTACTTAAGACTTTAAGAACGCTAATAATAAGATTTACTATAATATAGAGAAGAATATATAACGTTATAAGTACACTTAGATCTGAACTTCCTTTTTGTCGCTTAGTAATTAATATATAAATAAGTTTTTTGCAAAAAAAAAAAGAGACAAGTCTACGTCTTGGGGCGTTAATAAGATACGAAAGTTTTAGCGTAAGAGCCCCTAGGGTAGCAGTAAAAGAGATAAGATAGATAAAAATTAATTACATAGTTGTTCTATCGTACTAATTATTGTAGGCAGGTCTTATATTTTATACCATTGCTATTAACAGCTAAGGTTTAGCTTTATTACGAAATTGTGGATTTAGACGGTAGCTAGGTTTTAGGAATGCGAATATAAGATTAAATAAATCGTCTTACCGCGATCCCTAAATGCGGAAAATGCCTTTTAAGTTTAACTTACATTTTCTGCTTTAGCTAAAAGCTTAAATCCCCGTTTCCTAGCGCAGATTATTAGCTATAAAAACTAATAGTTGCTTTAGTTATTAATTTAATAAGGTAATATAAGATATAGGGTTTTACTTTATCCCCAAGTTTTACTTAATTTAAATATTAAAATTCGCTAAAACGCTAATTTGGTAAATCGGGAGGCGGTCTACTAATGTAGGTAAAACTTAGGCCTTAAGCTGTGTTTTATATTACACTATAACCTTAAAGGCCGCGCGCACCCTAAGATTTAGGTGGTCCGTTTATACGACGCCCCTTATTACGCGCGTTAACTATTATACAGCCTAGATAATTAGTAGCTTAGCAAATCCGCTAGGATGCTAGAGTTAGGCCTAAAGATCTCCTTAGCTATAAAGAGTAAGACTAAAGAAATGAATTAGAATACTATAAAGACTACTACCTACGCTTATTAACTACTATATTTATTTATCTACTATTGCGTAGATTTATTAATTTATTAGTTACTATTCTCCGCTTACTATTATAACTACCTAGGTTATAAAGAAGCTTTTTAACTGTTAAAAGGGTAGAATTAATAAGAAATGCTATAAGCTCTAGAAGAGAGTCCCTAGAATAAAGATTAGCCTTATTATTAAGGATATAAGCGGTCGTTAGTATATATACCGCTCCTTTAAGGACTATAATTACCTATCTATAGAATACTTAGTTTAGCTTCCTTTTGTCTAGATTAAATTATGCTAATAAAGAGGTAATAGCAACGGGGCAATCTGGTTAACTATTTCCTATTTAACTTTTAGATTATAAGAGAGCTTTAAGATATAGGGGGTCTTATATATAGGGATGATGATTTAATCGCGGTCTAATCCGTAATAGTAGAGTTTTAAACCTAGCTAGCTTCCTTCTAACCACGCTATAAGAATAATTATATTCCCTTTAAAGGTTATATTAATAATATTAAAACTCCCGTCTTCTCTAATGCTATCTTCGTCCTAATAATAAGCAACTTTCCGCTAGACCCTTTTTATAAAGATAATAACGCCGAGGAAGATAACTAGGAGCTAGATAAGAATAACTTTAAGAACTCTAAGGATAATAAAGAATACGTTTATCTGGAAGCTATTAAAGAAAAGGATAACCCTAGAGAGGGAGTATTATCTATAAACTCTATTCCTAAGTAGATGAACACTAGGCCTTAGAAGAGACGCCGCTAGCTCTAAAACTCTAACTACTAGGACCCTATTTAGAAAGTGAGTTCCTTTTAAAGAAATAACTCGCCTTAAAGGATTGCAATGCCTTATAGAGTAGGTATGCCTTAAAAGGGCAGCCCCCCTAAAAGCGGATTATATTAAGTAGATTCTTTATATCTAGCGAATAGAGTTATAAGGACTGGGCCATAAGAGCGATTTATTAGCTATAGCCCCTATAGAATGCCTATAAAAGCTATACTTCTAACTAGGTTAAGGAATAAGGATTTATATAGGGCCTCTTTATTTAAATCTATATAGTAGGTTCCGCTACCTTTAACCTTTAATAGGAAGACTTATAGTAGACAGTTCTAAAACATATAATCTTTTCTATAATTTTATAAATCTATATTTCTTCCTTTAGTATTTTTTTATCGGGTCTTATTAAACTTTCTTTACTAGTATTTTGATTGTGCGTAGTCTTCTAATTTTTCATATTATAAACTTTACTTATACTATTAAACTTACAAATCTCAAGTTTAACTTATAAATTGAATGCGATAAGTAGTTTATTTAATTTATTTCGCAGTTTTTGGAGGTATAGGAACCTCTAGATAGGAATAATAGTAACCTATATAGGCTAGCCCGCTATTTTAGATCTAATTGGCGTAAGTATTTACCTAGGTCTAAATGGACTACTAGGAACCTTAACCTTTAAAGGTATAAAAATCTTAATCCTTAGAATTATAGGATCCCTAACTTTAAACCCCCTAGCTACTAAATTCTTATAATCTTTACTTAATCCTACTTTACGGGTTACTACTAGTAGCGATGCTAGCTGTGTCTCTACTTAAGGTTTTAGTAGCTTTTTCTTAAGCATTAGTGCTATTTTTAGTGCTTTTAATAAGAATAAAGTGGGATTTCTAATAATACTTTCCATTTATTAAACTGCGAGGTTGGCCTTAGGCGCTGCTTTACTGTACATTATACGTAGCTTATTTAGTTTCTAAGGAGGCTTAGATAGGTCTTCCCTATTATCCTACCTATAAAGTAACTTAAAAGGTATCTTTTGTTTAATTCGCCTTATGGGAACTATAGTCCCCCTAAAATTTGCCTCTATAGCCTCTATAGCCTCATCCTCTATAAGATCTACGTTTTTACTAGTATCTAAATATATACGTTTTATAATAAGTCTAATAGTATCTTTAGTAAAAGCTTTTATATCCGAATCCTTTCCGAAATAGCAGCATGCGTTATTTTTATATAGTAACTTAAGCTGGCTATAATTGTCGTAAGTAACTTTTTAGAGAGTTTTACCACTATTAGTATATATAGTGCAGCTTTGTTTACCATAGTATTCTTAGCAATATTATATAAATTTCTTAAGTAGGAGCTTATTATCTTTTAGAATATTAATCTAAACACTCCTAAAACCGCCAAAGAAAAGGAGCAAAAAGATCGAGATATAGTTATTAGGTAATCTATTAGCAAAAATAATATTTCTAATATCCCTTAAATCTTAATAATATTCTAATTCTATATCTTCTTTAAGACGTCTTAATGCTACCATTACTATATTATCTAATATTTTGCTATTAAGCATTAATAGCTTAATGCGGTGTTAGGCGGTTCTCTGTTTTACATAAGCTACATTAGCGCTAATTAATAGGTCCTTTTTTTAGGTATTAAGTACCTTATTTTAATATCTTAAGGTCCTTATTTCCTTAGCAGCATTCTTAACCTTTTATTTCTCTCTTTTAATATTATCTTGCTTACTTTATAGTTGCACCTATACTATCTAAAGCTCCTCTTCTTTACTCTAAAGCTAGGCCTACGCTGCTTCTCTCTCTTAAGCTAGATTTACGTTTAAGAGGTTAAGTTTGCCTTATATATAATCTTTCTCTACTTAGAGTTGCTTAACTACGCCCTCTAATCTTAGTTTATGCAGCAGTCCAGCTTCCGTTACTTTTATTTATAATTATAATTTACTTTCTAGATCTACCTTATATAGTTTTAGTGCATTTACCTTAGCCTCTAGGGCTTTAATTTAATCTTCTGTATTATATACCGCTATATTCGGTTCTAAGTTAAAGTAATTTCTAAAGAAATCGTTATTATCTTCCAAATTTAACGGTTGGACCTCTTTATGCTACCGCTTAAGATTTTATATTTTATACTAAAGCTTTTAAATCTTTATCTTATTAGCTTAG
>Ga0307515_10019696_pt1 | contig 12112 bp, 6 predicted proteins | sample 17_EM_MG_FD_194513 | JGI IMG/M metagenome (GOLD analysis project Ga0307515, IMG submission 194513) | Populus trichocarpa ectomycorrhiza microbial communities from riparian zone in the Pacific Northwest, United States - 17_EM | ecosystem: Host-associated > Plants > Roots > Unclassified | place...
AGAAGAGATAAATATTCAGAATATAAATTGATGTTTCGTTTCCATGATCAGTTCTGATTTCTGTAGGTGGATGTGTGCTTGTGACCAAGGTTTGTTCTCTTGATAATTTTCTGATTTTATTAAATTTTGTTTGATAGTTTTCTGTTTTCTTTTGCTTTAGCCTAGATAACGTCCAAACCCCCCCAAATTGCATATCATCTAGCATAAAAATCTGACTGGAATCTTCCTCGTAGGATCGACCCCTTGCTTGCTCTATACTATCTTGTGTGTTGTGTTTGAAGCTAGGGTAATTAATTTGTGCGACCGCGACATCGCAACACACAACAACCACCATCCTTCATTTCTCTTGCCAAACACACCACTATCTCTCTCAGGCCAATCCATTTCCATTTTATCTCTATCACTTTTGTGTTGAATAATTTTGTTGTATAACTTGAAATTAGAAACTATCAAGGCCATAAATCTATTTCATGATTTTCATATACATTACCTTATTAATTTAGTTCCTTCCCCCATAGTCATCTAGCATTTTTTAAAATATAATCCATATCCCTCAACACTACCTTAAACATAGGTTGTTGTTGTCTTTAAAAAGAAATATTTTATGTAATACCCTCCCCTTATAAAAGGCGACTTACACACGCGTAATTCTAAAAATTATTAATTTCATAAAGATAAGAGACACGGCACAAACAATTGCTACAATAAAAAAAAAAAAAGGTAAGGGGTTTGATCAATAAGGGTTAACTATAACAGTTTGTAAAGAGAGAGTCTAAGCCTAAGCCTAAGAAAAGAAAATTGAAGGCCTACATAGCTTATAAAGTGTTGTTTGAGATCAATATGGTCACGAGGCTCTCTAGTTAGGAGAGAGAGACTCATGTAAAATAGATGTTTCTCATCTTTCATATCCATTGACACAAGCCTATTATATTAACATTCGAGGATAGAGAGGATATGAGATTTATATAAATAAAATTAGTCATTAAATTAATTATAAAAGACTGTAATTGAAAAAAAAAATTAAGAACAAAAAATTTATTGAGGATTGCTATAGTAAAAAAAAAATGATATAGATATTTTAGCATGTTTGTAATATATCTTAATATCTCATTAAAAAATATTAAGGATGGCAAAAATGGTGTAGATATTTTAGTATGTTTTGTAATATATCTTAATATCTCATGGTAAAAAAATATAGATATTTTATTATGTTTTGTAATATATTTTAATATCTCATTATAGGGGGTGCATTTTATACGAAGCCCGTATATTATTTTCAAAATGTCGGATATCACCTTCCTTGTTTTAAATTTGTTGGCTTCATAAAGGGTTGCGTGCTTCTCACTCTCCCACGCATGCATTTTCTGCTTTACTTCTTCTTCAGTGGTCTACATATAACTTTAAATTTTGAAGGGAAACAAATTCACCAATAATATTTGCTTAATAACTTAACGATTATCATTAAAAAAATAATTTCTTGTATAATATTCTCATAATTATCAATATTCTCATAATTATCAATAATTATCAAAACATACTAAAAAAGAACCATGCATACAAAAATTAGAGAAGATAAATATTTGGAAAAACCTTTCATTTATTCTACAAAGTAGTCTACATTAAGCAACTGTTGCTCCAACTTGATAATAATACATGGAAAACAGCCTCTCTTTTTCCTGCTCTTTTCAAAGAAACGAATGGAGTAACACATGCATCGATCGATCAAGCTAACATATGTACAACCTCATATTATTTTAAATAGATCCGCTCCTCTCTCATCTAAAAAACTAGCAAGGAATCCTTGATATCATAGTTCATCTTCTCCAAGTTTGGCTGCACGGCAAATTGAATCATTGGCGGAGGACCACAAGCCAAAGCCAGAGTATCATCTGATCCTTCTGGCACATGCTCTCGCAGGATACTCTCGGTAACGAACCCAACACTGTATTGCCATCCTTCCTTAATAGATTCTTGAATAACATGCCACACCTTTAATCTCTCATGTTCCTTAGCCCAAGAATCAAGTTCGTCCCTCAACAAAATATCGTCCTCAGTGCGGTTCGCATAGACCAAATACATTTCAGTATCGTCTTCTGGATCTTTTAAAATGGCTTGAATCAGTTGATAGATTGGTGTGATTCCTGTCCCACCAGCCAACATGGTCAGTTTCTTGGCAAACTTGGGCTTGTCACGAACCAAAAACTTACCACGACCAACATATTCAATGTGACCCAATGGACCCTTCACGTCTATCACAGACCCCAGTGATAGTGAGTTAAGGTACTGTGACATTTGCCCTCCATTAGGGAACTTTGGATGCACGCCTTTGAAATAAACCTTGATCACAAGATCAAAGTACCCCACCACGTCGACGGTGCTAGCTGGCGTATAAGCTCGCATGCACAACTTATCATTAACAGTAGCACATAAGAATATGTGCTTCCCCACTGGCAATCCCAGCACCTGATCCTCTGATGGCAATGCAAATCGAAAGAGACGCACATCATGAGAGAGAATTTCCTTTTTTATAAGCTTGCATGGGATTTTTTCACGTGGAACAAGAGCAACATTTCTTATTGAGGCAATTTCTTTGATAGGAGCCAAATGTACTGAGTTATTAGGAGAGGAAGCGTTTGAATCAGATGTGTAAGCTGATGAACTAACCAACTCTCCGATCCGATGATCCTCAAGCATTTTCTTGGCTTTATCAGAGTGTATAGCATCAAATTCTTCAGTGCAATCAGTACCGGCATTGATTAAAATGCTGTCAGTGCCACCGGGATGGTCTTTAAGGAAGCGAGTGCAATCATAGACGTGACCATGAACAATTATCCATGCCGAATCAGCCGAATTATGTTTCTTGACTTCAGCCATTGAAAAAGTTTTTGAAGAAGTATTCATGAAGGGTGTTGAAACACTTTTCTTCAGAGCTTGGATATTCTCCAATGATTTCTCTAGGTGCCTTTGCTTGGCCATCCACCCACCGGACTGGTTGCCTGGCACGGTGGGGTGCTCAAAAACAATCCCTATCTCACCCTTGTGACGTTTGCAGACATTTGTTTTTACCCGGAACCAGCAGTTGTTCATCATTCCCTGTTCATGATGGTACCATATTTAAAAACAAATTAGGCAACTGACTAAAATTGTATGTGTATATATATATAGTCTAAGAACATTACGAGAAACTATAATTTAAAAAGAGAGTTTTATACGGTGCAGAGTTTTTCATGGTCAATACTGGTTTTCAATTACACCTCAAAATTTTCAGGGAGTGTAAATTTTATTTTTCACATTACTAAAGCAGGTAGAATATAGGGCATTAATATATATTCAATTTCATATAAGAAATTAATTAATTACTCTTTTAAATGTGAGTGTAAAAAAATAAACCTTACCTTGTTTAGGTTAGCCAACGAGTATTTTTTATATAAAAAAAAGAAAGTTAAAAACAAATCACGTTGACTATTCAGCCTAAATAAAGATGAAGTTGGTGGGTGGGTTACTATATTTGAACATGTCCTAGTCCTATAATGAAAGTGACATGTGGGTCTTAAGAGCACACATCAGAGAATTAGACTGTATAGAATTAGACTCCGAAGCTAAAGGCACCGATCAGAGGTATATTCAGGTCACTTGGGCAGGAAATTCAAGCTGTAAATTAAAACATTGGTTGAAAGTTGACGATTTTGATAAAAGGACATGCATACATACCATGATATTCCAATTGAGCTTCTCCGGCTGAGTATTAAGGGTTTCGTCCCAGGCCCGGACGGCAATCTCTTTGGCTCCGAGGAGCTCTAGCACCTCCACCTCCAGGGACCAGAAGCACCAACACCAGTATTTGCCGTACTTGTTGGGCTTCTCTTCATGGTCCAAGCTGCAGACTTGCCACGTTTCTCCACCATCCAGAGTCACCTCTACGCGCGTCACTTTTTTCCCACCACCTTCATTTTAACAGAGACAGAAAAAAGCACGTAAGACGAAAGATTACTTTCAGCTCAAGAGGGCTCTACCTAAAAGAGGAATTCATCCGATTTGATATATCTATATCTTTTTAAAAGAAAAGAAAAACAAATCACCAGAATATGCGTAACCCCTCAGCGTGTACGGGCTCTGAGTTGTCCATGAGTTAATTGGCAGTATCTCTTCATGACTCGGCGTCGTTATCACCGAGTTTATATTCAGCTCATTGATGATATACTCCGGCTTGTACCACCAGGCTACACATTATAAAACAACAAATATATATTAGCATTTTACTTTATTTACATTCCTCAATTTTGACGATAATACTACGATATATATGCTATATATTTATATGGAATGGAGTAATCTAGTAAATAGTTGCATAGTACCTTCGGCATTGGCTAGCTCTGCATCAACATGAGAGGGCAGTACTCTGTTGTCCATGTAGTGGTAATAATTATCTGACTCTACACTGGTAACAATTATTCTCTTTAACCATTTCACCATACGCCCACCAATAAAACCTGGTATGATCATTCTCACTGGAAACCCATGGTCCGGGGCCAAAGGCTCACCGTTTTGCATATAGGCTAAAATAATATCTCGAGATGGATCCATAGCGAACTCTATCTTGATACTGGTCCCGTACTTGGACCCACCGCCACCTGGCAGATCCTCAGCACCTTCAAAACAAACATTGAGGGCCCCTTTTTTACGGCTATAGATCCCACACTTCTTGAGCAGCAAATGCAATGGTACACCACGCCACACTGAAGTAGACACCCCGGCAGAACCCCAGTTGAAGCCAATTGTCTGTTTCACCATGTTTTGCTCTTTGCGTCTGTTACCTGCGCAAACTAGAGTAACAGGTAGTTCACGGGCTGGGAATTCATTGACTAGCTTATCCATGGTGAAACGGGCTGGCCTTTTAACCAGACCACAAACCTCAACTGTCCAGTCTTGCCATGTGGCCTTTGGGACAGGACCATGGTTACGAACATAGTGAAGGGGGACCGGTGTAATGAACCCGTGGTGCATGAGACGAGCCAATGGCGGTTCAGAGTTAAAGGGATGTTTCCCTGTAAGACGGACCATGGAAGGGTTGCGTTCGATCCAGTTGTCACCAGTTCCTTCATCTCGTGAATCAATAACCGACGGCTCTAATTCACTGTTGGTTTTGCGGATCAGATCCTTATAATCAGCTTCATCGTCACTTGAACGATCTTCTTCCTCCAATGTTGGGACTGGTTTCTGGTCGGAGCGAGTGAAGTCCTGGTTCGAGAAGTTGAAGGTTCTAACCGGAGAGTTGGGCTGGTGGGTTGGAACGGATTTGAAGGAACGAACCACCCCGTTTAGATTGGGCTCGAGGTGGAATTGGCGGTTGTCGACGGAAGCCGCCATTAGAAGCGCCTAAAAAGAAAGAAAGAAAAGGAAATAAAAAGAAAGAGAGATTTTTTTTTTTTTCCTTTTTCCTATCTATATGATCCTTCTGCGAAATTGAGGTTGCATGTGGTTACGATTTATATAGGCCTCGTTGGGGCTTGGGTGGAAATCAAAGACAAAATAACAGTAGCTAGTGACGTTGCTTTTGTTGTTCTTTTCTTTTTTATTCTATAATAAAGTGGGTAATATTGATAGTTATTTACTTTAGTGAGGAAAAAAAAAAGGAAAATAAATCTGGTGGTGTCGGCTATGGGAATTGAGCTAGCTGTGGTTCGAGTGGTGGATATGGACTGAGAGACCATGGCTTTGAGAGCCATACGTACAGTAGTATAAAGGGACATCCACAGGGATCGAAACTGATATCCTCCCATACTTCCCGTCTGTGTAGTCTTCAGATATTTTTACTTTCGTGCTGCTTTTTTTATTTTTCGGTACTGTTAACCACAACTTCAGCCCGTGAAAGATGTTACTATTTCATTTATAAAAACTATTTTAATAAATACAATCAAGTGAATTCTTCAATATTTCAACTCCCAAATATTGGTAAAATATCAAGTTTTGGTTTCGATGATTGAAGAAAAAATATCAAATCTAGAAGTCTTAAAATATAATGAAGACACTATGGAAAATATTAGTTACTATAACCTCAATTTCATTAACCAAAATAAAGTGAGGCAATTGATTTCTTGGTTGAGAAAATGTATTCAAATTTGATCAAATCAAATCAATCTCTCCAGTTTTATTTTTTTATTAATTTATTTATTTAAAGGGAATAAATTTTTTATTTTTATTTTTCTATTCATTATTAATACGGTTTTCTATAGTTTTTCTATATAAAGGGTTAATAGCTTTTGACAAGTAAAGAAATAAATAAATAAAATTCAGTATTTTAAGAGTCTTCAAATAGTTATGGTGTTCTTAGTATTTAAGGGATTTGATATGTAACAAACTCGGTTATTATTCACTACCGTCTATATTAGTTGGTATTAGATCTTACAAATTATTAGTAGTTTTGGTTTGAGGTTGTAGAGGATTTATATCAGAGTTCAATGTTCTTGGCTTGTGTGCTGTTGGATAACCATGGTTGGACAAGGTTGCAAAATACGATGTAATTGTGTAAGAGGTGATGAAGAGGTTCTCTATTAGAAAACAGATATTTAGAAACTAATGTGTTGTCATTATTTGCATTGATTGCTAATATTAAAAATCATAGTGGTGGAACCCACGATAAAATGACCTGCACAAAGGTATTGTATTAGAGATTCACAATGGGAATGACCTGTACAAAGGTGTTGTGTTAATTAAGGATCCATGATATGGTGACCTACACACAAAGAATGTTTATTGGAGCGGTTGTTAACTAAGATCTAAATTTGAGGACGAGTTTCTTCTAACTCGAGGAGACTAATGGGGGAGATGTTTTTAGAAAAATATATATTTTTCTAAATTAATTTTATTTTTTTTCTATTTATACTTTTCTATTCAGTATCTTTATAGTTTTTTTTTTAATTTCATCCCTAGACATTTTATTTCAATTAGTTTTTTTAATCCAAGTTAGTTTACATTCTTTTTATTGTTTTTTTTTGTGTTTTACCTTTTTTTTATTTTTTTTTTGTCCCTTGTCCTTTTATTTCTTTTAATTTTTTTTATTCGGTTTTGGTCCTCATTGTTTTATTGATTTTATTTTTTAATTTTTTCCCTCAATATTTTATTTCATTTATTTTTTTTATTAAATTTTGGTCCTCATTCTTTTAATTGCTCCCTTTTTTATCATTTTCTTAATTTTTTTTTTCAATTTAGTCTCTCAATATTTTACTTTTTATCCAATTTTGGTCCTCATTCTTTTAATTGCTCTTTTTTAATCTTTTTTTTTCAATTTTGTCCCTCATTATTTTATTTCAATTATTTTTTAATCCAATTTTGGTCCTCATTCTTTTAATTTCTCTTTTTCTTTTTTATCCTTTTCTTATTTTTAGGTTATCCCAAGTCGTGGGTTAGTCAAGTTAACTCAAGTTGTTTTGGTTTTTTTTTTCAATTTCTATTTTGACATTAGGCTATTGGGTCTTGAGTTTTATGATTTTTTTATGCTTTTTCTTTCTATGGGGTTGTCCTAAATTGCAAGTTAGTCAAGTTAACTCAGGGTGAACTATGGTTTTTTTCAATGTTTTTCTATTTACTTAAATTCAATCCTTTTTTCTAGGTTATATTTTTTAAAAATATTTTTTTTTATCTTGATCTCATGTTGCAAGTGGCAGGTTAATAGAGTGAGCCCGAGTTGACTTGAGTTTTTTTATCGACGTTTTTTTTTTAATTTTATCATTTAAAATTAGGTTATTGGGTCTTGAGCTTTGTGGTTTTTTTTTGCTTTCCATTTTATGAGATATCTCAATATCATATACCACATGTTTGTCAAATTAACCTGAATTGACTCATGTTATCATCGCCTATATATCTTTTTTTTTATGTTAAATAAAATTAACTCGACTCACTGCGTAGTGTGGGTAAAAAAATCTAGTCTTAACTATTTTCCAACTACTTTTGTTCTTTTATATAATTGAAATATGTACATGTTAGCATGTGTGTTCCTTAGCTAACCTAATGATTGTACATGGCGTTGACTTTATATATGTAGATATTGTTTTTATTTTTGATATTTAATTGAGTTTAATTTATGAGTTTAGATTAAATATAAAGTTATCGGGAAAAAAGTGTTTTATGAAAAGATGATAAAGTTACTATAATTATAAAATTTATAATTTCTATATGGAGAGATTACTTTTGTCTATATAAAAGCTTTTGTGATAGTTATGTAAATGATCCTTAGATTTTAAAATCATTAAGTTATCTTATATAAAAACTGTTATGATTTGATCCTAAATACATATGACTTTAATCAAAGGTAACAAATGAGTAGACATTGGGTATCTCAGAAACTATATATAAAAATATTTGAGTGATAAAAAAAGAATTTATTTATCTAAGGTAAATTGAAAAAAATGTTTCAAATTTACTCCAATTAGTTGATATTTATGAAATCCTTGTGTAAGGTAGAATTAGATTTGTGAAGAATTTTAAATATTATTTAAAGAATCAATGACTAACATATAAAGAAATGATTTGAAAAGGTAGACACACATTATACTCAAATATTTAAATTAAAACATTACATTGATAAACCAATTACTGAAATATTAAGTCAACTCACAAATGTTTTTTTTCTAATATTTAGGAGATTATGACAGGTTGCTAGATATTGCATTTGACTTTCAAATATAAATTAATTAATCATTCAAATATAAATTAATCAATTATCAAATTAATAATAAATTAATTTTTTTAATTTATCTATTTTTTTAATTAAAATTATGATTTATACTTGAATCCACCTATTAAGAAACAGAAACTAATAGGTTAAACTTTAAAATATGCCTAAATTGTTATTACTTTGTCATTAATATTATTCTATATGAGGAGTCGGACAATGATAATTCATTTATTTGTTCAAGTAGAATATTACGTCTAAAAACAAATAAATTAATCCATATATTTGTGAGGTCATTGAAGTAGAAACTTATTAAAGTATTAAGATGTAAAGCTTTTTTTACAAAGACATTTGTGCAAATTTATGATGGGATAAAGCCTTTTCCTTTAATATAATAAACAATTTGTTTTATTAAATTTATTTCTTTTAATACAAGTGCAAAGAAACTCATTAATAATTAAAATTAATAATATACACCCTGACCTAACAAAAAAATGTTTAGACATTGTCGTGTATCAAGAAACATTTTAACAGTAAAATAAAAAGTTGATTTGTTCATTTAATAAAATTAATTGATCATTATTTGTGTCAATAAATATATATAAAAAGATGCAAATGCTAACCATAGACTAAGTTGAAAAGTTGAGAGATGCAAATTAAGATATCTTATTTCAATGTCACATGGAGCTCTTTATTTTTTTTTATCTAATTATATGTCAAAAACTTCTTCTTCTTTGCAAGAAGAGCACTAATTTAGATATAATTGGAAAAAAAAATTATAGTATAATTCCTCTTTTTTTTTATAATAATTGTTTTTTAAATATATATTTTCAAGACATGTTGTTTGTTCGATAAAAACTGAAAATAATTTGGATAAATAAATAAAAAATTAAAGATCTTAAATAAGAATAAGAAAGTTATCTTAATCAAAATCTCCTCTGTCTTATTAATGCGGTTCTTTTCTTTACGATATTGTTTTACCATAATAATTGGTTTTTAAATAACAATTTATAGAACTATAAAAGTAAGTTTTAGTAAAGATAAGATTATGTTTTGAAATTCTTGAAATGAATATATTAGAAAACAAATAATATACTACTCATGAATTGTCACAAAAAAACTTTTTAGAATCTATTTTTTAACTAATCATATGATTAAAAAAAATTCTTAGGCAAGAATACAAATAAAATTATGGAACCAAAATGTTTTTTTTTGGTCAAAACATGCTTTGTGATTCATGTAATGTTTCTGTAATGTAAATTAAAACAAATATACTAAAAATAATTTCATTTATTTTATTTTAAAAAATTAAAATTAAAATTAAAAAACAAATAAGGACTCATAAAAATAGCTTTGGCATACTGGACCAATTTATGACCTTAAAAAAATAGGTCTGATGTGCATGGCAATATTATGGATGCATTCTCAAGTATCAAGAATTTTTTTAGTTGAAAAATACAAAGATGTTATTTATACTTAATAGAATAAATTAAAAAATATATGAATTGATAAGGTGATAAAGAGTTGTTAATTCTAATTAAAAACTAAAATGGAGAGCTATTTTTTCTCCTAAAAGCAAAAGATAAATGAGTATGTAATATTTAACCCTAACTTTTCTTTTTAATTTATTTATTTTTATTTTATCTTAGAGGTTATATTTTCTTTCCACGAATAAATAATTTTTATTTTATAAGAATATCATGCAAATAAAATTTATTTATATGAAATATGAAAGAAAAACACTTAAATATAAATTACAATAATCTATTTGAAATATTATAAAAAATACAATATAATTACAAGAAAAAAAATGTAAAATAAATAATTTATAAGAAAAAGGAGGGTATTAATCAAACTTTTTTTAAAATCAAATAAAAAGTTATGTACTTCTAGGCAGGCCAAACCCACGCCTTAATCAGCTACCAAAAAGTCTAGGCACATATATGATGTTTTTTTTTTTTTATGGAGAGCACAACGCTTCGTCCCTTTCATATTTTTGTATATATATGTCGAATGACAGTTTTAGCAAATGACTTGTCATCATGTGCAATTTTTCTTAATCATCTCTAGTGACTAGAAAATTAGGACCTAAGTTTTAGAACCTCAAAAGCCCATTTCAAACTTGTTTTCATCAGAAAGTATCTAAAATATATTGACCTATAGGTCATATATTACTATTTATAATATCCTGTATTTTGATGATAACAATTAAATGAAAAACAAATTAATGATATGCTTGGATAAGATTAAGTTTAAACATGTTTTATATGTAGATCACATCAATAAGCATATGGAATTGAATGAAGAAATTCATTATCAAATCCAAGATGCAAAGCAAATGAAGACTTAGCTATTAAGGATTCATTTTAGAGCTTATTGTTAAATCTTCATATCTTACATAATAGCAAACTAAAATGAACTCACACACTTTACATTGCATGCATAAATAGAATTGATATACATTTTAATCGGTTCAAGTTTCATCAGGTTTGAAATTGTTAAAACTAGTTTTTAAGCTGAATCCATCGACCGCTTGAGCATACCAAGTGAACCGGTCGACCATTTTTCATCCATAATGAACACCTAAGAATTTTACAGGAATCGGTTGACCGAATAATGTGGTCATTTGAACCGGTTGACCGCTTTAGCTATCAGAGACATTTAGCGGCTATAAATAGCTAGTTTCTTTTGGAAACATATATATAGCTCTCTTTTATGCAATAATAAAAATGAAGATTCTGAACATACATGATATAGAAACCATTCCAAAAGAAAAACCTACTAGAAATTGTCAATGCTAAGATGTTCTAAGTTGTGCTTTATTAAATCTTCATATTTTACCACAAGAGTATAAAATTTCACTCTCATTATACTTACACACCTCCAATCATCCTGAGTGCTATTGAGTGAGCTATAGAGATTATAGTTTTCAATTGTATAATATACTCTTTGAGAGAATGCATCTTGTTGTATAAAAATAATAATTGTAAACACTTGAGAGTTTGAATAAACTCTTAGCAATTAGTGAGGGGACATCTTCAAGTGGTAAAATTGCTTGGTGTAGATTCATTAAGAGCATTGTATTTTTCACTTAGATTAGTAAAAGAGTACAATACTTATGTGCGGTTGGTACTTGAAGTGTGAATGTAAGCTTGTAGAACCACGTTAAAAACTTAGTTTGCAATCTCTTTATCCTTATTTCTTTAATTTAATCACTTTCATTATATTATCGGTTATTGTGTTATATATGCTTAGCGTGATTATTTGCATTATTTGACATTATTTATGGAACACCTAATTCACCTTATTATTGTTTTAATCCTAGAACGACAATAATTTTTATTTTATAAGAACATAATGCAAATACAATTTATTTCTATGAAATATGAAAGAAAAACACTTAAAGATAAATTACAATAATCTTTTTGAAATATTATAAAA
>Ga0307515_10019698_pt1 | contig 12112 bp, 10 predicted proteins | sample 17_EM_MG_FD_194513 | JGI IMG/M metagenome (GOLD analysis project Ga0307515, IMG submission 194513) | Populus trichocarpa ectomycorrhiza microbial communities from riparian zone in the Pacific Northwest, United States - 17_EM | ecosystem: Host-associated > Plants > Roots > Unclassified | place...
TATTCAATTTAAATCCTTGTCCCACATTTATATTATTAGATAGTAATTTTCACTCATTTAACTTATATATATATATATATATATATATATATATATATATATATATATATTTCCCTTACTTTTTTTTAAATTAAAATACAGGAATTTACCTAGGAGTTACATTTTGTCCCTCCTAAAATAAAATTTCGTCCCCGAAATTAAATTTCTTACCAGATTTTAAGAATAATCCCGGGTATTTGCTCCTCATTTCATCTTCCCGCTCCCAGGATTCTTCTTCCATTTGTGAACCCCTCCACAACACCTTGACCAGGGAAATCGTTTTATTTCTGAGCACTTTTTTGATTTGATCAAGAATTCTCACCGGTTTGACTTCCATAGTTAATTCTTCATTAACTTCTATTGGAATTTATGGTAGCACCCTGGTTGGATCTATTTCAGCTTTTCTTAGCATTGATATATGGAACACATCATGTATTTTGACCAGATGTTGGGGCTAGGCTCGTTGATAAGCTACTGGGCCAATTCTTTTCACGATTTTATAGGGCCTGATGTATCTTGGCGCTAACTTCCCTTTCATACCAAATCTTAACAAGTGTTTCCAAGGAGCAACCTTCAAGTACACCCTATCCCCCACATTAAACTCAAGAGGTCTCCTTCGTCTATCGGCATAACTTTTTTGTCTGTCTTGAGCTGCTTTCATTCGATCCCTTATAATTATAATCTTCTCTGATGTATCCTGAACAAACTCGGGCCCCATTAAATTTTGATCCCCTACTTCTTCCCAACATACTGGAGTCTGATATTTTCTGTCATACAAGGCTTCATATGGAGTCATCCTTATGGTAGCCTAATAGCTGTTATTATATGTGAACTCCACGAGAGGTAAGTGATCCTCCCAATTTCCACCAAACTCCATAGCACATGCCCTCAATAAATCTTTCAGGGTCTGGATTGTCCTTTCAGATTGTCCGTCAGTCTGAGGATGAAAAGTTGTACTCATATTCAGTTTCGACCCTAAAGCACGCTGTATGCCAGGCCATAACCGAGAAGTAAATCGAGGATCTCGGTCCGATACTATTGACAAAGGCACCCCATGTAATCTCACTACTTCATTGACATATAATCTAGCCAATTTATCAATTGGGTCGGTCATCTTCATTGGTAAAAAAAGAGCAGACTTGGTCAGTCGGTCTACTATCACCCAGATAATGTCATTTCCCTTCTTCCCTCTAGGTAACCCAGATACAAAGTCCATTGTAATGTCTTTCCATTTCCACTGTGGTATTAACAATGGTTGTAAGGGCCCTGCCGGCTTCTGATGTTCCACTTTCACTTGCTGGCATACAGGACAACTGGCTACAAAATCTGCTATATGTTTCTTCATATTTGGCCACCAGTAGAATTCCTTTAGGTCATTGTACATTTTTGTACTCCCAGGGTGTATATTGAGTCTTGTTTCATGAGCCTCTTTTAATAATTCCCCTCTTAAAACTTGGTCTCCTGGTAAATACATCCGTTTTCCCATTAATACCATCCCATCATCCAAGATCCGGAAAGGAGTCTCAATACCCAGTTTAATCTTTTCCTTTACTTTATCAACATCTATATCCTTTTGTTGCGCCTCCAACACTTTCTCTCGAAATGTCGATTTTACCCTCAATTGAGCAAATAAGGAACCTTCAGGTCCAACCTCCACCTTGGCATCAATTTGTCTTAATTCTGTTAGTTCTTTTTCATCACAATCATCTGGTTCTATAACTAATAACTTACTTTTGCGACTAAGTGCATCTACCACCACATTAGCTCTTCCTGGGTGATAATCTATTACACAGTCATAATCTTTAATTAGCTTCACCCATCGTCTCTGTCGCATGTTTAACTCCTTTTGAGTAATTAAATACTGTAAACTTTTATGATCAATAAAAATTTGTACCCGTGACCCGTACAAATAATGTCTCTGAACCCGTAAGGCAAAAATTACTGCAACCAATTCTAAGTCATGGGTTGGATAATTTGTTTCATGGGTTTTTAACTGTCTTGAGGCATAAGCAATTACCCTCCCGTATTGCATCAACACGCATCCCAAACCCTTTTTGGACGCATCACTATATATGACAAACCCTTCCATTCCAGAGGGTAAAGTTAACACTGGAGCCGTGGTGAGTCTTCTTTTTAGCTCTTGAAAACTACTTTCACATTCTGATGTCCATTCCCACTTCGTTTCCTTCCGGGTCAAACGGGTCATTGGAGCCGCTATTGTAGAGAACCCCTCGATAAACCTCCGATAATATCCTGCTAGCCCGAGAAAACTACGTATCTCTGTCACATTTGTGGGCCTCTCCCATTTTAACACAGCTTCCACTTTCCTTGGATCCACCAAGATTTCTTCAGCTAAGATAACATGCCCCAAGAAAGTCACCTCTTTTAACCAGAATTCACATTTATTCAACTTGGCATATAGTCGATGTTCTTTTAGAGTCTGTAGTACCTCTCTCAAATGTTTTTCATGCTCTATATATGAATTGGAATACACCAAGATATCATCAATGAACACCACAACTGACCTATCTAAATAGGGTCGGAAGACCCTATTCATTAAATCCATAAATACCGCAGGAGCATTTGTTAATCCAAATGGCATTACCAAGAACTCAAAATGTCCATACCAAATTCTAAAAGCAGTTTTTGATACATCTAGATCTTTAATCCTCAATTGGTAGTACCCGGATCTTTTTTCTTTACAAATAACACTGGAGCTCCCCAAGGTGAGTTGCTGGGGTGTATAAACCCTTTATCTAATAGTTCTTGTAACTGAAATTTTAGCTCAGCTAGTTCTACTGGTGCCATTCTATATGGTGCTTGAGCTATAGGTGTTGTGCCTGACAGTACATCAATTGAGACCTCTACCTCTCTCTCTGAGGGCAAACCCGGTAATTCTTCTGGAAACACATCTGGGAAATCTCTCACTATGCGAAGATTTGCTAACTCATTATTCCCACTATTCAAGTCCATCACCATAGCGAGATATACCTCGCATCCTTTATTCACCATTTTTTGTGCTGTCATTCCCGAAATAAAACAATTTGGTATGACATTTCTCTCTCCTCTAAAAACCACCCCTCTACCCATAAGTCCACAGAAGGTAATTGTTTTTGCAAAACAGTCCATTTGGGCTCTATGCCTACCCAACCAATCCATTCCTAATATGATATCAAAATCATGCAATGGTAAGGGTATTAAATCTGCACTAAACTCACACCCCATAATGACAAGTTTGACATCTTTATACACTATATCAACATCTACCCTTTCCCCTAGAGGAGTACTTATAGCAAACCCCATAAAAACTCTATGTGGACTCATACCCAGTTTTTCTATTGTTTTATAAGCAATAAAAGAACGAGTAGCTCCCGAATCAAAAAGTACAAACACAGGCTGGTGATTTAACAACAAGGTACCTGCAACAACATTTGGGGCAGTCCGAGCCTCTTCTCGTGTAGTGGCGAACACCCGGCCTTGAGTTCGGTCACCCTGGGCTCTAAATCAATCCCGGTTACCACTGGCCCCTTACTGTGATTGTCTAACCGGTCGATTTACTGTAACAGATTGTTGTTGACTCTGAGACTGTTGTTGGGTTTGGATGAATTCTGACCTCCTAGGATAATCCTTTCTGATATGTCCCTGTCCATGACAGTAATAACAACCTTTGCCCAAGTGTGGGCACTCCCTCCACCTATGTTCACCCCGACAAACATAACATCGTCCAGGCGTAGTCGAATAGTCCCCATGATGTTTCTGGCCACATCGAACACACTGAGGGTATGAAATTGACTTCTGATCAGAAGTCCAACCAAATGATCCACTCCGTCCTCTTGACTGGCTTCCAATAGGCCCAATACCCGAACTCTGCTCCATTCCCGATGTTGTCCCCTCCTTCCTTCTAAACTGACTAAACTGAGATTTCCCTTTCTTAGGAAATAGAGGTTTACTCTGAATAAGATCAGTGTCCTTCCTCTTGCCAAACCCAACCTGACCCTGCTGACCCTCACTCATACACGCCTCTAATGCATGGGCTGCTTCAATAAGTTCTCTGGAGGACTCAAACCGTAACGCAACCAATCCTTGTCTAAGTTCCTGGCGTAATCCATCCCGTAATCTGTCAATAATCTGTTGCTCAGTGGTAACAAACTGTGGGGCAAATAAAAAGAGGTCATGAAATCTTCTCTCATAATCTAGTACTGTCATGTTTCCCTGTTTCAATGCCAGAAATTCCTGTTCTTTTATTCTGCACTGGAAAGGAGAGAAAAATTGGGTCTCAAACTGTTTCCTAAACTCACCCCAAGTACAAATTCCAGTAGTCCTTCGAGATTGAATGACTTCCCACCATGTTTGGGCTCTATCTGAAAGTAACTGGGTAGCACAACTCACTTGCCAGTCATCAGGTACCCTCATCTGAGTCATAACGCTTTCTACCTTCCGTAGCCACCTACCCGTAATTTCTGCATCCTGCTCACCTAGAAAAGCTTCACACCCCAACTCCCTCATATTCTTCACTGTCCTTACCAACAAAGTTATATTATCGGAAGACACAAGAGTAATTAGAGCTGGTGGTGGTGCTGGAGCCACTGGAACAGTCGTACCTGACATGCTTTCTATAACTGCTCTAACAACCTATGCTAGGAAAACAGGGTATGTATATGGTGCTGGTGCAGCAACTGGTGGTGCTGGTGGGGGCACCCCTCCATGCCCCTGTTGTCTTAGTCCCTCGGAAGGAAGTGCATTTACTTGTCTAGGCCCCTCTTCAGCCTGTAGTCTGACTGATCCCCCCAATACTCTATTGTAGTGACACTGGAGGTACATGTGAAGCAGTATCCTCTAAAGGATCATCTTGACATCTATCCATAGATCCTCTATCTTGAGCTTGCCTCTCCAAAGGGGAGGGGTCAGTAGTTGCACCCTTTCTGGTTTGTACTATCCTGTAATAATACAATCATTTTTTTTGTGAGTTTTTTTTTATCACTTAGAACCCAAACCAAGGCTCTGATACCAACTATAACAACCCTGTAATTTTTCAGCAATATATTTGAAAATTCATGATTTTTTTTTTCAAAAATTTCAGCAGAGTTTCCTCTAATTTAGCCTATCCCAAGTTATCGACAAAATCAACATCAGTCCCTAATCAACCATTTCCACAATTCAATATTCTTATTATACTCCAACATATCTTAATCAACAATATTACACTTTCTCTAACATATCAACTCAACGAATAATTATTTTGCTAAAATGAAGAAAGAATTATCTTAACCATGATACACAAACCATAGATTATAGATTTAATATAATTCCTTCAATCATATATAATCTTTTAAGTACAGTTTATCACAAATAATATTAACTACATGCTTATATATATATATATCACCATTATAATCAGATAATATTTACATAACAGAGTACAAGTTAAATAAGCTGATCCATTTAAATTCATACATGCCCAACATTATAATCTTTAAAATATACAGATAGTAATGTTATTATCAACAATTTACATATCCAAAAGATTTACTGTTAATGGAAGTAAACTCTAAAACTACTAGGAGGCACGGTATTAAGATGAACCTGCATAATGATTTAAAAGATAATTATGGTCAATTAGAGCATTTACATTTGCATTAACATATAAATATATACATTAGTTACTCATAAAATTTCCACATTTACTATCATCTTCCAAGTACTATTCACAAATCAATAATCTAAAATTTAAATATGTCCACTTCATAGAACTTCAGTTCCAAACCAGCACTAGTTCCATACCAGCACAGCTGGACTACCAACACTAGTTCCATACCAGCACAGCTGCCCATTCACAAGGCACCAGTTCCATACCAGGATAACTGGTCCACCAGCAGCCCATTCACAGGGCACCAGTTCCATTCCAGGATAACTGGCTCACAAGTTTTCTATTTTCAAAATAAATTATCATGGGAAAATCTACCAGCATTCCACATACAATTTCATTGATCAAGGGAAAATTTAAATATCTAAAGTTCAGAGAAAGAAAAAAAATATTCAAGATATTAAACACCTACCTGGTGTTTGCGTCCTGCTAACTGAACCTGTCTGCTGAGTGGTTCCTGTAGCCTCGTCCACTCCTGCAGATTCATTTCATTACCAATTAAATTTTATTTCAACAAAATCAACTTGTCATCAATTTAATTATTTCATCAACAACATCACCACAAAACCACTTCACTTATCAAACCAGCAAAACAACTCATTGTTAATTTAATTACTTCATCAACACATCACCACATAATTCATTTAATTTTTTTCAACAACAATATCAACTCATCACTAACATAATTTCTTTATCATCAATATTACCACATGACTCATTTAATTATTAAAAAATAATATTAACTCATCACTAATAAAATTCCTTCATCATCAATATTATCACATAACTCATTTAACTATCAAACAACAATATTAACTCATCACTAATAAAATTCATTCATCATCAATATTATCATATAACTCATTTAACTATCAAACAACAATACTAACTCATCACTAATAAAATTCCTTCATCATCAATATTACAACATGACTCATTTAATTATCACTCAACAATATTAACTCATCACTAATAAAATTCCTTCATCATCAATATTATCATATAACTCATTTAACTATCAAACAACAATACTAACTCATCACTAACATAATTTCTTTATCATCAATATTACCATATGACTCATTTAATTATCACTCAACAATATTAACTCATCACTAATATAACTTATTTAAGTTCTTCATCATCAATATTACCATATAACTCATTTAATTATTAACTCATCACTAATATAACTCCTTCATCATCAATATTACCACATAACTCAACAATTAATTATTGATCCAACATTTACATTCATTTTCCTTCTCTTGGCCGAAACCTCTCCTCAAAAGAACCCATAATTATTTTTTCTTCAATTTCACAAATTGAAACATTACCCACTATTATTTCATTTATTAAAACATTAATTCATCATAATTTCATAAATTAACCCATTAAACCTCATAACTCATACCATAATTATTCACTAATACAATTGCATAAAATCTTAACATACTAAATATATCAATTTAATTGAGAGGAAAAGATTTGTTACCTTTTAATTCAAAGAAATAAGAGATTGAAAGCTTGAAATCACCACACAAATTTCTTTCCTCCTTCCCCCCTTATTTTCCTCTCAATGCCCTAACATGGCCGGCCACTCCCCTCTTAAAATCCACTCCCCACTTGTTTATATATTTACAAGTTTCCCCCCTTTTTCATTTAAGCCCTTCCTTGTTTTGTTTTAAAATTATTTGGCCCAAAAGTTTGACTTATTTAATTTAAATCCTTGTCCCACATTTATATTATTAGATAGTAATTTTCACTCATTTAACTTCTATATATATATAATTATTTCCCCCTTTTTTTTGTAAATCAAAATACAGGAATTTACCCGGGAGTTACATTAATTGTGCATCTAAAAGATGATGCATGTATTTAATAAAATAAATTAAAAATTAGATGTGCTAATAAATATTAAAAAGAATTATTAATGCTAACTAAAAGCTAAGTTGGAAAATTGAGAAATAGATACGGATTAAGATATTTAATGTTGTGTTGTATTGAGCTCTTTAATTTTTTTATTTAATTATATAAAAATTAATTTTTTAAAAAAGAAAAGTAATAATTAAAATTATATTAAAACAAAATAATTTTCTAGTATAATCCCTCTTTCTTTTTACTAATGTAATTAAAAAAAACTAGATAGCTTTATCAGCTATGTTTTTTAAAAACTATTGAAAGTAATCATCAAAATAATCAAAATAAAATTGAATGATTTAAAATTAAGATAAAATAGTATCTATTTAATTAAAACTCCTTTATTTTATTAATACGCTACTTTTTATACTTTTTTTTACTAGAATAATTGTTTTTTAAATAATAGTTTATCAAGACCACAAAAGCAAAATATAATAAGAAAATGAGATAAAAACATAAGTTATGGTAATTTTAACTTAAATATATTACAAAAGAAAAGAATAATATATTACTCGTGTCTTGTCACAAATAATTCTATTTTAGAATCAATTATATGATAGTAAAAAAACATATTTTAATGTATTTGCAATATCATTTTCAGCGTTTTTTTAAAAAAATTCAAATTCAAAAAATTACTTTCAACATGTTCAATTTTTAACGTGCTCATTTCAAAACCATTAATAATTGTTTTCTTATCAAGTCATCATTGATGTTTTTTTTTTTAAATCAAAATAAAAAAAATAAGAAAAATAAAAAATATATGGACAAGAGGACCAAAAGTGCAAATACAATTAAGGAACCAAAGTGATTTTAGGTTGCTTAGTCACCAAATTTGCTTGAGAACTAAGCGAATGGGAGGAAAAAAAAACTTCTTGTCTATATAAGTAGTGAAGGAACACACACAAGAATGAAGAAGAACTTTGGGGAAGCATTTATTAGAGAATAATATAAATTATATCTTGGGATCTCATCTAATAACTTAAGCTATTGGGTTGAGATGATTTTTTAACATGGTATCAGAGTTTTGATGATCAAGCGGTCACGAGTTCAAATCTCACCTTCCCCATTTATTTGATAAAAATTAAGTACAAGATAATATGGATCTGTGTAAATTTAAAGTCCAAAAGGCTTTCACTTGAAGGGGTGTGTTAGAGAATAATATAAACCATATCTTTGGACCTCACCTAACAGCTTAAACTATTAAGTTGAAATGGTTCTTAAATAATATTAACTGGAAAAAAAAATTAGTTAGAACAAAAAACAAAACCCTAACTTTTTTATAAAAAAAAAAAAACCTAGTCGCCATCCATACATAATAATAATAATAATAATAATGGATCTGGTTCCATCGATCAGCCTCTTCTCCCACCATGGACTTCATTCCCAAAACCAGCTCCATCCTCATCCAAATCCCAGTTGGGCTTCCATCAGCACACAAAAAGTCCAAGAAACTTTCCACAATTGCCATTCTTCTAATTGCAGTGGGCTCTAATTTAGTTGCCATGTTATTATTGCTCCATTACGCTTTGCACCTCGTTTTTTCCATCACCATCTCCTTTAAAAATCAAGCTTTATATTTAATCTCTCTTTACCATAATCATCACAAACCCATCTTCAACAAACCCATGTTATTATTTCTCTTTTATTAAAGTTTTATGTTTTTTCAATTTAATCCTTCAATTCTGATTTCTATATATAATATTTTTCGGTTTGGTCCTTCTACTTTTAATTTTTTTTTTGTTTTTTTTTGTCAAAGTTTTTATGCTTTCAATTTTATCTTTTAAGTCAATTTTATGATTTGTTTTTAAATAATAATAAAAATTTCAATTTGGTCCTTCTTTTGATTTCTTGGTTTTTTTCCTTGGTACTTTTGTCAAAGTTTTGGTAGTTTTTCCAATAATATCTTTTAAATCAAATTCATGGCTTATGTTTTTTCAACACTAATAATAATGATAATAATAGTAATAATGATAATGGTAATAGTAATGATGATGATGATGATGACAATGGTAATAATAGTGATAATGCTACTAGTAGTGATAATAATGGTAATAATAGTGACAATGATAATGGTTTATTATGATTGTAATGGTGCTAATGATAGTAATGATTGTGATGATAATATTAATAATTGTGATCATCATCATCATAACAACAACAACAACAACAACAACAATAACAATAATAGTAGTAGTAGTAGTAGTAGTAGTAATTTTATTATTCAAAACAAGTTTATGGTTTTTTTATTCCAACTACAACAACAATAATAATGGTAATGGTAATTATAGTAGTGGTTGGAGTAATAATAATTATAATAATAATAACAATAATGATGATAGTAGTAGTAGTAGTAGTAGAAGCAATAATAATGATAATAATAATAATAATAATATTAGTAATGATAATGATAATGATAATGATAATGATATTAGTAATAATAGTAATGATTATAATGTTATTAATAATACTACTAATGATACTATTAATAATTGTGGTAATAATAATAGTTTATTATGATAGTAATAATGATAATGATAATGATGATTGTGATAATAATATTAATAATAATGATGATTATGGTAGTAATAGTAGTAGTAGTATTGGTGGTGGTGGTGGTAGTAACAACAACAACAATAATGATAATAATAATGGTAGTGATAACAATAATTGTGGTGATGATAGCAATAAGAATTATTGCAAGTTTCAATTGATTCAACAATTAGATCATTAGGGTTTTTGTATTCTTAGTACATGGTTTCTTTTTTTAACCATATGTATTCTATTAAGAGAAATATGGGCTAATGAGGCATGAGAATCATAGTGGAATTAAGAGCAGCTTCTATCTGTACACCCTCCTTCATGCCTCCCACGTGTCACATTTTAATCATCTCAAGGGTGTTATATGATTTTGTCCCCTCACAACCCGATATAATCATTCAAAAGACAGAAACGTTACAGCAAACTTTTTTTTTTAATGTGGGTGTCCGGGCTAGTTTGTGTACTTCGACTAATCCCACAAGTCCTGAAGTTAATAATCATGTAAGCCTCTAGTGGCCCTGAAGTTTGTGAGACTTGAACTAATGACCTCTAGGAAGTAAACCTAAGATCTGACTAGTTAAGTTATACTCCTCAGGGTTATTACAACAAACTTTATTCACACACACACTAGTCTTGGTTTCTGAAGCTGTCATATATCCCAATAGAACAAAATTTTAATTCAATTAGATTCACAATGTATTAAATACCAAAAAAATAAAATATCGTTAAAAATAATATAAAAATTTTAGTTTTAATCAATTCAAGTTAATTTGACAAATCTATAATTCTACTAATTAAAATCAAGTCAATTTGAGATATCCTATCAAATTCGTGTTAACTTTTCAAACCAGTGACTCGGGTCATTAGACCTCGAAGTACTAATCTAAAAACATTATGAAGTCCAATTCTCACTTAATCAAAACTTAAATGATGAAATTGAAAGAAGAATTTTAATTATACAAAAGAATTAAAAAAAAATAGTTAAAAGAATAATGATCAAAATTTAAAAAAAAATAATTTAATTGAAAGGTGAAATTGAAAAGAAAAATTAATTTAGTAAAAGAACAAAAAAATCAAAGAAATAAAGATAAAAATTGACATAAAAAATAAAAACAATATTGTAATTAAAGGGTGAAAATAAAAGCGCCAAAAAAATAGAAATCAAAACAATGAGGACCAAATTGAAAAACATAATACCATTAATTTGAATTGAAAATGAAATTGAAAACCATTAAAACTTTTACAAAAAGACTAAGAAAAGAAATTAGAAATCCAAAGCATGATTATCAAATTGGAGAATATAATATTTGGTAAATTGAGATTGAATAATTAAATTAAAAACAAATAAAATTTCTACAAAAGAGACAAGACCAAAAATTAAAAATCATAAGAATGAGAACTAAAGTTAAAATACTACCAATAAAGAGGATTAAATTGTAATTTTCAGGGAGAAGAGAGAAAAGAAGAAAAAAAAATAAAGAAAAGGTCATTGGCTATAAAATGAACCGCCAACGCCAACACACATCACACAAATAGAAAAAGGACACGATGACACTTTCAATGACAAGATAGGAAGGCATATTTGGATGTCGGGAGGTGCCACACACGCCCACCTTCTTTTTAGTTAGTCAAATACAAAATTTTTCTTGAGCTGACTTTATAGTTATAAAAAGAAAAAAAACCATTGTGAAAAACAGAAATGTCACTCGATCTCATGCTTAAGTTTTTTATTATTATTATTTTAAGGATATTTTCATCTTTTTTATTATGTATTTTAATTGTTTATTATTTTTTAATATTTGATCAAATACCAAATTATCTCTTAGCTTAAATTATATTAACGAAAAAACCATTGAAAACCATTAATACTTTTACAAAAGGACTAAGAAAAGAAATTAGAAATCCGAAGCATGATGATAAAATTGGAGAATATAATATTTGGTAAATTGGGATTGAATAATTAAATTAATA